>Ga0228535_1001817_pt1 | contig 27027 bp, 27 predicted proteins | sample SJ1metagenome_FD_168457 | JGI IMG/M metagenome (GOLD analysis project Ga0228535, IMG submission 168457) | Enriched culture of PCE-dechlorinating microbial communities from Ithaca, New York, USA - SJ1 | ecosystem: Engineered > Modeled > Simulated communities (microbial... > Unclassified | place...
TCTTCGACGATTCTCCGCATCGTCTCGTCTGACCAAGATCTCCTCTTTGCCACACCCTCTGCCCCCTCAACTAGACTCTAGCTTAGAAGCATCAAGTGTCCAAGGTAGTTACGGGGCTTAAGAGGTCGTCACCGCTCCTCCCGCCGACCCGGTGAAAATGTGACCGCCAGCAGCTTGGTCGGACCCTCATATCCGGAGCGATGCGCTGCCGCCGCTCTTGCCTCATTGGCCCGGCTGGGGTCACGGGCCGGGTGAGACTGCGAGCGGCGTCACGCGCATCGCACAGCTCAACTGCCCGTCGAGTTGTAGTGCCGCACGCCCAACTCCCAGACGCGCAGGCTAAGCGCAAAGAACAACACCCCTGCCCAGGGGGTCATCCAAGCCAGCCACGGCGGATAGCCGAGTCCCACGTCCCGGCCGAGGATGCTGAGCACGGGGAAGTAGTTGGCGCACCCGAGCGGGACGACGTACACAAACAGATCCCGCAGCCAACGGCGGTAGATGGACAGCGGGAACTGAGTTGCCTCAACGCCCCCGTACGTCAAGGTGTTGGCGAGCTCGGCCGGCTCCACCGTCCAGAATGACATGACCGCTTGGAGGACAAAGAGCCCGCAAAACACCAAAACAGCACCGGCGGTCGCCCACACCGCGAGCAGGACTGAGGCCGGCGTCCAACTGACACCGGAAGCTACCCCACCCCACAACAGCACCAGCAGTCCTTGAGTAAAACGTCCGACCCGCAGTAACTGGAAGTCGCCACCCAAGACCTGCAGCACGGTGCTGCGCGGGCGCAACAACAACCGGTCAAAGGTTCCGGTGCGGACCCGGCGGTGGAACACATCGAAACCCCGGCCCGCCGCCTCGGCGATGGCGAACGAGAGATTAACCAGGCCGTAGAACAGCGCCACCTCGGTCAGCATCCATCCCCGCAACGTGCCGAAGCGGGCAAACAGGGCCGCGGTGGCCAGGAACTCCAGGAAGGCGTTGAGCAGGTTGGCCAGCGAGAACATGATAAACGAAGCCTTGTACTGCATCTGCGCCTGCATGCTCAGGCTGATGTAGCGCCCGTAAAGTCTGAGGCTGCCCAGCACCTTATGCTAACCTCCCTGCACCACAATGCGCCGCATGCCCCGGCTGACGAGCCAACGCCCGGTCACGACCAACACCGCGACCCAGGCGAGCTGGTACGCCAGGTGTCCCAGCCATGCCGCTGCCGGCAGGTCGCCGATGTAAAAACGCAACGGCAGGTCGATGACGCCGCTAAACGGCAGGAAGCGCAACAGCGGCTGCAGCCAATCGGGGAAGAACGACACTGGGATCAGCGCTCCCGAGAACAGAGTCACAAACGGCGGGAGCAGCCGCACGAGCCCCTCGCCCGACACCGTCCACATCAGGAAGACGTTGTAGAGGTTGCTGATCGCAGCCGATAGGAGCACAGCACCGCCAATCGAAACCACAAACGCCAGGGCCGCAGCCGGGCTCCCGGGTAAGGCCAAGCGGTAGAGCGGTGGCAGAAGCCACACGGCGACCGTGATCAGCGGTACTGCCCGCATGGCTGTGGGCACTGTGCGCAGGGCGATGCAGCGGCTGTACCAGAGGCCAAAGAGGCTGACGGGCCGGCAGAGCTCGTAAGCCACATTTCCGCTGAGCACCAACTCCTGGATCTCGCCGTCGCCGCCCCAGGGCAGCAGCCCAATTAGGGCCTGGCACAGCCAGATGTAGGACACGACGTACGGGAAGGGCATCGGCTGAGGCGCTGTGCTCGACGCGTAAAAGCCCTCGAAGAGCATGACCCGGACGATGCCAAAGGAGAACTGCGTCACCATGCCGGCAAAGGCTGCCGCCCTGTACTGAAGCAGCAACATGGCGCGCAGGCGGATGAGCGACGCGTATACCCTCATAGCCCGCACTGCGCGTAGAGCCTGGCGATGGTTTCTTCGATGGGCTGGTCCTCAACCCAGAAATCGCGGATCTGGTAGCGCTCCGTTATCCGGGCGAGCAGGTCCGTCGGGGCAATCTGTGCTGGGTCAAAGTAGATGCAGGTCCGGTGGCCGTTGTCTGGCGCTAACCGCGCGCCTAGCAGGTCGAGCTCAACGCTCGCAGCGGGCAGGCCTTCGATGATCAGCCGTCGCTCCAAGGTTACCTGGCGCCTGAGGTCGGCCAAGGTACCATCAACCAGGATCCGGCCCCGCCCGATTAGGATCACGCGCTGGCAGAGTGCCTCGATGTCGTCCATGTCGTGGGTCGTCAGGATGACGGTGACGCCGTGCTCGCGGTGTATCTGACGCACGAAGTCCCGCACTGCGAGCTTGGAGACGGCGTCGAGCCCGATCGTCGGCTCGTCGAGGAACAGCAGCGGCGGAGCGTGCAACAACGAGGCGGCAATCTCGCAGCGCATGCGCTGGCCTAGGCTCAGCTGGCGGACCGGGATCTCCAGCAGGCCGGCGAGAGCGAGACGATCGACCAACTCATCAAGGTTTCGCCGGTACACCCCCGCGGGGATGCGGTAGATGTCGCGCAGCAGGTCAAACGAGTCGGCGGCCGGCAAGTCCCACATCAGCTGGCAGCGCTGGCCAAACACCACGCCGATCCGCGCCACGTGCTGGAGGCGCTCCCGCCACGGCACCCGGTCCATTACCACGCACTGACCGCCGTCCGGGACCATGATGCCGCTGAGGATCTTGATCGTCGTGGACTTGCCTGCTCCGTTGGGGCCGATGTAGCCGACGAGCTCACCGGGCTCGATAGTAAAGCAGACCCCGTCCAACGCCTTGTGCTCCGTGTACTCGCGGCTCACCACACCCCGGAGGGCGGCAGCAAAGCCGGCTCTGCGCCGCGCGACCCGGAAGGTCTTGGTCAGCCCGTCGACCAGGATCTGTGGCATGCTCTGCTCACCTCCGTCGTATGACGGCAAGGTCAGAGCAAGAAGCATGCCCAAGGCGTACTTCTAGCCGGCCGAAACCCCATAATGCTGAGCCTGTGACAGCCGGGCATAGAGGCCACCGTTGGCCAGTAGGTCCTCGTGGCGGCCCATTTCCACGATGCGCCGGTCTTCGAGCACGATGATGCGGTCGGCGCTGTGTACGGTAGATAGGCGGTGCGCGATGACGACCGTGGTCCGGTCTTGGATCAGCCGCTCGAGCGCTTCCTGAATCTGCAGCTCGGTCTCAGTGTCCACCGATGATGTGGCCTCATCGAGGATTAGGATCGGAGAGTCCTTCAACACGGCCCGGGCGATTGAGAGACGCTGCTTCTGGCCGCCGGAGAGCTTGAGGCCGCGCTCACCGATCTGGGTGTCGTAGCCTTGGGGAAGCTGGGTAATGAACTCGTGCGCGTTGGCAGCCTTGGCCGCCTCGACAACCTCGTCGTCCGTGGCGCCCGGCCGCCCGTAGAGGATGTTCTCGCGGACAGTGCCCGTGAACAGGAACACGTCCTGCAGCACCATACCAATGTGGGAGCGCAGGGATCGCAGCGTCAGCGTGCGCAAGTCGTGCCCGTCGATGAGCACCGACCCGCCCACCGGATCGTAAAACCGCGGGATCAGGCTGGCGATAGTCGTCTTACCAACCCCGGTCGGGCCAACGAGCGCGATCATCTCCCCGGGCCGAACCTCGAAGCTGATATCCTCCAGCACGGGCACCTCCGGAACATAAGAGAAGTGCACCCCCCGGAACTCGATGTGCCCCCGGCACGAAGGCAGATCAACTGCGTCGGGCGCCTCCTGTACCTCAGACTCGGTGTCCAGCACCTCAAAGACGCGCTCGGCGCCCGCGACTGCCTGCTGCAGTCCTTCGTTGAGGCGGTTGAGCGTGTTGATCGGCTGGTAAAACAGGCCGAGGTACAACACAAACGCGACGAGGTCCGCGATCGGGATCCGTCCCTCGAGGATAAACCGCCCGCCCAGCCAGACCACCATTACTGTGCCAAGACCAGCCAGAAACTCGGCCAGCGGGTGGAAGATCGAGCTCAGCTTGATCGCGTGGACGATCGCCGCCGAGTAGGCCACCGCCCGGTCGGTGACGCGCACTGTCTCGCGGTCCTCTTGGCCAAAGGCCTGGATCTCCTTGATCCCCGAGAGGTTATCGTGAACCACTGCGTTTAGCGCTGCCAAGCTCTGCTGCGCCTGCCGGAATGCGGGACGGACCCGCCGGGTGTATTCGGCGGCGACGGCGACCAGGAAAGGCATCGGGATCAACGTCAGGGCGGCAAGCCGCCAGTTGAGCGAGAACAGGATTGCCGCCACGCCAAACAGCATGGCCACGTTAACGGCCAGCTCAGGCAGTACGTGGGCAATCAGGGCCTCAAAGGTGGATGTGTCATTGACGGTGCGCGACATCAGCTGCCCGGTCTGCTTGTCCTGGTAGTACTTGAGCGACAGCCGCTGCAGATGGTGATAGATCCGGGTGCGGAACTCCGACACCACACCCCAGCCTGCAATATGAGTCATCCAGTTGCTGATAAACTGGCACAGGCCGCGCAGAGCATAGGTGGCGATGACGGCCAGAGCCAGCCAATTGATGGTCCGCAGCCTCGCTGCCCGGTCGCCGGTGCCTCCTGTAACGACGGAAACCAGCTCCCGGATGATCCACGGGCCGATCAGGTTGAGGCCAACGACCCCTGCCAGAGCGAAGGCGGCGATGGTGACGTACTTGCGGTATGGCTTAGCGTACTTGACGAGCCGGAGTGCTTCTCGCAACGAAGTAGTCGCTCCCTGTCGTGAGATACGTGGCCTGCGGGCTAGCGCGAGCTTGACGACGCAGCAGCAATGTTACTACTGCGAACTATTTGGTTTCATCCCCAATGCGGATTATCCTCTAGTGGGCGGCGCGGAGGGTGATCAATGTCAGCTCCGGCCGACATAGCAGACGCAGGGGCACGATGCTGTACCCCAGTCCGCGGTTGATGTAGAGCCAGCCGTCGCCCTCCCACGTCAGGCCCTGCACATAGGCCCGCGGGAACATCTTCCCCGAGGCGTTGCTCAGCGCTCCGATCAGCGGCAGCCTGATCTGTCCACCATGGGTATGCCCGCACAAGGTGAGCGCTACGCGGCTGAGCAGTACCAGCTCGTCGCGGCCCGTGTCGTCGGCCGGGTGGGTGGCCCGGCGTTCGTGCAAGGTGGGCGCGTGGGCCAGCAAGAGGATCGGCGCCGCCGCATCCGCAGGTATCGCTGCGGGGAGATTGTGACGGCCGGTCGCGGGGTCCGACACCCCGGCGAGGATCAACTCGCCGCCCTGGCGGCCGGTGAGGGTGATGTGTTCATTCTCCAGCACGACGGCGCCCGACGCGCGGAGCTCGCTCGCGATGGCCGGCCAGTCCGCCCAGTGATCGTGGTTGCCACTGACTGCATACAGCGGGGCAAGGTCGGCCAGGGAACGAAGCAAGGGAGTGACCCTGGTCATCTCGGAAGCGCGATGCCGCACGAAGTCCCCTGTCGCAACGATGATTTCCGGGTTTGCCTGCCTCAAGGCCCGGAACAGAGTCCCGCCTGGATCGAGGCGCCGGCCGTGGATATCGCTGATCTGGGCAATCACCAAACCGTCCCAGTCAGGGGCTAGCCCGGCGATGGGAAGCTCGAGGCGGACTACGTCGAGGGCCGTGCTCTGCCACGCGAGCCAGGGCAGTCCGGCGAGCGCGGCCAGGAGTAGGGCGAGCAGCAGCCGGGTCCAAGGCTTACGCCCTGGAGGCATGGCAAGGCCGCGCTTCCAGGACGGGTTACGGGTCTGGGTGGAGGGAGGCCTCAGGGTGTCTGGCCCTCCTCCTCGCGATCAGCAGGGCCGTCAAAGTACTGACTAAGCGCCTTAGCGACGGCACCGGCCGGCGCCGAGTGCCCGAACATGGCAACCTCAAGGTGCTCAGGGATCAAGCCGGTCTTGATGAACTGCTCGCCGGCCTGGTGGGCTGCGGCGCCGAGCTGCTCCAGCCGGTCGGAGCGCACTCCGCCGGGAACGGTGAGGCTGCCTGCATAGGTGCAGCCCAGGTTCTTGGTCAATGCCTTGACATGGGTAATCAAGGGGTCGAAGTTATCCCGCTCAACGAAGCCGCAGGTCGACAGCAGAGCGATCTTGCGGATTGTGGTTTCGGCGCGTTGGGGGTGGCGCATGTGCCCATCAACAAACCGCACGGCACCGTGGACCAGCGGAATCATCCGATCGAGCACCATCTTGAGTTGCCCTGTCATGCCGTCCACATACACGGGAGTGGCAATGACCAACGCCTCGGCCTGGCGCGCGAGGGCCAGGACCGAGGCCATTTCGTCGGGAATGCAGCAGGCGCCCGGGGTCTTGGTCCAGCAGGCAAAGCAGCCGAGACAGCCGGACACCTTGAGGTCATAGGCGCACAGGGTCTGGACCTCAGCGCCCGCCCCCTGCATCCCGGCGACCATGGCTGCCGCGAGCTTGCCGGTGCTGCCTTTGTCCCGGTGGGGACTGCCGTTGAGGACCATCACTCGACTAAGCTTCACTTGCCTCCACCTCCGCCGGGGGCGATTCACGCCTGGAGGCTGACAGTCCTCTATCGGCAGGTATGTTGGCAGTTGACGTGGTCAACAGCAACCCGCCCGCGAGGGCGGTAATCGGTATCGCCAGAACGAGGCCGATAGTGCCGGCCAGCGCGCGAACGACCTCAGTCGCGACGACGTCCAGGCTGAGCAGCCTGACCAGGGCCACGTCGTGGGCCATGAAGATCAGGAGCATCGGGATGGCCGCGCCGGTATAGGCGAGAACGAGCGTGTTGGCCATGGTGCCCATGATGTCGCGGCCGACGTTCATGCCCGCCGCCACCAGCCGCCGCCGCTTGATCGAAGGGTCGGCCAGCCTCACCTCAGCCATGGCCGAGGCAACCGACATGCCGACATCCATCACCGCGCCAAGCGCGCCGATCAACATCCCTGCAAAGAGCAGCCCTCGGAGGTCAAACTGGGTCCCCTGCGGGATGTAGAGCAGCATCCGGCTCTCGTCCGCGCCAAGACCGGTGAGCCGCGCGATCGAGGACATCAACGCCGCGAGCAGGCCGGCGACGAGAACGCCACCGGTCGTGCCAATGATGGCCGCCAGGGTCTTGCGTCCTAGCCCGCCCACCGCGGTCAGCGTCACCAGCGTCGCGATCACCGCGACGGCGACACTGGTGCCCACCGGACTCGCCCCCGCCAGCAGCCGCGGTAGCATCACTCTAACGATTAGTAGCACGGTGACGCCGAGAGTCAGTACGGATTTTATGCCCCGCCGCCCGCCAAGCGCTACGAGCAGCAACACGAGGCCCGCCAGCAACCAGCCCAACTGCAGATCCCGCGCGACGTCTTCGATAAACATCTCTTCAGGGCGCCCGTCCTCGACGTAGCCCGACACGACGACGTTGATGCCCGGGGTGACGACGATATCGTAGACGGGATCGCCCGGATTGCTGTGGACAACGGTGAAGGTCGCGCCGCGCAGCGGACCGCTCGTCGCGAGCAGGGATACCTCCTGCGAGATGATGATCATGCCATACCCGAGGTCCTCATACACCGGCTCGCCGACCTCGAGCACGCGGGCGCGGAACGTCGTGAGCCTTGCGGCCGGCTCTTCGGACGTAGTCAGCGGCCCTGCCACAGCTATGGCTGCTTTGCCGGGGATGATCGTCAACAAGCACAGTAGCGCCGCCAGGCACACCCCGAGGCGGAGCCGGCAGCATCTGATGCGAAGCGGTGACAAGTCTCGAGATCTCCTCTCGCGTTATCAGGCTGGGCAATGCCCTGCCATCATACCACGGGAAACCCAGAGTGCCTGCTATCTCGCATCAGCAGGGTAGTTGCCAAAATTGAGGTGCGCCAAGCGGTAACCGATGCCGCCTTGATTGACAAGGCAGACGAAGGTCACCGGACCGCGCTGGACGGCCGCTGAGCCGTGCCGCTTGAATAGCCACACGCCCGCAACGACTGTTACCCCGCCGAGATCGCTGTACACGAGGTCCTCCAGCCACAGGCGGTTACCCGTATCCTTGCCGCCCGGCACGAAACCAAAGCCGCGGTGGTGCTGAACAATAGCCTCGTAGCCCGCGATGACCCCCTGCTTCTCCGAAGAGAGATACGTGAGGCGGTCGTCACCGACAAACAGGCGCTCGACCTCGTCGAGATCGTAGGAGTTCCACATCGTAGTCCATGCCTGGATCAGGTCCTCGGCCGTGGAAACCATCGGCTGCCTCCTTTGGGACAGTGTGCGGTGATTTGCATGCCCGGGCGGGGCGAGTCGGCGGTGACACCTAGGCGGCGGTTGCCGGGCCGACTGCCCCGCAACCGCCACCGTGTCTTGCCATGAGCGGCAGGTCTACCCGATCTTGGTGCCGCACTCCGGACAGAACTTGGCGCCCTGCGCCTCAACCCCGCAGCCCGGGCAGACGGCCGGCTTGGGAGGCTCTACCTTGGCGCCGCACTCGGGGCAGAACTTGCCGGTCACCAGCGTCCCACAACCGGCACAGGCGACCCCGGCGGGTGCCGCGGATGGGGCGGCACTGGGCGCCGCTTGCCCCGGCGCTACCGCTCCAGCCTGGGCCTGCTGCTGCTGGCGCGCCTGCTCCATGGCGGCCTTAGCGGCCTGATCAAGGCCGAACGCGGATGCGATCCCCTTAATCACGCCGACCGCCTGCTCTGTCTCCGCCTGGGCGATCTCGCCCCGGCGGGGCGTGCACTCGCGGCAGTAGCCCGACTTGGCATCCCAGTCGGAGTGGCACACAACGAGCATGCAGGTAGGACACTCATGGAAGTTGACCTGGACCTGCTGCCACGCCGTATCCAGCTGGGCGGGCGTCATGTCCCTGACGTACCGGGCGTCGGGAACCGCGTGGCGAAGCGCTGAGCCGGCGATCGGCACCCTCCTCAATAGCCCGCTGGCAACCTCCCTGCCGGCGCTCTTGGCAATCGAGGCGGCAATCGCTGGAGATGACCGGTATTCACGGTGGCACTTCTCACAGTGAAACACAGCGTATGGCCCAATCCCGTCGTTGCGCACGTCGTGGCTCGGCCTGCGCATCTATCTCAGCCCCTCTCTACGGATACGATTACCGGGCCAGGATTCTCCGGGCGGCGGCAGCTTACCTCCGGCGACAAGGCGCTACCGCCTACCCCCCAGGACACCGGTACCCCTTGTACCCGCTTGGCAGGCAGTTGCTGGGCCGAGTCCCCCTGCCGGCGTGGACGATCTGAGCAACCCAACTGCCCCCTGCCTGCCTGGATGTCCGCAAACAACAACCCAGTGGTAGCGGGTTGCTCGTATCAGGTAACCTCGGGGCCGCCGGTTGCTCGATCTGAGCAACCTACCTCTCCCTGCCTGCATGGATGTCCGCAAACAACAACCCAGTGGTTGCGGGTTGCTCGTATCAGGTAACCTCGGGGCCGCCGGTTGCTGATCTGAGCAACCTACCTCTCCCTGCCGGCCTGGATGTCCGCAGACAACAACCCAGTGGTAGCAGGTTGCTCGTATCAGGTAACCTCGGGGCCGCCGGTTGCTCGATCTGAGCAACCTACCTCTCCCTACCGGCCTGGATGTCCGCAAACAACAACCCAGTGGTTGCGGGTTGCTCGTATCAGGTAACCTCGGGGCCGCCGGTTGCTCGATCTGAGCAACCTACCTCTCCCTGCCGGCCTGGATGTCCGCAAACAACAACCCGGTGGCAGCAGGTTGCTCGTATCACGTAACCTCGGGGCCGCCGGTTGCTCGATCTGAGCAACCTACCTCTCCCTGCCGGCCTGGATGTCCGCAAACAACAACCCAGTGGTTGCGGGTTGCTCGTATCAGGCAAGCCTCCCTCCGTGGGGCGACGGTAGATCAACTCGGGGATGCTGGCCCCAACAATGGCCCTAGACCTCTGCCTGATCCACGAAGCGCTGAAACTCCAGCTTGTACCCCGACGGATCCTCGGCAAAGAACCCATAGACACCGATCTCCCGGTGAAGCTTGGGGGCAGTGAGTCCTCCGACTCCCATCTCCGCGAGGTGGGCATGCCATGCGTCAACGTCATCGACGACCAGGGTAAGCAGGACGGGCTTGTCCGCTGCCGCCTTGAGTGAGCCACGGGTCTCGTCTACCAGCCCAACGTAGCCGGCCGGGCCAATGGCAAGTATCTTACACCAGCCCTGGTCGCGGGCCAGCTCCAGCCCAAGGACGTTGCGATAGAAGCTCTCAGCTTGGGCCAGGTCCTTGTAGTAGAGGAAGGTGATCGGATAAAGGGCTTTCAGCTTGATCATTCCCTTCGTGGTGATCATCGGCTCGCAGCCGATAGCCCAGTGATTGGCAGAGAGCCGAGGCAACTCCTGCTGTGGGGGTGACTGCGCGGCGACAGGCATTCGGGGTGTATATGCACAGATGCCGGGGAGCATTCGGGGAGTATGTGCACAGATGCGTTGCGACGCTCCGGGGCAAGGAGCTAGGATGTGCATTGGGCGCCGACCGCCGCACGCGCCCGCCAGACGGGGGTGGGACTATGGCCAACAGCAAGGAGATCGACGCTAACCGCAAAGCCTGGAGCCTCCTGGCCCGGGACCATTATGAGCACTACCGAAGGGAGCTTGCCGCCCGCCAATGCTTACTCAACCGGATTGTCCTGGCGGAGCTCGGAGAAGTTGCCGGCCGGACTCTGATCCACCTGCAGTGCAACACAGGCGCCGACACAATCTCTCTCGCCCGCCTTGGCGCCAAGGTTACTGGAGTCGACCTATCACCCGACAATGTCCGATACGCCAGGCAACTGGCTCTTGACTTCGGCATCGCCGACGCCGAGTTCATTGAGTCCGACATTATGGAGCTGTTGGACCATCACCAGGCCAGGTACGACATAGTCTTCACGTCCGAGGGCGCGATCGGGTGGCTGCCGGACAAGCTGCGCTGGGCCCATACGGTCAGGCACCTGCTGCAAGATGGTGGTTTCCTCTATGTCTTCGATTCCCATCCCTTCTTCCTAGCCTTAGATGAGGGCAAGCTCCGCGATGGAGTCGCGCAGATCAAGTACCCTTACTTCGCACGGGATGCCGAGGAGTGGGACGAGATCGGCGGCTACGCTTCGACGCCTAAGCAGGGGACCAACTACTTCTGGCCATACACCGTGGGAGACATCATCAACTCGCTGGTAGAGGCCGGGATGTGCGTTGAGTACTTTCGTGAACACGATTTGCTCTACTTCGACGAAGGCGGCATGGCGGAGGTGGAGAAAGGTCTGTTCCAGTATCCTGGACTCGCGGGCCGGTTGCCCTGTACCTTTAGCCTCCGGGCGACCGTCCGCGGAGTGAGGAGCTGAGACCCTCCCTTGGTCATCCCTATAACGGCCCGGCCGGCCCAAGTCGCCTGCGGCGGGCCGCGATTTCTGCTCAACACCTTTGGCCCTTCGAGCCCCGAGTTAGCCCGCCGCTACGGGCTGGGGCTGGAGCTTCTGGAGTACAGCATCGCCACCCAGCTTGACGAGGCCGAGCGTTGGGACGCTCAGGTGCGTGAGCGGATCGCAGGCATCGCGCGCGTGGCGCTGCATGGCCCCTACTACGATCTCGTGCCGGGCAGCGCGGATCCGGAGATCCGCCGGGTCACGGCCGCCCGCTTTGGCAGAGCCTACGAGCTAGCCTTGAGGCACGGCGCCGACCGGGTTGTTTTTCATACCGGCTACGTCCCCCGGGTCTATTACCGCGACGCCTGGCTTGACAGTAGCGCCGCCTTCTGGCGTTCGTTCCTGGCAGGCAAGCCCCCCTCACCTCTGGTCCTGCTAGAGAACGCCGCCGAGGAGGACCCGGAGCTACTCACCCGGATTCTCGATCGCGTCGCCGATCAGCGCCTTGGCGCCTGCCTGGACATCGGGCATGCCCACTGCAACTCGCCGGTTGCGCTGTCGGATTGGATCGAGGCTCTCGGCCCACGCATGCGGCACGTACACCTCAGTAACAATGACGGGACGGCAGATCGCCATTGGCGGCTCGACCGCGGCACCATCGACATGCGGGCCGCGCTAGAGATGATCACGGAGCACGCCCCAGACGCCACCATGACGCTGGAGTGCGGGGAGGAAGAGCGCTCGGTTCGCTGGCTGATGGAGCAGGGTTATCTTAAAGACCCGGATAGTTAGGGGGCACTCACATGGCATTCGATCTGGTGATTGATCGGGCGAAGGTAATCGACGGCAGCGGAAACCCGTGGTTTCTCGCGGATATCGGCATTGCCGGCGGCAGGGTCTCGGCTATCGGTGACCTCTCCCGTGCCGAGGCCGCGCGCAGGATCGATGCCCACGGATTGGTTGCCGCGCCAGGTTTCATCGACATCCACACTCACTCGGACTTTCCCCTGCTCGTCGACGGGCACGCGCACAGCAAAGTGCGCCAGGGCGTGACCCTGGAGCTGACCAACCACTGCGGCGGTTGGGCCGCTCCGCTGCGCGGCGTCGCGCTCGACCAAGCGTACCGGCAGGCACGCACGTACGACCCCGAGTTTGTGATTGACTGGGACGACATGGCCGGCTACCTGGCGCGCCTTGAGCGGCAAGGCACTGCGATCAACACGGCGGCACTCGTCGGTCACGGCAGCGTCAGGGCCAGCGTGCTGGGGTTTGAGGACCGGGCACCGACGTCGGATGAGCTGGCTGAGATGACCCGGCTGCTTGAGCAGAGCCTCGAGGCAGGAGCCATGGGCATGTCGACCGGTATCTACTACGCGCCCGGCAGTTACGCCGCCACGGAAGAGCTTGTCGCCTGTTGCCGCGTTGTCGCCAAGTACGGCGGCATCCACGCAACGCACATCCGTGACGAATCGACCTACAACATCGGCCTGCTTGCCTCGATCGAGGAGGTCCTCGACATCGCCCGGCAGTCGGGAGTCAAGACCGAGATCGCGCACATCAAGTGCTTGGGCCCGGGGACCTGGGGCAAGGCTGCCGAGATCCTCGGCATGCTCGAGGCCGCGCGCGCCGGTGGCCTTGACGTTACCTGCGACCAGTACCCTTACACGGCCTCGGGCAGCAGCATCACGGGCAGCCTGGTGCCGCGCTGGGCTCAGGCCGGCGGGCGGCAGGCGCTGGTCGCCCGTTTGCGCGATCCGGAGACTAGGGAGCGGATGAAGCAGGAAGTAACGGCCAACTACGGGCGCCGCGGCGGGCCGGAGCGGCTGGTGGTGGCGCTGTGCCCGGACAAGCGCATGGAGGGCAAGAGCATGGCAGAGGTAGCCGGCCTCCTGGGGGCCGACCCTTCGGAGGCGGCCCTTATCCTGCTGGAAACCGGCGACTGCCCCTTCGTCGCCCACGTGATCAAGGAGGAAGATCTACAGCACTTCATGCGTTCTAGTGCGGTGATGGTCGGCTCCGATGGGTCTTCGCTCGCAACCGAGGGGCCGCTAGCGGTCGGTTGGCCGCACCCGCGCCACTTCGGCACGTTCCCGCGTGTTCTTGCCCGGTATGTGCGCGAGCTCGGCGCGCTATCGCTGCCCGATGCCGTACGTAAGATGACTTCGTCGCCGGCCCAGCGGCTCGGCATCAGGGACCGCGGCCTGCTGCGGGAAGGAATGTGGGCGGACGTCACTCTGTTTAGTGCGGAGACGGTGCAGGACAACGCCACCTTTGAGCAACCGCTGGCCTACCCGGACGGCATCCCGTACGTCATCGTCAACGGCACGGTCGTAGTCGACGGCGGCAAGCACACGGGGGCTATGCCCGGGCAGGTGCTGCGGCGCGGATAGCGAGACAAGTAGCACGACTTGTTGCTCGCATGGGCGAGTAGATGCGGGTGCGCGTGTTCTTGCGGCGGACCAAGGTCGGCTGGGCGGCAGATTAGTGCGGCAGCGGGCGACCCACGCTCGATTTTCCCGCATGAGTCCGCTGGCCGAGGCTCAGGGTCGAGAAAACGAGCATCCCTGGCCGACATGCGCGCGGATTTCACGCGCTGCCCGGCTGGCCACGCGTGAGAGTCACGCAGATGGGGCTAGTCGCAACGCAGATGGCCGCCGCGGCCGGGCCAACGCGCCCTTGGGTTAACGCAGATGAGCCGAGCCCGTCGCGGGCTCGGCTCACGTAATCGGGAAGCCTAGCTGGCTCCCGGTGTGTTGCTGCGCTTGCGCTGCTACGAGTAGACCGGACCAACCTCGACGGCGCCAGCTCGATTGCGCGCCCTTGCCCGGCTAGCGGGGCCCGCATCGTGTGCCCCCTGCATATAGCAGAGGCGCGCCAGCTCGCGGCGGTGCGCGACCTGATACTCATGGCACTCCACGATCAGCCGCCACTGCTCGGGTGTACAGGTCGCCTCCAGCCTACGCAGCCGAGCCGTCACGCACTGCCCCAGAGCCTGGCAGTTGGGATCCGTCTCCTGCCGATCCACGACAGCCTCAACCGCCGGTACGATGCCACCTGTGTTGCTCACGAAAGCAGTCTTCATCGCTCTCGCCCCCCTGGCCTTGGTCCATAGTTCCAGGTCTTAGACGCGGGGATGTGGCATTTGGTTTCGTTTATTTACTCGTTGTTGTGTGGTTTTCACCAGATCCACGGAAACAGCCGGTATCTCGTGCGCCGAGCGTATTCCCGGTATCCGGGCAACTCAGCGCCTAGGGTGCGATCCTCAAGCCAGGTGCGGAGCAGTATCACCGCGACGGTCACCCAGGCCGCGAACACCGCCCAGCGCGAACCGAGCACGTATGGGGTCGCCACGGTCGTTAGGATCGCGCCAAGATATCCCGGGTGCCGTACCAGGCGGTACGGCCCGGAACTGACCACGTGGTGGCCACGATCCTCCTGGATACGGATCACGCTAGAGAAGAAAGCGTTGGTCACCATCGCCCAGACCCCGAGCAGGCTTCCCGCCGCGGCGACGAGCAGCGCCCTGAGGGCCAGCTCCCTGCTCACATAGCCGATCCACTCATACCGTACGTCGAGTCCAGCGATCACGGCCATAGCGACGGGACCGATGATGGCCATGAGTGTCGCCAGCGGTGCATCCCACGTTTTGCTTCCTTGCTGCACCGCTGAGCGCTCGGCCAGCAACTCAGGCTGCCGCGCGTACAGGAGCATCCCCGTGAGCAACTGCGTGCCGACGATTAAGGCCAGGTACCACCAGGCACCGGTCCACCGGAACGTGCCGGCACTGCCAAACAGCACTGCAGCCATGAAAAGCGCGCCAACGGCGGCTTTGGCTGTCCAGCGCCGGATGGCGTTGAGCGTCTCCGGGACATTGGTTGCCGTCTCCGATGATCGGTTGGTCATCTTTGCTCCTCCCAACGTGACGAAACCCACAGTCATGCGTTATGCCATATGAGGCCCGCGACGGGCTCACTGTGGCGGCTGCTGGGGCTTCGCCTTGGGGTTGGGGGCAACCTCCCGCAGGATTATCCAGATAGACGACCCTGCCGCCACGCAGGACTTATGCCTGACTGTCACCAATACCATGTACCCACCAATGGGCAGCTAACTACACCCCAACAATCAGTGGAGGAGAGATATAATGCCAAGAAAGCGTAAGATGGCCAGCCTTGCCGTGGCCCTTCTGGTCATGGCCGCAATGGCGGTCCAGGCCATACCCGCCTGGGCCGATGAGTTGCCGATCGCGTCGCCGGAAGAACTACACCGGCGAGACGAGGTCTACTTCGGCCTGATGTTGCCGACCACCGCCGGCCTGGTGCCGGTGACCGTACTAAGCCTGCCTGACGACTTGACCCCGGAGATGTCCGCGCTGACGCGGCTGATCCAGAGCCCACCGCCCGGTACCCCCCTGCGCGGTATGGTCCCGGCGGGGACCGAGGTAATCAGCTTGACCGTTGAGGACGGCCTGGCAACCGTGGACTTCTCGGCCGAGCTGCTCCAGCAGTCCTATGGGGCGCTTGGCGAAGCCATGCTGCTCGGCTCAATCGTCAATACCCTGACGCGGCTCTCGCACATCGACCGCGTCTGGATCCTGGTTGAGGGGGAGGCGCCAGGCAGCCTTGGGGGGCATATTGAGATCACCGAGCCCCTCGCCTACAGCCCGTATGCTGTGCTCCGCGTCGATCTCAGCGACATCGCCGAGCATTGGGCGGAGGGCTACATCCAGGCCCTATTCCTGACCGGTATCGTGTCAGGCTATCCCGAAGGCGACTACCGGCCGGAGCGCATGGTTACCCGCGAGGAGTACATCAAGCTGCTGGTGCTGACCGCAGGGATCGATCCGCTGACCGCCGGGGCGAGCACATTCGAGGACGTCGAGCTGAGCCGCTGGTCGAGCCCGCATATCGAGGCCGCGGTGCAGGCCGGGATCGTCGTGCCCGCCGACTACGGCGCTACGCTCGGGCCGGCCGTCAACATCCGGCGCCTCGAGATGGCGACGCTCCTGGTCAGGGCCGCGGGGGCGGAGGAGTTGGCCGCTTCGCTCACCGAGGCAGAGCTTCCCTACACCGATGTCGAGGAGCTTCCGGGATGGGCCCGCGGATACGTTGCCGCTGCCACAGAGCTTGGCCTGATGCGTGGCTTCCCGGACAACACTTTCGGACCGCACCTTGAGACCAAGCGGGGCGAGGTCGCGACCGTCTTTAACCGGTACCTGGCCTTTGGCGACGAGCAGATGCGCGTCGTGGGGCCGACGGCAGGCGAAACCTCCCACGACCGCGTCCTCATCTGGGGCGTGGCCAGGGCCTTTGAGGCCACCGTGCAGGTGCGCGTCCGCGACTCGGCCGGCGAGACCCTGGCAGGGACGTACCTGACCGCGACGGCGGGCGGACCTGAATGGGGCATCTTCGGCGCCGTGCTGCCGACGCCGAGTGAGCCGGGCGCGTTTACCGTCGATGCATATGAGCTGAGCGCTGAGGACGGCTCGGAGATCAACCTCGTCAGCCGGCAGATGGTGCGGCAGGCGCCGTAGGGCGCCTACGGACTTGAGTCGACGATCAACGGTAATAGAGTGCGGCCGGCCCAGAGCCGGCCGCACTTTTTGGTGTCATCCCAGCTGTACAGGCGGGGGTCCTCCCGCCAGGGATAGGGGGTGCTTAGGCCTGCATCGCCTCGCAGATCGCCAGGCCGATGCGGGCAACGGCCTCGGACCCGGCTACCCGGTCCGCGCCGCTCTTGGACAGCACCGCGACCGCGCAGACCCGCTCCTCGCCCACGTACATCAGCCCGGCGTCGTTGACGACCCCCGGCAGGGTGCCAGTCTTGTGGGCGGTCACGACATTGGGCGGCAAGTACAGCGGCAAGCGCTGCTTGAGCTGCTGCCGGCGGAGGATGTCGAGCATAGCCTCGCAGCCCTCCGGACTCGCTGCCTGGCCCCGGTAAATCAGCTCAAACAATCGGACCAGCTCCGCAGGGGTGCCGGCGTTGTTGGTGTCGCCCTCGTCATAGCACCAGGTCGCCTTGCCGCGGCGACCGGCGCGCAGCGCGGCGTTGATCTCGCTCACCTGCTGCGGCGTGGGCACCTCAACCTCATACCCGGCGAGGCTGGCGAGGATCTGGCCGCACGTACGGCTAACCCAGGTCCGCTCCAGGCCGAGCTCACGCATTGCCGGTGTGATGCCGCGCCTGCCGGTCGCAGCCATGACCATGTCAGTCGCGCTGTTGTCACTGAGTATGATCATCAGCATGGCGTAGTCGCGCAGCGTAAGCGCGAATCCCGGCGTCAACTCCCGCAGTGCGCCAGAACCAGGCATGCGGTGCTCGGGGCGGAACTCGATGCGCTCATCGAGGTCCAGAATACCCTGGTCGGCCTGCCGGAACAGCTCGACCAGCACGGGAACCTTAAACACGCTGGCCAACGGATAGATACCGTCGGCATCGAAGCCGATGAACTCGCCGGTCCCAAGGTCGAGGGCTGCGACGCCCCATTGCCCGTCTGCCTCTGCCCGGATCGCTCCGATCTTTGGTGCCGCGTCGCGTAGAGCCAAGATGCTTACCTCCAAATCAGGAATAGGTTAGCTGCTGCTTACCCGCCCTGCTTTCGCCAGACAGCGCTGCCCTCCTCTGCTGGTGCGTGAGCACACCTGGCCGCCCTAACCAGGACCGGATGGCCAGAACGAGAAACTCCCCTCTCGAGAGCGCGAGGAGGCGTGATGACGTGCCCAAGAGCAACCGCGAGGCACAGCCGATGCTGTACGGGGAGCTGGCAGGCTGGTTCCACCTGCTGACCAGACCCGAGAACTACCTTGAGGAGGCCGCGATCTTCACGGCGGCCATCGAGCGGACCATGCCCAGTGCTCAGACGGTGTTGGAGCTTGGCTGCGGTGGTGGCAACAACGCCTCGCACCTCAAGCGCCGGTTTGACCTCACCCTGACAGACCTATCCCCTGAGATGGTCGCGGTGTCACGGACCCTCAACCCCGAGCTACGGCACGAGGTGGGCGATATGCGGCTGCTGCGCCTGGGGCAGACCTTTGACGTCGTGTTTATCCACGACGCGATCTCTTACCTCACCACCGAGGACGACGTCGCAGCCGCGTTTGCCACCGCCTACGAGCACACCCGGCCGGGCGGGATGGTGCTCGCCGCTCCGGATTACACTCGCGAGAACTTCCGGCCCAGTACCTCGTGCGGAGGCTATGACGGGGAGGAGGTCACCCCGCCGCAGCCAGGCCGGGCCCTGCGCTATCTGCAGTGGACCTACGATCCAGACCCGTCGGACACGAGGTATCTCGCCGACTTTGCCTATCTGCTCCGCGAGGGTGAGAGCGAGACGCGCATCTACCGCGACAGGCACGTACTGGGCCTCTTCCCGCTCGCGATCTGGCTCAGTAAGCTGGCCGGCGCCGGATACCGGCCCGAGGCCGTGCCGTTTGAGCACTCCGAACTGGATCAAGGGCACGTCTTCTTTGTCGGCACACGCCCCCGGTAGAAGAGCCGGGCCCATACCTGACACCAGACTAGAAGTTGGCCCCCTGACGCAGGGCTGCTACATACTCGGTTGCCCACGGGAAGCTCCTCTCGACCGCTAACTGGGCGGTCCGGTCGATGTCGTACGTAATGCGCCTGAGCTGCACCGCCGCGTCCTCGCTCCCTAGGTCGAGGATGAGGTAAGAAGCCCGCGGGTCGCCGTCGATGGGCCGGCCGACGCTGCCGGTGTTGAGCACCGTCGTGCCGCGCACCCGGCGCAGATACGGGATGTGGATGTGGGCACACGCCACGATCGTGTGATCGCCAGTGTGCAGAGCAAACGCAAACTCATCATCCGGCGCAGTTGGCAGAAGCCGGTCCTCGATGCCACGAGCCGTGGCGTGCACACATAGCAGCCGCTCCTTGCCGCACTCTATCTCGCGGACCATCGGTAAGTCCTCAACCCAGGCGAGATCGTCAGCATCCAGCCGCTCGATCGTCCAACGCCACCAGCGGTCGATGGCGGCCTGACGCTCGGCGTCGGGCGCCTCTCCGTCCGGGGGTCCGACCGGCAGCCACTCCTCGGTGTTGCCCATCAGGGCGACATTATCACCCAGGGAGCGGACCAGCCTGATGCACTCCTCAGGCGCAGGTCCCCGGAAGGCGGTGTCGCCGAGACATAGCCAGCGGTCGACTCCCTGTCGCCTCCCGTCAGCCAGTACAGCCTCAATCGCAGGTAGATTGCCGTGGACGTCAGCGAAGACTCCCGTGCGCATGGGCAGACCTCCTTGGTCAGGGTGCTCTGGTAGTAGTGCCCGACTTCGATACAGAGGGCTCCGGCGCCTTGGCCTCCGTGCAGAGAAGGTAGTACAACTCTACTCAGCTCCCCTCGCCGACCTTTAAGCTATGGCCGAGCGCCAGGTGAAGTGGGCGCGGGCCCAACCAGGCTCGCAGGATCGGCAACCCAGTCCAGCCCGGCAGCGGCGGCCGCTGCACGGAGCTGGGCATCGAACGTAACCAAGGTCGCGCCGGCGGACTCTGCAGCGGCGAGATATGCGGCGTCGTAATGTGAAATCCCCAGCCGCAAGCTAAAGGCAAGGACAGAACGCATCTCGCCACTTGCCCGAACTAACGTGAGCCCCAGACGCTCGACCTCAGCAGCTAAGGCAAGGGCGGTGGCAGCCGGTACCTGATGATACCTAGCCGCCCGCGATAGGACATTGCCCAACTCATAGATCAACAGCTCCGGAGCAACGAGACAGATCGTCCCCTCAGCAAACCTCTCCAGCAGCACCGCTGCGTGCTCCGCGCCCGGCTCATGCCGGAGGAACCACTTAGCTGCGACGCTGGCGTCGACGCAGATTACCGGGCACTCGCTCACTGGTGGGGCCCTCGACCCTCAAGCTCCTGGCGGGCGTCGGCCATCAGAGTCCCAGCGTCCAACTGCCTGAAGTCCACGCTCAGGCGCGCAATCGACGCTGCCGCCTGCGTGCGATCAGCCCAGGAGGTAGACCATCGCACGGTAGGACCGCCTCCAGACACCCGGGCATCGCGGCCGCCACTCCCGTAGCGAGCGGGTTGCTCGGCAAACATGAACGGACTGGTTGGCTCGGCTCGCACCGCATCGTCAGCATCTGCCGGCACGCGATAAAGGAGCAGCTTTTGCCCGTCGTAGGCAGCCTCCAACACATCGCCCTCCGCGATGCCGGCAGCCTGCCGCAGAGCTTGGGGAATCACTATCTGGCCCCGCGAGGACACCCTGGTCCGCCCAGTAAGCAGCATCAGCGCTCGACCTCCCGTCTTACGCCAATCTTACCACTGTCTTACCAGGTGGTCAAGATGGTCTTCCGGCAGGTAACAGGGGCTTGACCCTGCTCTGCTGGGGCCGGGACAATAGGTGTAGCGCCTCAACTACCGCCAATCGGGGGGACTCGCAGTGGCAACTAGCTCTGGCTCCGATCTGGAAACCACGTACGGCCGCCTTTTAAAGGAGGCCTTCCCAGGCAGCTGCCTGTTGCGGGCGAGGCGGCTGGCAGGAGGGGTTTCGGCTGAGGTCGTCGCGGTGGAGATCATGGGGCCGGACGACGTCTGTCCCCAGACGGTGGTCGTCAGGCGGCACGGCGCGGCCGACGTGCGCCGTGACCCTGAGGTCGCCGCCCATGAGTTCCGACTCCTCAGGATACTTCACGATGCAGGCCTGCCGGTTCCCCGGCCGATCTATCTTGGGACTCCTGGCGGTGCTTTCGCAACGCCCTACATCGTGACCGAGTTCTTGGCTGGCACGAGTGACGAGATGCCAGACGATCCAGAGGACCTTTCGCGCCAGCTGGCGGCGTTACTTGCGGCGATTCACCAAGTGCAGGCCTCCGAGCTCACGTTCCTGTCAACTCAGGACGCCCGGCTCCAACGACTGGTTACTCAGCCGCCTGGCCGGAGCGCCTTGGGAGATCTGGAAGAGGGCGCCCGCGCGGTCGTGTTGGCGACCCTCTGCCCCGCACGCCGGAGCGATGAGGCTGACGGGATGACCGGGACAGGAGCGCCCCCGATGGCGCTGCTCCATGGCGACTTCTGGCCGGGCAACGTGCTGTGGCTCAATGGCAGGATCTCCGGCGTCATCGACTGGGAGGATGCTCAATTAGGCAGCCCGCTCTGGGACCTGGCCAACGCCAGGCTGGAGCTGCTGTGGGCCAAGGGAGCGGGCGCTGCCGCCGCCTTCACTCACGCCTATGCCCAGATCACCGGGTGCGACACCGCAGACCTCGCGGCCTGGGACTTGTGCGCGGCGCTCGAGGCTGCGCACAAGATGGGCAACTGGGGGCTCTTGCCGCCTAAGGTGGCGGCGATGACAGGCGACATCATTACGTTCGTCCAGCAGGCCCTGGATCGGCTATAAGGCCGCCATCGCCCGCGCCATCAGGCGCGGGTGGATGTCCGGATAGGTCAACTCTGAGGGCATCCGGTCGAACAAGCGGACCTCCGCGATCTCAAGGCTGGGGCCGGGGCCAAGCTCCTCGACGGAGCAGCGGTAAAGCCGAGCATACGACTCGCGACCGCTATAGGTGAGCGAGTACTCGCACACAGGAACAAGCGAGAAGTTGACGGCGCCGGTTTCCTCAATCAACTCCCGCTTGGCCGCATCCTCCACCGGCTCGCCCGGCTCGATGTGGCCGCCCGGGGTTTCCCAGGTGTCGCGATGGCGGTGGCGGACCATAACCAGTTGATCGCCGCAGGTTGCCACGATCACGACGTACTCCAGCCTGTCCTCCGCTACCGCTCCAAGCTCGTACAACCGCACAGGCACTCCCCTTAGCTTGCCCACCCGCACACCCACCCCGCCGCCCCTCGTCAGGCCTGCCCGCCCCGACCGTAATTGGCGTAGATCGTCGCGACGTACTTGATACCGTCTAGATAGTGCCCAAGCGTGATGAACTCGTTTGGCGCGTGCCCCCGCCAGTTGGGCGGCCCCACCGACGATGACACACCAGCGACCCCGAGCTTGGCCGCCAGCCAGGGACCTTGCTTGCCGCTGGCGTCGCCGCGCGGCGTCAGGGCGGGTCCCTGCGGGTACACCGCCCGCGCCGCCTCGATCACCGCCCGCGCGATGTCTGAGTCCAGGGGCGCATAGGACGGCGGGATCGTGCCGAGTAACCGCACCTCGACCCCGTCGATGCCCAGACCCTCGATGTGCCGCTTGACCTTGCCGAATACGTCCATCGGATCCTGCCGCGGCACGAGCCGGAAATCCATCTTAAGCACGGCCTTGCTCGGCAACACGGTCTTGCTGCCGGTGCCTCCGTACCCCGTTGTGAGGCCACTGATGTTGCACGTCGGCCGGTAGAGCAGCCGCTGCAGCGCATCTGGCCCGGTCACTCCGGTCAGAAACCCCTCCACGCCGAGATCCCGCCGCTGCTTGGCGTCGTCCCAGCCGCTGGCCTCGAGCATCCGCCGCTCTTCTGGGGTGGGACCGGTGACGTCGTCCTCCAAACCGGCCACAGTGATGTTCTCGTCGCGATCCTTCATACTGGCCGCGATCCAGACGGCCTTCCAGGCCGCGCTCTCCACGAGCCTGGCCCGCGCCGAATGCAGGTCACCCTGCCTCGAGCCGCTCGTCTCCACCTCAATGTAGAGCAGCCCGCTGGACCCGAACTGCACCCGGGGCCGGTTGGAGGCCTCGAAGCCACCGTCCATTGACAGGCCTGCGTCGGCCTGCAGCATCTCCCGGTGCTCGTCCACGAAGCGGTCGATGGTTGGGCTGCTGATCTCCTCCTCGCCGTCAAAGACGTACTTGAGGTTGACGGGCACTTCGCCGTACACCTCGCGAAACGCCCTTACCGCCATGAGGTGTGACATCAGGTTTCCCTTGGAGTCCGTCGCCCCGCGGGCCACAATCCTGTCCCCCACCAGCGCCGCCGCGAAGGGCTCGTGGTCCCACTCCTCCAGCGGCTCCGGCGGCTGGACATCATAGTGGTTGTAGACAATCAGCGTCTTGGGGCTGGCCGGTGTGGTCAGATGGCCGTACACAAAGGGCTGCCCGCCGGCCGCGATGGCGCGGGACTCGATACCTAGCCCGCCCATCATCTCGACCAGTAGGGCGGCGCACTCGCGGACCCCTTTATCCTGGGCGGCGATGCTCGGCTGGCGGATCAGCCGCCGCAGCTGCTCAATGCACTCGTCACGGTGGTCATCAACCCACTGGTAGATACGGTTGAGGTCCATAGGCACCCTTAGCACGCTCCTTCTCCGGTCTGGCCTCGACAGCAGCTAGATCGCCCCGGCCCTGCGCAGCTCCTCGAGCTCCTGGTCTGACAGGCCCAATAACTCGCGCAGCACGTCCCCTGTGTCGTGGCCAAGCCCAGGGGCCACACGAAACTCCTCGTCAACCGGCGTCCGCGACATCTTGATCGGGAGCGCCGTGACCGGCAGCGGCCCGGCTACCGGGTGCTCGACCGACCTGATCATCCGGCGCGCCTGCACCTGCGGGTCGGCGACCACCTTGTCGATGGTGTTGATCGGCCCGCACGGGATTCCGCGCGCCTCCAAAAACTCGATCCACTCGGCGGTTTTACGCTGCGCGAAGATCGGGGCGAGCAGCGGCTCCAGGTCTCCCCAGTGCTCGGTGCGCAGGGGGTTGGTCCGGAAGCGCTCGTCGGCGGCCAGCGCGGGAGCGTCGACTGCCTCGCAGAACTTGACCCACAGCCCGTCGTTGCCGATGGCCAGGATCACGTGGCCGTCGGCGGTGCCCATGGCGGTGAACGGCGTAATGGAAGGGTGCCGGTTGCCGACCCTGGTCGGGATCTCCCCGGTGGTCATGTATCGGGTGACGGCGTTCTCCAGAATCGCGATCTGGCTGTCGAGCAGCCCGACATCGACTTTCTGGCCAACCCCGGACGTCTTACGCTCGTGCAGGGCGGCCAGGATGCCGATCGTCGCGAACATGCCGCCAGTAATGTCGCCGACCGACGCGCCTACCCTGGTGGGCGGCCCGCCGGGGTGGCCGGTGATGCTCATCAGCCCGCTCATGGCCTGCGCGACGATGTCGTAGCCGGGTTTCATCATGTAAGGACCACTGTGCCCGAAGCCCGACACAGCTGCGTAGATGATCCTCGGGTTGATCTCGGAGAGCGTCTCATATCCCAGCCCGAGGCGCTCCATGGTCCCCGGCCGGAAGTTCTCCACCACGACGTCGGCCAGCTTGACCATTTCGAGCAGCAGCGCTTTGGCCTTGGGGTGCTTGAGGTTGAGCGTCAGGCTCAGTTTGTTGCGGTTGATGCTTCCAAAGTACGCGCTCTCGCCCTTGACGTACGGGCCGAAGTTGCGGCTATCGTCCCCGCCGTCCGGGTTCTCGATCTTGTACACCGTTGCCCCCATATCGGCCAAGATCATGGTGCAGTACGGCCCCGCAAGGATCCGGCTGAGGTCAAGTACGGTGATGTCGGCGAGCGGCAGTTGCTTGGCGTCCATTTTCACATCGAAACCTCCGGCGCCTCGTGTTTGGCTGCGACGTATGCACCCTCCAGGCTTCGCAACCGCCTGCCATTGCTCCTGCAATCTCACCCAGGCACGTTCGCTGCAGGCGTGCCTGCACCACGTCATTGCTCGTGCTGGGCAGGAGGCACTGCCCAACTACGCCAAACATACCCCCAGCCGTGAACCCAGGGAGGTGCGAGATGGCCGGCTGGATCAAGACCCTCAGCGCGGAGCCAGGCATGACGTCGGTATTGGATCTGCCCCACCTCAACGTACGCCTGCTGCGGCTGGCGCAGGGCGAGCGGACGACCACGCGCACCGGGAGGACGCATGAGACAGCGGCGGTGTTTGCTTCGGGCCGGGTCTCCGCCACCGCCGACGGTAGGTTTTGGGCCAACTGCGGCGCACCAGTGGCCGCGGCGCCATGGACCCAGTTTTGGCCGACCGGACGTGGGCGGAGCGATGCGGGCGCGAGCGCGCGGCCGCGGCGGCGGATCACGCCGGAGTTTCGGCCGCTGGCGCACACGACGCCGTGGCCGCTGCACCAGGCCATGTGGCTGCCGCCGGATGCTTCCCTCGAGCTGCAGGCGATAGAGCCGGCCGAGGTGCTGCTCTTCGCCGTCGACCTCGGTGGTCTGACCGGCCAGGCGGCCGGCCGGCTGCCCGAGCTACATGGCCCCCGCGAGGACGCGTCGCGAGAGGTCGGCACGGGGGCTGCGCGGCGGCTGGTCACGCCGCTGCTTACACCGGGCAAGGAGTCGGTGATCCTCGCCTTGGGCGAGACCTACAATCCCCCCGGCGGGTGGTCCACGTACCCACCGCACCGGCACGACCGGCGGGCAAGGGACGCGGCTCTCGACGGCGCAGAGGAAACCCAACACGAAGAAGTCTACATCGCCAGATTTGCCCCCACCAGCGGCTTCGGGCTGGCCCGGGTCTATGAGCAGCGCGATGCGGGGGCGGCTGCTGCCACAGGCGCGGCCTATCTGGACCCGGCGGTTTCCGGGTACGCCGATCAGGCTCTGACATTCAAGCATGCGGAGGCATTGGCCATCATGCAGGGATACCACACCGTTGTTAGCGCGCCCGGCTATCACCTCCACTACCTATGGGCTCTGGCTGGTCCGCGCGCCGGCGTACCGCAGCACCGCGCCGATCCGCTGCACGCGTGGGTGGAGCAAGAGCTTTGATCCGGTACGCGTCGCTTTCGTCCTCCAGCAACTACGGCAACAGCTACCTGATCGAGGGACCGGACGGGACCAGGGTCCTGGTTGACTACGGCGCACGCCAGCGAAGGCTCGAATGCGGCCTCGCCTCACTTGGCGTCGATCCGGCCGCGATCAGCGCCATCCTGCTCACGCACGAGCACAGCGACCATACCTATTGCCTCGGACTGCGGCGGCCGCTACTGGCCCGCAACCGCGTGCCGCTCTACGCCCACCGGGCGGTGTGGGCTTCTTGCCCGGCGGTCAGCAACTACCTTGTATGCTGCGGCGAGGGCGGCGGCGGTGGGCTGCGCGATGGCGGTGGCGGTGGGCTGCGCGAGGGCGGTGTAGCCGAGCGCTGCCTGGAGCCGGGACGCCCGGTCGTAATCGGCTCGCTGGAGATCCTGCCGTTTGCGACGCCCCACGACGCCGCCAGGCCCTTGGGCTTCGTCTTCTCGGACGGGAGCGAGAGCCTCGGCTTGGCGACAGATTTGGGTCATGTCAGCGCCGAGGTGGCACGTAGGCTGTGCGGCTGCACGCACCTCATCATCGAGAGTAATCATGACCGGGAGATGGAGCTGAGGTCCGGCCGGCCCTGGCCGCTGATCCAGCGAGTCCTCGGCAACGACGGCCACCTGGCCAACGACCAGGCGGCGCGGGCGCTGAGCGACCTAATCGACGGCCGCACGCTCACCATCTTGCTGGCCCACCTCAGCCTCGAATGCAACACCCCGGAGCTGGCCGTCGCGGCTGCTGAGGGCGTAGTCCGCCCGGCGCGCTGGCCGGGCGTGGTGAGGGCGGCGCCGCCGGCTTCGCCTTCGGGGTGGTTGGGGGCTTAGCAGTGCACCAAGCACGCGGGAGCGACCCTAGCCCATCCTGGGTGTCAGATCTTCACCGGGTCATCGGGCGGAGCGGTGACGTCGTCACCGGTTACCGCATCATCCCGGTGAGTCCGTGACCCTCCCCGGCGGCCAGATCGACCCTAGCCTGCCCTGGGTGTCACATTTTCACCGGGTCATCGGGCGGACCGGTGACGCCGTCACCGGTTACCACATCATCCTGGTGAGTCTGTGACCCTCCCCGGCGGCCAGATCGACCCAAGCCT
>Ga0228535_1001819_pt1 | contig 26992 bp, 22 predicted proteins | sample SJ1metagenome_FD_168457 | JGI IMG/M metagenome (GOLD analysis project Ga0228535, IMG submission 168457) | Enriched culture of PCE-dechlorinating microbial communities from Ithaca, New York, USA - SJ1 | ecosystem: Engineered > Modeled > Simulated communities (microbial... > Unclassified | place...
ATAGTGAAGAAAGGGTAGAATTTTCCATGGCGTATCCCTCCAATGTTGGTTGTGGCTTGGTCGTTCCAACCAACAAGGATACGCCGCTTTATCTTTCAACTCCATACACCAGATATGAGCTTAACTCCCTGTTGCATGAGATTGTATCAAGTTCTCTCCAAGTCCTAACCGCAGCGATGTTTTCAGGTCTGTTGAAAAATACCTGTTGCAATCAATGGCATAGAAGTACATCATTTTGCTTCATTTATGGTATCAGCAATGGCATCAAAAAATGCCTTTTAGTGTTTTCGGAGGGATCTACCCGATTGGCTGTACGGAAGCGCAATTTGTGCTACAGCTTGTTTATGTTCTATCCCTTTGTTTATGTTCTATCCCTCCATTCCCTTATTAATCCTGGATTACTGAAAAGAGCCCTTCCGATTCCCACAAGATCACAGTCGCCTTTGTTCAAGAGTTCCTGAGCTGTTTCAGAATCTTTGATGCCGCCAGTGCATATCGTTGGGACTTTCACCACGGCTTCTTTTATGATGCGACAGTGCGGAGCGAACCAAGCGTTGCCCTTACCTTGGTATCTGCACATATTACCCGAGAGGTCTAGAAGATCCAGTCCTTTTGCGGCCAATTCTCTTGCTATCCAGCACCCGTCTTCTATTGTCTGCCCATGGGGGGTATCACCTGGTAAAGTATCGGCCATGCCAAGTCGGACCGATACTATCATATCGTTGCTCACAGATGATCGTACGGCATCGTAAACTTCAAAAAGCATTCTTGCACGATTTCGAACATCTCCCCCGTATATGTCGGACCTTTTGTTCGTTTCAGGACTAAGAAATTGCCCCAGAAGGTACCCGTGAGAGGCGTGAATTTCAACTCCTTGATACCCTGCTTTTTGAGCTCTTATGGAAGCTTCAGCAAATAGTACCTGGAATCTTGAAATATCTGTTTTTGTGAGTTCGGTGGGAATAAGGGGGAGATCAGAACATGGGTGAGGAACAGAGGACGGTCCCTTTGGTCGCCATTGGCCTTTCAAAATATCCCTGTCCTGGATAAGGGACCCTGCATGGTTAATCTGGACAAAAACGGGCATTTCCTTCGAAGAGAAGACCGTTACAAGTTCTTTTTGATAAGGAATGACTTCGTCCCGGTCTAAAAGGGGTTGTTTTGTTCGGACCCTTCCATCGCTGTGGACTGCATGATGTTCAAGAATAACTAGACCTACATCACTGTCGGACAATTTCGAGTAGTGATCCAATGATTTTCTTGTAGGAAGCCCATTTGTTGAAGACAGGGTTGTTGCGATTGGAGGAGCAACAATTCTGTTTTTCAGGAGAAATCCGCGGATCTGAAAATTATCGAATAGTTTTGGCATAAATGAATTCCTCCTTGTGTGATTTCCAGCCTAGTAGGAATTACTAATGACCGGAAAAATGAATAGAAAACTTTATACCATATTAATACAAGTTCGGGAATCACTAAGGTGGAATATTACATGTTTTTTGGTAATTGTTCAATTTTTTGTCGAAAACAGGATCGTCTGGTAGAATGCCTTTCCTTTCTTAATATTATCTTAAGGTCGGATTGGAAAAACATGTTAAATTTCAACCTTTTGTTTATTCTTTCTGTTGATTGACAAAGTGAAGTAATTATGTTTTTATCTATTGGTCAGACCTCTGACACCACTCCAATTATCTAGGCGTGTTTACACATTATAAAGGTTTCACAAAAATTTGTTGGCTTATTTTTATTAACCTTCACTAAGTTTTGCGTATTTAAAACGAAACAAGAGAGGAGGGAGGAAAAGGGTATAAACGATCGACAGAAGGTTTAATCTTTTGAAAGCAGGGAGGGATAAGTGTGTCTTTAAAGAAAATGCTAACGGTAGCTTGTGTCACATTTGTCGGACTAGGTTTGTTGGCAGGTGTCGTAAATGCGAGTGATAAAGTCATTGAGTGGAAAATAACAGCTCCTGATTCCTCTGGTGTCCCAAGATATGAACTCTTGAATTTTTTTGTCAATGCAGTTAAGGATGCATCTGGTGGAAGGTTAGTTTTGAACCTCTACCCTGCCGGGGCCCTTTATCCTGTTTTCGATTCATTGGATTCAGTTAAAATGGGTGTTACCGAGGCCACAATTACGTGGGGAGATTATTGGGTTGGCAAGGAGCCAATGCTCCAACTTCTGACTTATCGCCCCTGTGATCCTTACTGGGATCTTGGGGGGAATAATCATTTGCTTGAAAATTACGAACCCCTATTACGTGAGACTTATGCAGATCTCGGAGTTGTTTATGCTGGATCAGTGTTAGCCGGAGAAGAGGTCTTCCACTCCAACAAAATTATTGAAAATTTGGAAGATTTTAAAGGATTAAGGACAAGAGTATCCGGCCTTGGTCAGGAATTGCTTCATTCTTTGGGAGCTTCAGTCGTTACTATGCCTATGCCTGAAGTTTACTCAGCAATGCAACTTGGAACGCTGGACGCTTTCGAGTCGGGAGGATTTGCTACTAACTGGGAATATGGCTATCAGGAAGTTACCAAATTCACCATCTATCCACCCGTTCATTGTCCTGGGGGCATTGTCGGTGGCCACGTGCTTGTAAATAAAAAGGCTTGGGATCAACTTCCCGATGACTTGAAAGAAGTTGTGCAGTACTGCGCAGAAGCCGCTCGTTTAAATTCTTGGACACAATTCAAAGTGCTCAACGAAAAGGCACGGAAAAATTTCATTGAGACTGGAAACGTTGTCTATTCGCTTCAGGAAGACGTAATGGTGCAATCAAGGAAAGCAGGTGTCGCGGTCCTATTGAAATATCGTGATAAAAGCCCAAGATCGAAGCAGTTTATTGACATCTACCAAAAAACTCTGGAGGAGCTGGGGTATTCGGAACTCGCAGCAATGTTCAACCAATAATCTTTAGTTAAACAGGACATGTATTTATCAAGGGTTTATGGACTCCGCTTAATAGAGTCCATAAACCCTAAAAATTAATTCGAGAGAATGGTGCATCTCTTTGACGAAAATAATGATCATTCGAGTTGCGAACAGAATAAGTTCTTTCACTGGGAACTTGATTGCTTTCCTCATTCTTCCAATTGTTTGTCTTCCCACATATGAAGTTCTGATAAAACGTTATTGTTTAAACCGTCCGACGATTTGGACTCAAGAGTTCACATTATCACTTTTTGCCGTCTATTTTCTAATAGGTGGAGCGTATACCTTGAAAGCACAAGGATTCGTTGCTATGGATATTTTATATAACAATTTGGGAGGAAAAATAAAAAAAATTGCGGATGCGATTATCCTTATTTCCATCCTTTTCTTCTGCGGGATCCTAATTTACCATGGTTCGATTTGGGCTTGGTCATCAGTCATAACGGGGGAAAGAAGCGGTAGTCTCTGGAATCCGGTTGTATGGCCCGTAAGAATCATGATCCCGCTAGGTGCTGCCTTGGTTTCTTTCCAAGCAATAAGTAGTTTTCTTCAGGCCTTCCTTAATGTCAATGAGGTACCTCCGGTTTTCAAAACGGAAAAGGAGATACGGTCGTGATCGACATTAATTTCACGCCAATCTTGATGTTCCTTGGGCTTTTAATTGCCATTCTTATTGGCATACCGATTGCTTTCGCGTCGGGAATGGTTGGGCTTATTACGGCTTTTTTCCTATGGGGTCCGGCTAGTCTCCGTGTAATATTGACGGCCTTGTCAGGAACAATGGGGAACTGGATCCTCCTTGCCGTTCCGCTTTTTACATTTATGGCCATGGTTCTAGACAAGACCGGGGTCGTGGAAGATCTTTACGATACCTTTTATATTTGGTCTGGATCACTTCGGGGAGGCCTTGGCGTCGCCACGGTAATTGTTGGAACTGTCATGGGTGCCATGACGGGTGTGGCTGCAGGAACTGTCACTGCTTTAGGGACAATAGCTCTTCCGCAGATGTTCAAATACAAGTATGACAAGGGACTTGCCATGGGACCAATACTTGCAGGAGGAACATTGGGTCAACTCGTGCCACCAAGCACCGTCATGATTATGTATGGTGCCATGGCTGGAGTTTCAGTAGGAGGCCTTTTCGCTGGAGGAGTTAGTTCGGGTCTTTTCCTTTCGGCTATTTACTGTTTCTATATTCTCGTTAGATCATATCTAAACCCTAGTCTTTGCCCTGCCTTGCCGGTTGAAGAGCGAGCTTCAATGACGAAAAAACTTCTTGCGACGCGTAAAATTTTGTTGCCAGCTCTTTTGATAATAGCTGTACTTGGTGCAATATTCTCAGGCCTCGCAACGCCTACTGAAGCTTCTGCAGTTGGCAGCTCCGGGGCCCTTTTGTGTGCGTTGGTCAAACGAAGGCTTAGGTGGGAATTGATATTTCATGCGATGATGGAGACTCTTAGAGTGACTTGTATGGTTGCCTGGATTACTATTGGCGCATTGTGTTTCGGCAACGTTTTTACTGCCATCGGAGGAAATGTCTTTGTTCGGGAATTAGCTGAATCTGTGCCCTTTGGATCTTATGGAACATTGATTTTCATTATGGCTACTTTGTATTTCTTGGGAATGTTCCTCGACACAATCGCTATTGTAGTTATTACTGCACCCATCGTTGCGCCTTTAATGTCAGGGTTGGGCTTCAACCCATTGTGGTTCGGCATTCTTTTTATGATGAACATGCAGTCGGCATATCTGACTCCTCCGTTTGGATACAGTCTCTTTTACCTAAAAGGTGTGACCCCTCCAGATATTTCCATTGCCGATGTTTATAGATCGGCTTTTCCTTTTGTCGGGTTGCAAATAATTGGACTAGCTGGAATTATTCTTTTTCCAATTATTGGCATGTGGTTGCCAACATTGTTGGGTTATTATTGAAAAAATTTAAAATAATTTGGAAATGAGGTGGAATTTATGGAGAAAAAACTAAGGAACTCAATATTAGAAGCTATTACCACACCCAAGATCAGCATCGACAGGGCGTTGGTAGTTACTGAATCCCACAAGGCAACGGAAGGCGAACCGATGATGATACGACGGGCCAAAGCTTTTCGAGATTTGGCCAAGAAGATGCCAGTAAAAATTGAAGATTGGCAACTTGTTGTGGGCAATTATTCATCAGAACCTTTCTCGCTCAACTTGAATCCAGAACTTTGTTGGGATGTAATTTTGGATAATATGGACGGTTTTGCGACTAGGGAAGGAGACAAGTATAGGATATCCGATGAAGATAAAGCTACCCTTAGAGCGACACTCCCTTGGTGGGAAGGAAAATCAATAAGGGAAAAAATTTTATCCGCTCTTCCAGAAAACATCAAGGACGCCTATGAGGGGGGGCTTATTGCCTCTGGATATCTGGAACAGGGAAGTGGAAATTTCAGCGCAGACTATAGCAGGGTCATTTCTAGGGGATTTCTCTCGATAATGGACGATATCAGGAACAAGAAATCAGAGCTTGTTGCTGGAAACAACGAAGACGAAAAAAAGAGAATTTACTACGATGCAACATTAATTTGCATTGAATCTGCCATTGAGTTTGCTCAACGGTACGCGGAAATGGCCGAAACTCTTTCCAAAGTCACTACGGACAAGATCAGAAAAGGACAGTTGGAAAAAATCGCCAGCAACTGTCGACATGTTCCAGCTCATCCTGCTCGCGATTTCTATGAAGCCTTGCAGGCCTTTTGGTTTCTCCACGTATTGGTACATTTTGAATCCTCCGGTGGTGCTGGTATTGTTGCAGGCAAGTTGGATCAGGTGCTCTTTCCATATGCGCAAGGTCATTCTAAGGAAGAAATCTTCAAATGGTTAGGCAACCTTTGGATCAATTTTAACCAAATACTTTATTTTCTTCCAGGAAAAAGTGCTGCCAACTGGTCCGGGAATCCCATGTCTGAGCAACCGACAATTGGAGGCCTTGACAAAGATGGGAAAGACGCAACAAACTTCCTGACCTACATGATGCTTGAAATTGAAAGGGAAACAAATCTTCCCCTTCCAGATGTTGCTGTGATGTACCATCCGAATGTAGAAAAGGAACTTTTATTAAGCTCTTGCGATACACTTCTGAAAACAATGAAACCAAAGATTTTTAGCAATGAAGTGATGGTGGAGCAAGCTAAAAAGAGGGGAGTTAGTAAGGAGGATTTTGTTAACCTTGTCACGATCGGTTGTGTTGCTTCGGGGGTCCAAGGAAAAAACTGGGGCAACAACGGAATGGCTTTTTTAAACATTGCAAAAGCTTTTGAATTGACGATGAACAATGGTATTGATCCAACGACGGGGAAATTATTGGGTCTTTCCACGGGAAATGTTGAAGAATTTAAAGAGTTTTCTGAATTCCAGAAAGCCTTTTATGATCAATTGAGCTATGCGATCGATAATACTACAAAATTTGTGAATACTGTCCAGGCCGTGCATTCCGAGCTGAATCCTCAACCGTTTACGAGTGTCATGATTGATGACTGTGTTGAAAAGGGGCTTCCGCTGTGGGAAGGGGGGGCACGGTATGATATTACGGGCGTGGAAGGGGTAGGCCTCGCGAATGTAGCTGATGCACTGGCCGCGGTAAAAAAACTGGTGTTTGAGGATAAATCATTGTCTATGGTGGAACTCCTGGAAGCGTTGCGTCAGAATTTTAAGGGAGAATGGGAGAAAATACGCACCCTACTTCTTGAGAGTGCACCGAAATATGGGAACGATGACGATTACGTAGACAGTCTGGCCGCTGATGTTTCAGGTCATTATTGCAGGGAATTCGCAAAAAAGAAGACCATCAGGGGAAATCCTTTCTGTCCTTCCTTGGCCTCTGTTTCAGCTCACGTCGGAATGGGCAAGAATGTTGGTGCCTTGCCCGATGGGCGGTGTTCAATGCGACCGCTATCCGATGGTATGTCCCCGACCCAAGGATCATGTCTTCAGGGGCCGACCGCAGTGGTTAAATCCGTGACGAAGATTGACCATTCCGAGGCAACGGGAGGGACATTACTCAACATGAAGCTGAGTCCCGAAACTCTCATAGATGCTATTAAAAGAGAGAAATTTTTGCAATTACTTGAAGTGTTTTTTGAACTTGGAGGATTCCACGTCCAGTTCAATATTATGGACACCGCAATCCTCATGGATGCTCAAAAAAATCCTGATAAATATCCCCATCTAATTGTTAGAGTTGCGGCCTACGTGGCCCAATTTGGGCAATTGCCTCGTGAGTTGCAGGACGACATTATCGCTAGATCTCAGCTTGGTGTATAACATTTTCTGTCAGAAAGAGAACGTTCGATGAGAGATAGGAAACCCTTGCCTCAAAATCGTTTAGAAAGCCTGAAATTAACTGGCGAGGAGAACGACCCAGTTGGCATCGTTGTTCGAATACAGCGCTTTTCCCTTGATGATGGACCAGGAATAAGAACGACCGTCTTCCTAAAGGGATGTCCGTTGAAATGTAGTTGGTGCAGCAACCCTGAGACTCAAAAACCGCAGGTTGAAATTACTTGGAACAAGAAACTCTGTGATCCTGAATGTTATGACTGTCTAGAATCTTGTGTGGAGGGAGCGTTGTCCCGAAGAGAAACCAGAATACGTTTTGATCCGTCCAAGTGTACCTCATGCTGGAAATGTGTGGAGGTTTGCCGAAAAAAGGCTTTGGTCAAAATCGGCGAGATTATGCATGTGTCCAGTGTCATGAATGAGGTGAAAAAGGATACACCCTTTTATGAAAAATCTGGAGGGGGATTAACTATTTCCGGCGGAGAGCCGATGTACCAGGCGGAATTTGCCCAAGAACTGGCCCGCAGATGCTGTTTCGAGGGGATATCCGTGGTGCTTGATACCTGTGGATTTGCTGATTGGGCTTCACTTTCCAGCATTGACCCTTTTATCAATTTGTATCTTTTTGATATTAAACATATGGATGCTGTGGTTCACAAACAACTTACGGGTGTTGACAATACAATTATCCTTAAAAACCTTAAAGAAATCTGCAAGTTGGGCACTCCCATCATTCTCAGAATGCCTGTAATACCTGGTATTAATGATTCCAACGAAAACTTGGAAGCCTTGGCCCATCTCGCAATAGATACAAAGAACGTTACCTGCGTAAATCTTTTGCCCTATCACAGGCTAGGCATTGGGAAATATGAGGGCTTAGGCCTAGAATACACCCTTAACAATCTTGAGAAGCCCTCGAAGGAATACTTGGAACGGGTTAGGGATAAGATTGAAAGTATTGGCGTTTGTGTCAAAATTTTGGAATAGGCCGGACACCGGTTGAATTACTCTTAGTTGAATTATTAAAGGCTGTTGAGGGCAGAGAGGAATCTATTATGATTTTCATTAACGCTGGGTGGTTTGTCCTTCTCGGGATTGGAAAAAGACATTAACCGCCAGGCCACAGAAGATTGCGGCGCATCCCAACCATTGAGCAGTAGAGGGTAGTTCATTGAGAATCATACGGGCTGTTGCAAGGGCCGTTACAGGAATAAGAAGCGAAAACGGAGCGACCTGGGCCGCAGGATACCGAGATAACAGTTTGCTCCAGAAACAAAAGCCAAAGAGAGTGGCGAGAAAAGCATTATAGAAGATAACGGCAAGGGATAAGCGACTTATATTAATTATTGAGTCAACAACTATCGTGAAAGGGGCGGTAAAAAAAGCGAGGAGAAAGAAAGGGACAGGAGGAACCATGCTTGACCAAACGATAAATCCAAACATGTTAAGGCAGACATTTTTCTCACTAGCTTGAGAAACGGCAAGTTTTACGACTATGTTAGACATTGCCCAGGAAAAGGCAGCGCACAGCGTAAGAACAACTGCGGTCCGAGATATTTCTGGGTCGCCCAGTGGGGTTTTTGCGGAAACGATGAAGAGCAATCCCATAATTGCTATGGCAAGGCCAGTTATTTGAATGCGGGATATTTTTTCTTTTAGAAAGAAAAATGCCAGAATGCAAGTCATGAAGGCTTGGGTTTGCAAAAGAACTGAAGCGATGCTGGCAGGCAGGCCGATCTTCAATGCGTAGAAAAGACACCCGAATTGACCCAGTCCAACGAAAAGCCCGTATGCGATAAGATAGCGTGACTCGATTTCTGGGCGCTTGACAAAAAAGACGGCAGGAAATGCGGTTAGCGAATATCGAAATGCGCCAAGGACAAAGGGATCCAGCTCCAAAAGACCCATTTTCATGAATGTGAAATTGGCTCCCCATATGGTCACAACAATGAAGCCTCCAAAAAGATCTAACAAGTAGAGTTTTCCTTGACTCTGATTTCTGGGGAACGATTCTTTCATCAGTTCTCCTTTGTTCAGAAAATTATTTTCCAAAATGCAATGAAAATATAAATTCTTTTCGAGTTAGATCAATTTTTTTGATAATAATCAAGGTGATGGAAAAGTGGATTTGACAAATTAAAGTAGCTTTGCAATAATATATTGGTAAGACCTCTGACAACTATCCAATTTTCTTTGAAAATATTATAACAGGAAATTCAAAAACAATTTACTTGCTGAAAGAAGGGGAAAAAGTGGCACTGGTATTTGAAAAAATCCAAAGAGAACCGGTCACAAACACGATCATCGAAAAGATAAAAGCAAAAATTCTCTCGGGGGAATTAAAACCGGGACAACAGCTCCCACCTGAACGAAATCTTGCAGAAAGCCTCTCTGTAAGCAGAACTTCTGTCAGAGAAGCTCTTAAGGCCCTTCAATACATAGGGTTGTTGGAAATCAGATGTGGGGACGGAACATTTCTTGCAGAAAATGTTTCTTTGTTGACTGATTATTTTAAGGCCCAAAACATACTCAAAAAATACCCGGTAATAGAATTGATTGAAGCGAGAAAGATCATCGAATCGGAAACGGTTGTATTGGCTACGAAGCGATCTTTGCCTGAAGAGAAAGAAGTTCTTAAGGAAGTTTTCGAGAAGTCTCGTGCTCTATCTGGGAATGTGGATGAATTTTTGAAAGCTGATTTTAATTTTCATCGACAAATAGCTGAAATGAGCCATAATTCGGTCCTTTTGGAAATGTTTACGGCTATGCGTGAATTGACAGTGAGAGAAAACGTTGATGTTGTTAGAAAACCGGGTCAGATTGAAAAAGCGATTGATTATCATGAAGCAATCCTTCACTGTATGCTTTTGTGTGACTCTGAGAAAGCGCACGCTACCATGCTTTCTCACCTTGAAGACATAGAAAAAAGGATCCAAGAGTTGTGTGCCGGCAATGAGTTATCCTAAAGATTTTGGCATGGAGGCTTCGGTTCTTAATCGAATAGAAGTGCCTTCAGCATCGACTAAATCGTTAAGTAAGGAGGTGATTTTCACTTGTCGAAACAATTCGTCTTCATGACCGACAGTATCTTTCCTGATACTGATATCGAGGAGAAGGAACTGGCATCAATAAATGCCACCTTGACACTGTCAAGCCAACAGAATGCATCCACTTTCCTCAAAGAAGGTAAGGACTGTGATGCCATGCTCGTAGTGTACGCCCCCGTAGGTGCTGACTTGATCGAGGGACTGACACACTGCAAGGTTATTGTAAGAACTGGCATAGGGGTCAACAACATCGATATAGATGCGGCATCGCGAAAGGGTATCATGGTGGCAAACGTCCCAGACTACTGCATCGATGAAGTGGCCGATCATACCATTGCCCTTTTCCTGGCGGGAGTAAGAAAGATAAATTTCCTTAATTCCAGGGTCAGGGAGGGTGTCTGGAACGTCAACGAAGCAAGTCCCGTTCCCAGGCTGAGGGGGAAAGTCTATGGCCTTCTCGGCTGTGGCGCCATTGGGCAGCAGGTCGCGGTGAGAGCTGCCGCCTTTGGTATGGAAGTGGTGGGTTTTGACCCCTTTGTCCCCGATGATGCACTCTCCCGGTCGGGGATACGTCGGATAAGCGACCTTGACAGCTTCTTCGCATCTGTAGATGCATTCTCTCTCCACGTTCCCCTGACCGACGAGACCCACCACATCATCAACAGGAATAACCTGGAAAAGATGAAGAATTCGGCATTCGTAGTAAACACCTCGAGAGGCCCCCTTGTCAACGAGAAGGAGCTCTTTGATGCACTCAAGGAGGGCGTAATAGCGGGGGCGGCACTGGACGTCCTCGAGAAGGAGCCCCCAGAGGGAGTTCACCCCCTGGCAGAGTTGCCCAACGTCATAATCACACCCCACGCGGCGTTCTTCTCCGATGGGGCAGTACCGGAGCTCAGGCTTAAGGCTGCCAGGGAGATTGTGAGAACCCTGACGGAAGGTCAGCCGAAGTTCTGGGTCAACAGAAAGCAGATGGGCCAATAGGAACTGGCCCCCTGCAATTATTCAGGAGGAATGAAATTTATGGCAACGATCCATAACAAGAGCGAAACACCCTGGAAAACCGACAAATGGTACACAAGCCCTTGGAACTTCATTCCCGAAGTAAGGGCCGACATGAAGTTCTCCCCTAACATCCAGTTCCACGACGTATCCCTGAGGGACGGCGAGCAGCAGGCGGGGCTGATCTTCAACAAGGATCAGAAGGTGGTCATTGCAGAGAAGCTGGCCGAGTTGGGTATCCAGCGTATAGAGGCTGGGATGCCCGTAGTCTCGGAGCAGGACGCGGAGGCCATCAAGGAGATCATCAAGAGAAACCTTGGACCGCAGATCTTCGCCTTCGCCAGGTGCATGAAGGAGGATGTGAAACGGTCAGTTGATATCGGCGTCAAGAACATCGTTATGGAAGTTCCCGCCAGCGATCATATTCTGAAGTACGCCTATCGATGGGAGTTCGAGAAGGCCATAGAGGTGTCGATAGAAGCCACTCTTTACGCGAAAGAGAATGGAATGTATGTCTCCTTCTTCACGATCGACGGCACTCGTGCCGACATCGACGATTACCTTAACATAGTTGACAGGGTTGCATCTGAGGGGCACATGGATGAACTAACAGTCGTGGATACATTTGGCGGCCTTAACCCCCATTCGGTCCCTTATCTGATCAAGAAGGTCAAGGAACGCATAACAGACAAACCTATCGGGGTCCATTTTCACGACGACTTCGGACTGGGCGCCGCCACGACGATTATGGGACTGGCTGCTGGAGCCGATATCGCCCACACCTCCATATCGGGTATCGGTGAGCGATCCGGCAACGCCCCATACGAAGATGTGGCTGTTTCACTTCTTACCATGTATGGCATCGACACCGGTCTCCGCTACGAGAAGATCTACCCGCTTTCAAAGTATCTCAGGGAGATCACCGGCTTGAACGTTCGACAGAACAGGGGCATCATTGGTGACTGCGTGGCCGATATTGAGTCTGGAATAGTTGCGGCCTGGTACAAGAACGTGGAGGGTATAGCGCCCCTTGAACTCTCGCCTTTCCTGTACGACCTCGTGGGGCATCCCGACACGAAGGTGGTAATCGGGAAGATGAGCGGGCTCCCCACGGTGGACATCTATCTCGACAAGCTCGGCATTCAGACCGAGGATAAGGAAGCCAAGGCTGAGATACTCAAGAGGATAAAGGACAAGGCCCTGGAAAAGAGGTGCCTGTTGTCCATCGATGAATTTGGCGAGATTGCAACGTCGGTCCTCGACAAGTCGTAATCGACTTATTATTGAAGGCCAATTCACTTGAAAAATTGTTTTTGGTTTTAGTTTTTTAGGTCATTCTTGATTCTCATTATTATAGGAGATGATTTTGATGGTAAGTTTTTTTGAAAAAAAAGTTGTGTTAATTACCGGAGGTAGCTCTGGTTTTGGAAAAGAATTGGCCTTAACTCTTGGCAAAGATGGGGCAAATGTCGTTATTTGGGATATTGATCCATCAGGAGAAAAGGTTATTGAAGAAGTTAGATCGGCAGGAGGAAATGGTTGTTTTAATAAAGTTGACGTCAGATTCTCAACAGAAATTGAAAAGGCAACAAAAGAGGTACAAAAAGATTATGGAGTTGTTGATTTTCTAGTAAACAGTGCAGGAGTACATCAGTATGACTCTGGAAACGTTGTTGAAACCTCTGAAGAAGAATTTGATAGGGTTATGGATACAAACGTAAAGGGTATTTTCCTCTGTTCAAAGAATGTTATCCCTTTAATGCAAAAAAATTCTTTAAGCGCCATTGTTAATATTGCATCTGCTTGGGGTGCAATTGCTTCGAATAATGTGCCTGTTTATTGCACATCCAAGGCAGCTGTGATGCACCTCACAAGAGCGATGGCTCTGGATCATGCTGGCGAAGGAATTAGAGTCAATGCAGTTTGCCCCGGAACTTGCCGGACTCCGATGGTGGAGAAAATGGTAGGAATGAACTACAGGAGGCTTGGCTTCAGAACGGAAGAAGAAATGTGGGAAGCTAGACAAAATTCCCATCCCTTGGGAATAGGTAATGCAACTCATGTATCCCAATTGATTATGTTTCTTTTATCTGACCAAGCTTCGTGGATAACAGGGGAATCAATAATTATCGATGGGGGGTATACATTGGGGAAAACATTCGTTGGCATAACAAAATAAGATTGGTTGATTTCCAGGTGCCCTTGGGGTGCCATTTCCCAATTTCAAAGAGTAATCAAAAAGTTGAGGAGGTGTAATTCATGTTTCGGAAGCGACTGAGTGCAAGAAAGATATTGATTAGTATGTTGGTGGTTGTTGTTCTGTTGGCGATGGCTACTTCGGCTTTTGCTGCTGACAAGAAAGTTTTCCGTTGGAGGGCTGTGTCTCACCAGATGGCTGGAACAGCTAGGTATGAAATGACTGTAGTGCCCTTCTGTAAAATGGTAGAAGAAGCATCAAACGGTCGACTTGTTATTGAGCCTTTTGGTGCAGGAATATTGTTCCCGGTTTTCGATACTTTCGAGGCGATTCAAAGTGGAACGATTGAAATGGCCATGGTCTGGAATGGTTATTGGGCAGGTAACGATCCTGTTTTTGCACTTGCCGGAAATATCCCTGGTGATCCTATCACTGACTTTGGAGAACACTACTATCGAATTGCAAAAACAGGACCTGTCTTGGAAAAGGTGTACGCCAAATACGGGATAAAAGACCTTGGAGGATTTGACTTTGGCCCACCTGAAATTCTTATGACCAACAAATCCATTAAATCTCTGGATGAATTTAAGGGAATGAATATTCGGTCCGCAGGAATTAGTGCTGTTTTCTATACAAAACTTGGAGCATCAGCAGTTTCACTTTCAGCTCCTGAGATTTACACGGCACTCCAGACAGGGACAGTTGACGGTGCAGAGTATAACGACTGGCAAGTAAACAAAGAGATGGGTCTCCATGAAGTAACAAAGTTTGTTATTGAGCCCATGCTTCATCAAGGAGCTATCGATGACAAACAGCTTATAGTTAACCCCAAAGCTTGGGATGAGCTTCCGAATGACCTTAAAGAAATTGTCTTGAATGCTCGAGATGCTGCTAGGTATCTTTCCTCTGTCGCATACCATGTTGGTAACAAGAGAGCCAAGATGGATTGGCTAGATGCAGGTGTCAAGGTAGTAACGTTAGATGAAGTAGAAGCAGAAAAAGGGAGGGCAATTGCTGCTGAACTCCTTCTTGAATATAAGCAGAAAAGCCCCGAGTGTGCAGAATACATAAACGCTTATGCACAAGCCCTTAAAGAACTAGGTTACGAAGAAATGGCAGCAATTCTTCTCAAGTAAGCAGTTGGTATAGAGAGGGGCGAGTGCTCACTAATTGTCGTAGCACTCGCCCAATCGCCCCGTAGTTGATTCTTAAAGGGAATCTAGAAAATCTTTGTATTGAGGTCGTGTGATCTTATGACAATAGTAAGAATTATTGACAAGATATCTGGAAAGATTGGTCGTCTCTTGTCATTATTGATTTTCCCAATGATTTTTGTAATCGTTTATTTAGTGGTTATGAGATATTTTTTCAAGAATCCCCCAGTTTGGGGTTTCGAAGTGTCTATTTTCATTTATGGTTTACATTTGCTTTTGCCTGGTGGTTATTGTTTGCTTGAAAAGGCTCACGTGACAGTAGATGTTTTTTCGGCTCGTAGTTCTCCCCGCATACAAAAAATTATGGGATTGGTTTCGAGCATAGTAATCCTTTTTGTTTCTATTGTATTAGTAATAGTTTCATCGAAATGGGCTTGGTTATCTACTCTTATGCAGCAACGTTCCATTCATCAAACTGCCTTTAACCCTCCTATTTGGTGGTTTAAATGGGCTGTCCCGGTATCGGCAAGTTTAATTGCCCTCCAGTCATTTTCGGATCTTTTATCAGCTCTCTGCAATTATCATAAGAATCCGGAGATGGAATCAAACTTAAGTGGTGATGAACAATGATTAATAATTTGATGCCTCTCATTATGTTTGTTGCTCTTTTCATACTATTACTTATAGGGATACCTATTGCTTTTTCTCTTTGCCTTACTGGGATTATCTTTTCATATTTTATGTGGGGTGTTCGGGGATTTTCTCTAATGACAAGTGCGGCATGGGGCACAATGAACAACTTTACCCTTATTGCTATTCCTCTATTTGTTTTTATGGCGGCTTTACTGGAAAAAACTGGAGTAGTGTCTGACTTATACGATACATTCTACAAATGGTCAGGCCCAGTAAGAGGAGGTTTAGCGGTTGCAACGGTAATGGTTGGTGCAATTCTGGGAGCAGTATCAGGTGTAGTGGCAGCAGGTGTGGTTGGGTTGGGGTTAATAGCCCTGCCAGAAATGCTTAAATATAAATACGATCGAAAGATTAGCCTTGGGTCGGTTATGGCAGGAGGTACTCTCGGACAGCTAATTCCTCCAAGCCTCAATATGGTGGTTTATGGAGCTATCACCGGTACTTCTGTAGGAAAATTATTTGCTGGTGGAATCGTTGCCGGTCTTCTTCTCTCTGTTTTGTTTATCATCTATATATTACTAAGAGCCTTTTTAAACCCAGAACTCTGCCCCGCTCTGCCTCTTGCTTCGCGAGCTACCTGGAGAGAGAAGTTTAAATCACTTAAAAACGTTTTCCTCCCCTCCATGTTAATTATTTTCGTTTTGGGTTCAATTCTGTCAGGAGCTGCTACTCCTACGGAAGGAGCGGCAGTGGGGGCTTTTGGTTCGATACTCTATGGGATTCTTACGAATAGATTAAGCTGGAGTATTCTTAAAAAAGCATCTTATGATACGGTCCGGCTAACTACTATGGTTGGCTGGGTAATTGTTGGAGCTTCTTTCTTTAGTGGGGTTTTCTCTGGGATAGGTGGGAACAGACTAATCATGAACATCGCAATGTCTTTGCCCGGTGGTAAATGGGGAGTTTTGGTTCTTGCGATACTTTTCATTCTCTTTTTGGGAATGTTTTTAGAGACTGTGGCCATGATAATGCTGGCGGCCCCGATAGTGTCTCCAATATTGGTGACACTGGGGTTTGATCCCTTGTGGTGGGGCTTGGTATTTATGACTTTGCTTCAAGTAGCTTTTCTCTCGCCCCCCTTTGGTTTTGCCCTATTCTATTTAAAGGGTGTAACTCCAAAAAATATTGCTATTGAGGAAATTTACTGGTCAAGCTTGCCTTTCATGGGTTTACAAATGTTAGGTGTAATCCTAATTATTGTTTTCCCAGGACTTGTGATGTGGTTGCCTAACATGATGGGATAACAATTACTAATTGGGAAGTTTATTCAAAATATGATATGTCCTGTTTAAGGTGATTTACCAAACTTTCCGGAAGATTCTATCGGGCCGTTTCCAAAAATTTGTGTCCTCTTTTGTTAGCTCTTAATTTATTTAAAAAGGAGTTTAATTCATAACAAAAACCTGTGAGTTTTGGGGGGGAAGTTTTTTTAAATCTAAAGGTATGACCTCTGGCATCCTACCCTCCATTGAGGCTAATCAAGGCAAAAGAAAAAGGGACAGGGTTTGTTTTCTGAGGATCCAAAAACTGAAACACCAAAGGACAAAAAATTAATTCAAAGGAGGTATAGAGAGGGGAAGAATAATTCAGTTATTGCTAAATCTTTCTCATATGGTTGTTAAATATTTTGTTAAATAAGATTTCTGCATCAGAAGGAATTTGAGGAGATACATAACAAAGAAGGGAAGTGACAACATGAAGAAGTATATTAGTTTTTTCTCCAAGATAGCTTTAGTTGCAATATTTTTTGGAGTCACGTTTGTCGATATTGGTTATGCTCAGGAAAAAATCTTTCATTTTGCTCATGTTTTTGCACCTCAAGAGAATCCTTACCACAATTTCGTTGCGAAATTCAAGGAGGTTGTTGAAGACAAATCAGGAGGTAGTATAAAAATTGTGGAACACGCTGCCATGGAACTTGGAAGTGAAAGAGAGTACATAGAATCTTGCCAGATGGGAACTCTCGACATGGCTATTGTGAATGCAAGCATTATGACAACTTTTACTCCCAGCCTGGATTGGACGGCCTTGTACTTTGTTATTACAAATACAGAACAGGCTGCCCGAGTTCTAAAAAACGAACAGGTTCAGCAAAAACTTAAAGACCTGGAACATATTAACCTAATGCCTCTCTCGTACATAAGTTCCGGTCCAAGGGGGACTTTTACAACAAATAAGCCTATTACAACCATGGTAGACTTGAAGGGCTTGAAGATCCGTGTGATGGAGACGCCCATTCACGTGACAGCGTGGAAGGCAATGGGAGCAAATCCCACCCCCTTGGCATACGGAGAACTTTATACAGCTTTGGAATATGGAACGGTTGATGGAGCGGAAAACCCCATAAGTGGATATCAGGGAGTCAAATTTTACGAACCTGCTCCCTTCTTTGCTTTTACGAACCATCAATGGAATGTCGCAGTGGCTTTTATGAGTAAAAGAGCTTGGGAGAAGCTGTCACCCGAAGAACAGGAGTTATTTAGAGAAGCCGCCCGGCTTGGCTTGGATTACAACTTGGATAAAGAGGTATCAGAAGAGGAAAAACAGGTCAAAGAACTCCAAGAATTGGGCGTCAAATTTACATATCCAGACATAGAAGAGTTCAAGGAAACAGTTCTACCAGCACTTGGAGAATACGAAGAAAAGGTTGGCAAGGAATTTGTGGAAATGATGAGAAATATGTAAGTTTTGTGTTTTATTTACGGAATCCAAGTTTATTAACGCGTAAAAAAATTCCGGGCTCGTCTGACAAAAAGAAGAGCGAGCCCGGAAATATGGAAGTAACAAATACTTACAGTCAATACAAAACAAATGAAAAGAAGTTTCTTGAGAAAAGAAGTGAAGGCGAGGCATTGATAATGCGAGAGGCCAAAGTTTCGCTTTTCGAATTAATTTTGGAAAATACCGTGTTTCTATTGGCGATTTCTTTGTTAGTTGTCATGTTTACTACGATCTTAAATCGGTACCTTCTTCATGGAAGCATGGCTTGGTCCACGGAGGTTCTTAAATTCCTTTTTATTTGGTTGAATTTTCTGGGGGCTTCGCTTGGTGTTAAAAGAGGAAGCCATATCGGCGTGAAACTGCTGTACGAAATAATTCCGTCAAAACGTATCAGAATTTTCTTATCGATAATAAGTAGCACTCTTGTGATTGTGGTTCTTTTCACCCTAGTGGCGGCGTCGTTGGTGCTGATTGAGCGAATCGCCAGCTTTGGCCAGGTCACAACATATTTGGCGTTACCTTATATCTATTGGTATTTGGCGATTCCCGTAGGATATTGCCTGATGATCTTCTTTTTTACTGCAAAAAGCTTAGTTGAACTCAAGGGGGCAAAGGGCTATGCTGCTCGCGATTAGCCTCTTTTCCATATTGATTTCCTTTATCTTCCTAGGAATACCAATAGCCTTCAGTTTGGGTCTTTCATCATTGATAGCAAGCCTACTCACTTCAGCAAGCCCTGTTCTTGTGGTGCAACGTGTTTTCGCAACTTTTGAAACCTTTCCTTTTCAAGCAATTTTTCTTTTCACATTGATGGGGTCTGTTCTTGCGAGGACGGGGGTTGCTGAAATAATAATCAACTATGTAGAATCCCTAATCGGACATATCCATGGAGGTTTAGGTATCATAACTGTGTGGAGTTCTGCGTTTTTCGGTGCCTTGACTGGTTCTTCACCGGGTACTGTCGCCGCAATAGGTTCTGTAATGATCCCACAGATGACAAAAAGAGGCTACCCTTTGGCTTTTGCATCCGCTCTAACAGCGGTTTCTGGAGTTTTGGGACAATTGATTCCTCCAAGTATTTGTGCAATTACTTATGGTATAGTTCTCAATGTTTCTATAGGGAAACTTTTTATAGCCATGATTGGTCCTGGCCTAGCGTTAACCTTTGTGCTTTCGTTGACGTGTTATTACATATCGAGAAAAAATGGATATAAGGGTCACGGGAGGGAATATACAGCTGTTGAGAAGCGCAGTTTGTTGCTTAAAGCGGCTCCAGGTGCGCTTTTGCCTATATTTGTTATCGGCGGTATCTATGGAGGTGTGGTTACCCCGACAGAAGGCGGGGCTCTAGGAGCTGTAGTGGCAATAATCCTTGCTTCAACGGTTTATAGAAAAGAAAGTTTTGTTTTCAAAGAAATCAGAACATCTTTCATAGAAGCTTCTATCACCTCTGCCACAATCCTAATGATTATTTCCTTCTCCAGTGCATTTACCTATTTTTTCTCAATCAACCAAATCCCTACAAAAATTTCACAGATAATCCTGCATTCCTTTCAAAGCCCGATCCTAATTCTTATTGTTTTTAATCTTTTGTTGCTTTTTTTGGGGATGTTTCTTGAATCAAACGCAATAATCATCATGCTAGGCCCCTTAATCTCGAGTCTTTTTGTTCCTTTAGGTATGGATTTGATCTTCGTCGGAGTGATGGTTGTTTTCAACATGATGATAGGATGTGTTACTCCACCTCTGGGAGTAAATCTTTATGTAGCGAGCGGGGTAGGGAAAATTTCCTTCGAGAGATTGTCCGTTGCAGTTTGGCCTTTCATCGTTGTATGTATATGTGTTCTTCTTTTATTGTTTGTTCTGTTGCCGGTAGTGTTTTAGGTCTGGGTTAGGTGCTATATAAAAGTGCTGTGTCTGCAATTTAAGTAATTAAGTATTTAGGAGGTGTTCTAATTGTCAAATTTGTTTAAGGGTATTAATGGTATTGATGTTTCTGAATGGAGACCTGGAATTTCCAAAAGAATAAACGCAATGCGCAAGGTTGTAATTGAATCAAAGCCTATCCTATGTAGTGAAAGAGCGACTCTTGTGACAGAGGCATATAAGAATTCAGAAGAAGCTCCAATCCTAATAAAAAGGGCAAAAGCCCTACAACATGTGCTGAAAAACATGACTATCCATATCTGGGATAAGGAACTGATCGTTGGGAACCATGGCGGTAACGGCAGACGATCTGCACCAGTTTTCCCAGAATGGGGGACATACTGGCTTGAAGAAGAACTCAACGAAATACTCGAGACGCGAGAACAAGATAGGTTCGTTGTCCCGGAAAAAGTAAAAGATGAATTGCGCTCAATTTTCCCCTATTGGAAGGGGAAGACGGTCAACGATAGATACAAGGCCATGGTGTCAGAGGATACAAAAAAGGCACGGGATGCATTCATGTTTACCCGGGACCTTTTCGAACGTGGCGGGTACGGTCACGCAACGTACGATACTACTGAAATCCTAAAAATTGGTTTTAGGGGTATTAAGAAAAAGGCTGAAGAAAAAATCCGCATATTACAAATAGAAACAGCTGAAGATCAGGAGAAACGTCTATTTTATGAGGCAGTAATAATTACATCGGATGCAATTATCAACTTTTCAAAACGGTTTGCAAAGCTTGCAGAAAGTCTTGCCAAGAAAGAAGCCGATCCTGAAAGAAAAGGAGAACTAGAAAAAATTGCAAGGGTTTGTGACTGGGTTCCTGAAAATCCAGCAAGGGATTTCTGGGAAGCTACCCAGACAGCATGGTTTCTTCAGCTTGTCATTCAAATAGAGGCTAACGGCAACTCTGTATCGCCTGGAAGACTTGACCAGTACTTATATCCCTTCCTGAAAAGTGATCTTGCGGAAGGGCGAATTGAATTGGAAACAGCTCAAGATATTGTTGACTGTTTCTGGATAAAGCTCAACGAGATTATCAAGGTTTGGGATCAAGAAGCCACGAGGGTTCATCCCGGTTTCCCCATGACACAAGATCTTACAATTGGAGGACAGACTCCGGATGGTTTTGATTCAACAAATGTTCTCAGCTATTTGATGTTAAATGCCCAAGAGCATATTCAGTTGCAGAATCCTCAATTCACGGTTCGGATTCACAAAGATACCCCACATTGTTTTCTAATGAGAGTTGTTGAAATTATCTCACTGGGAACAGGAATGCCAGCATTGTTTGGTGACGAAATCTGTATTGATTCAATTATCAGAAGGACAGGTGTCCCACTTGACAGAGCTCGAGATTACAGAATTGTTGGTTGCTGCGAACTGACTCCAAGAGGTCTACAGGGTCGGGCCAATGGAGGTTACTTCAACGTTGCTCGTGTTGTGGACCTTGCATTGACCAATGGTATAGATCGATTAACTGGGAAAAGAATTGGCCCTGAAACAGGAGTTCCAAGTGTTTTCCAAAATTTCGAGGAAATCTTGGAAGCAGTGAGAAAACAAATGGAGTACTTTATAGCTCTAAATGTTAACAATAATCTTATTGTCGATATGGTACAGAGAGAACTTACGCCGCATGTATTTCTGTCTTCGATTATTGAAGGATGCCTTGATAAAGGGAAGGACATTACGCAAGGTGGTTCTCTTTACGGAGTTACTCCAACACAGGCGGTAGGGTTGGCAACCGGAGCAGATTCACTTACGGCGATTAAAGATTTAGTGTTCGAAAAAAAATTCATCTCTGTGGAGGAGCTAAATACAGTTCTTGATAATAATTTTGAAGGCCAGGAAGGTGAACGAGTTCGCAAGATGCTCTTGGAAGCACCAAAATATGGGAACGATGACGATGTCGCAGATTTTGTAATGAGAAAGTTTTCAGACATCTTTTTCGATGAACTGGAAAAACACAAGGATATTGACGGAAGACCCTATTGTGCTTTCATTCTGACTTTAGGAGCAACGGTGCCTCATGGATGGAAAACCGGGGCGACGGCTGACGGAAGGAAGGCGACGACGCCTGTTTCAGATTCAATGTCGCCCACCAATGGAGCAGATTACCAAGGACCTACAGCGGTTTTGAAATCGGCTAGCAAGATAGATCAAATTAAAATCATGCACGGTAACATCTTGAACCTGAAATTCAGCAGAACAGCCTTAGACGGCACACAATCACGCGTCAAATTGGCTCAGTTACTAAAAACCTATCTCGTAAACTTGAAAGGAATGGAAGTTCAGGTTAATGTAGTGGATTCGAAAATTTTAAAATTGGCTCAACAAAACCCCGAAGAGTATCGAGACCTTATCATAAGAGTGGCTGGCTATAGTGCTCGTTTTATAGAGCTTGCCAAAGAAATGCAAGACGATCTAATTGCCCGAACAGAACATCAACAGGTTTGAGAACGATGCTGAATTGAAGGATAGCATCAGCAGGAGAGTGGTTATGTTGATAAGTTCTTTAAAAGATGCGAACGGCTGGGTTTTTGATATACAGAGATATAGTATCCACGATGGACCGGGAATAAGGACGTTGATTTTCCTGAAGGGATGTCCTCTCTGTTGTCCATGGTGTTCCAACCCGGAATCCCAATTGCCTCACTCAGAGCTGCGATTCGTTGAAAATCTTTGTAAAGGATGCAAGCGCTGCATAGAAGTTTGTCCCGTCCATGCTATTAGGGATGCAAAAGGATCCATTCAATTCGATCGAAATCTATGTACCGTATGTGGAGAATGCGCGACAGTTTGCCCGACAAAAGCAGTTAGTATAGTGGGCGAAGTTAAAACCGTGAGCGATATTCTGGAGGTTCTAGAGAAAGACAGGGTCTTTTTTGAAGGGTCAGGAGGCGGTTTAACCTTGTCGGGAGGAGAACCCCTCGCTCAGCCTAAATTTGCTGGAGCGATAATGCAGGCAGCAAAAGAAAAAGGGTTTCACACCGCAATTGAAACAACGGGTTATCAACATTGGGACTTGGTAAAACCCATTATTTTGAATAGTGATATTGTGCTATTCGATATTAAAATCATGGATGCGGTACGTCATGAAAAGACTGTCGGAGTAACTAATAAACTCATCTTGGAGAATGCCGAGAAAATTGCGGACATGAGGAAGCAAATGATTATTCGTGTGCCAATTGTGCCAGGATTTAATGACGATTTTGAAAATTTGGATAAAACACTTGCTTTTGCAGAAAGAATCGGAGTTCTTGAAGTGCATTTCTTGCCATATCATCGACTCGGCCAACAAAAATATGGCCAGCTTGGCCGATTTTATCAGATGGACTTAGTTGAGCCGCCAGGTGTTGAAAAAATGCAAAAGCTTGTTGAGAAGGTGAAAAGGCCTGGAGTAATTCTAAGAATAGGAGGTTGATAAGAAGCTGGTTGACCCGTTTTGAAAATGAATAGGTTATCACGTTGCAATAGTATCAGGTAAATTTTAGAATAATACACCCCCATATTTCATAGTCAGAAACTAATTGCAAACCCACTGACCTGGAAGGTTCTGAAACAAATGGAAATAGTTGAGGAGTGTGAGCAAAATGGACGTAAAAATACTTTCACGGAAGGACATTGAAAAACTTGATGTTGGGATTGACGAGGTTATTGAAGTGGTTGAGGCTGGATTCAGGCTCAAGGGTGAAAAAAAAGTTGAACTTCCTCCTAAGATAGGGATTCACCCAAGGGCTGATTGTCATATACACGCAATGCCATGCCATGTTGCAGGCCAAATGGACGTTGCTGGTATCAAGTGGATTTCGGGCTACAGTACCAACCAGGAAAAGGGACTTCCATATATCACGGGTATTGTGTGTCTAAATGATGTTAATACGGGATTCGTAAAAGCTGTGATGGATGCCAACTGGATTACAGCCTGGAGGACAGGTGCTGCAACCGGGGTTTGTGCGAAATATATGGCTGATTCAGATTCAGAAACAATCGCTATCATCGGTTTGGGTGTTCAGGGCAGGACGAATGCGATAGCCCTCGCAAACGTTCTACCAAAGTTGAAAAGGATACAAGCCTTCGATTTATATCCATCACAATCCGAAAAATACAAGGATTTTTTGGGTGATAAACTTAAGGGAGTTGAAATAGCGCTCTGTGCTACCGCTGAAGAAGCCGTAAAAGGAGCCGATGTAATTGTTACATGTACAGCAATTGTGGAAAATCCCAAAAGATATATCAGACAAGATTGGCTAAAGAAAAACAGTCTTTCAATAGCGGTAGATTACGATAGCTCTTTTGAGGCTGGAGTAATGGTTGCTGTCGAAGCTTTTGTATGTGATGATCTGAATCAATATATTCGGACTCAAGATCAGGGCGTACATTTCCAAAAGGGATATCCAGGAGTGAATGATATACTCGGAGACCTAGGGGACTTGTGCTCAGGAAAAATTCAATCACCCATGAAGGGGTACCGTTCTGCGGTTCTCATGGGTATAGCGAGCCACGATGTCTTGACCGCGGATCTAATATACCGTAAAGCGGAAAAAACCGGCATTGGAAAGGTTGTTCAGATTTAGGTATTACATTAAGTATTAGAGAATTGATTTTGGAAAAGTTTTTTTGGAATTGAAACACAAATAGTCTTGATAGATATTGATTTTTTTTGCACATTTCAATTTTCATTGTGCAGAAACTTCATGTATTATTTTATGGCTAAGGTGGGGAGAGGAATGAGTGAAGAAGTTATTCTTAAGACGAAAGATGTCAGCGTTAGGATAATGCCCCTTGGACCAAAGGCCAATAAACCTTGGCATTTTCATCGGAATGTAATTGATAATATTTTCTGTCTGTCAGGGACAATAGTAATAAGATTAAAGAATCCACAAGAAGAACTAGTCCTTAAACCGGGGGATCGTATTGAGATTTTGCCCTATCGTATACATCAGGTTGTAAACCCTGAAGTTCAAGACTCAACATATTTGCTTGTGCAAGGTGTTGGTGAGTATGATTTTAACCCTTTTGCCCCCGCTTCCGAAAATTGACAATCCTGATAAAATATTCTGATTAATAGGGTAACTTGTCTTTCCGTTATGAATCCCCCCTAATTTTTTGTTTTCCCACTCCCGGTATAAGTTTCAGTGACGAATAATCAAATAAGAGGAGAGTAAAAAAGTGCCCAAAAAGGTTTCCGAGATGAGCGCCCTGGAAGTACGACGAATAGCGAGGCCTGGAAGGCACGCAGTTGGAGGAGTCACAGGTCTGCTTCTGGTTGTACCCTGCATTCCCGTCAAATTATACCTATGAAGGGGGACTCACGCCGAGACAATCATACAGATGCAACTGCTTCTTTGTAACCTCTCCGATGTGATGCCTCTTTCCGGTCTGTTCAAAGCGCTCAATGATATCCAGTTCATCCAGAAGTTCCTGCAGGGTGTGGCTTTTGAAAAGGTTCTTGTCGCTCATCGCCTTCTGGATATAGGAGAGAAAGATAAGAGCAACGAACTGGACAAAGAGCTTGCCGTCCAGATTTTCATCGGATGAGACCGATGTGCGCCTCATATTGAGACGTTCCTTGAGATTGCCGAAAGCCTTTTCTATCAGATCCTTTGCCCGGTATATCTCAAGAGCTTCAAGCGGATCCTTTACACCATTTGAAACAAGAACGAAGTAACCGTAGTTCTTTTCGGTTTCCGCAATGGCATCCTGCTTCGGAGTGAGGGAAACACCCTTCACAGGCGTTTCCCTGATCTCGTAGTACCTGGCATAACTCTTTTCATGCTCCGGGTTCCTCTTCCCCGATGACAGCTCCTCTTCAAGAAGATCCAGATACTTGTTGAAGGCGATCTTGTCATCGGTGGCTCTCTGGTCGTTGTAATAAAGGTGGAGGTACATCCTCCTGGTATCTTTAATTACTTCGCCCGAACGGGGCCTGGTCTCGGTGTAATCCCAGTCGACGGGATAGGAATCGTAATAGATGCCATGCCTTGAACTGTAATGCGTCCTGGAAACCATGTCTTTTCTGGCTTCATCAAGCTTTCCCCTGACGAGCTTGAGCGATGTCCTGGCGGCGATGATGAACTTGTAGTGCCTGCGGTACAGTTCGTTGATGTTGGATTCGCTGTAAAAAACCCGGTCCATGACCAGCTTCACCTTGCCGGTTTTCAAGAAATCAATATCGTTGAGCAGGTTGAAGACGGTTGTCACGTCGGCTATGTTGCCGGGGAGCTTGCGGAAACATACAGGCAACCGGGATGATTCCCCGAATATCATCGCCAGGTTTATCTGTGGCAGGAAGTCGTGATCCTTGTTCATCCCCCACCTGACCTGCTTCAGGGATTTCGAGTATGAAGAGATGGATGTCGTATCGTAAGCCAGGTACTCCTCTTCCATGCGCCGGGCTGCCTGCATCTGAAAGAACTTCTGCCTGGAATCCTCGCCGATAGTTCCGAAGAGCTCGCTGCTTCTCTGGGAAGGTATGTCCCTTCCAAAGGGGTGTGTATGCGTCAAGGCCCACTTCGGGAACCTGCTCATCGGGTTGCGGTCCTCCATGATCAGGTAATAGGCGACTGAAAGTATCTGCTTGTATGATTCCGGGAAACAGCGTTTCAGATCCTCCGTAACACCAAGCCTGTCGCCGATGGAGTCAAAGAGATGAGTGGCGCCATGAAATCTCCGTCTGCACTCCAGTGATGGCGTACGCCCCTGCCTCGGCATTGTCGGTATGGTTGCGCCTTCGGCAAGCATTCGTTTGGAAGGAACAAACTCTCCGGTCTTTGGATCAATCTTTCCGATGCAGATCCGTTTGTTGCGTGCCTGCTTCTTCTCCTTGTCCCAGTAGCCGGTGGACTCATAGACATAGGTAACACCGTTTTAGGAGCTACTCCCCGGAAACTGGACCAGGGTTTAAGGTGATAGGATAACCCCGGTGGAACAAATTCGGGGAGGGAACAGAAACAGCCATGAGAAAGAGATATGATGCGTCATTCAAGGCCAAAGTA
>Ga0228535_1001822_pt1 | contig 26954 bp, 26 predicted proteins | sample SJ1metagenome_FD_168457 | JGI IMG/M metagenome (GOLD analysis project Ga0228535, IMG submission 168457) | Enriched culture of PCE-dechlorinating microbial communities from Ithaca, New York, USA - SJ1 | ecosystem: Engineered > Modeled > Simulated communities (microbial... > Unclassified | place...
TGGAGATCATATCATCCGCCCAGGTAATACTTTTAACGGCTGTCCTTGATTTCTTATCGGCGAATTCCTCAAGTTCTTCCATCGTTACAAAGTCATCAACAATCAGTTCAAAGAAATTCATAAATTCTGACTTCTTAGCGTATTCTGCGGCTATCGCGTCCAGATCATAATTTCGCTCTTCGTCCGACGAAAACTTGTCAGGCAGAACCGGCATCCCTGTCATAGCCCTTACAAGATTTGCAGCCGGTCGCAACCCTCCGAACGTGTAGCGGATGCCGCTTTTTTGGGGATGCAGGCCGTACTTTACGGCTTTCTCAATAAATTCCTTCATCATCTTATCGAGGTGCAGGTCGCCCAGGCGGAAGGAGACTCCGACCACTTCCGGCCGTGACTCTCTAATCTTGTTGATTAAGTCATCAATCTGTACGGCCGGTCCCAGTTTAACCGCCACATATCCTATTTCTTTGTCTTCCATCCATTCAGCAAATGTTTCCACACCCAGGGAGTGCACACAATCACCGATAGAACCTGCCAATACTCTTCTTTTGCTGGTATTAGTTTTTTGTTCCAATTAAATCACCCCTTTGTTTTTAATATTGTATCTTCATATAATAGCGCGGATCAGGTCGTGCAACGTTTTAATCCCGTAGTTTTGCGGGATGGGAGCTTCGCTCAGGTTTTTACCTTTAAACATCCCCTCTGACAGGTACTCCTTTCCCATCCACCTGCTGGTTGCTGTAATCACTTCATCCATCATGGGAGTAAGGGTTTTAGTAATTTCGGCCAAGCCCCTGGTCACTACCAGGCCGTACGGTACATCTTCTGTAAGATAGCGGCTGTTGAAGTCCGGTACGTATTGCTCCTCCCCCACTGCTTTAACTGGCGCTTTCAGTCCTTTATAACCCCGATTCGTATTAAAACACCCCGAGAGGGTCGACTTGTCCAAAATATTATCTTCATATGAAGATAATAGCCATTCTTTTATACCGAGCACACCTTCTAAGTTTACTCCGGTTTTTTCCTGCAGGTGTTCTTTAATGGTTAGTATTTCCAGGCTAAGTCCTTCCAACACCCCGCTAATTTCTTCCGTGACACCCTGGTAAAAGAGCGGTATTCTCTCAGCTGCAAACGGCTTATTATCCCAGTCGCGAAAAAGCCCGTACATAATACCAGGATGAATTATCTGCCCGACATTTCCCAGGGTAAGAGCCAGCATTGTGTGTGTCTCCACTACTTCTATTCCCAGAATATCCTGAAGATTACGGCATACCTTATTTACCTTGACTGCCGGTGAAGCGGCAACGGATACTTTACTTTTTGTTCCCAATATTTCGACTGTTTTCCCGTACTCTTTGATGCGGCAAGCCCATGGCAGCGTCTGGACGCCAAATATGATATTTTCAGGGCTCACCATAGTTTTGGCCATAAACTCAAACCCGCTGCGGGACGGCATCGCCCCTATTATACTTGTTTTGTCGAGGTGCGGTCTCATTTTTAGCATTACTTCTTTATGTGCAAATGCAGGAAGAACAAAAATAATAAGCTCACTGCCGGGAATAACTTCGGCCGGGTTGGCGCTTATCACAGTAGGCCTTCCTTTAATCACGCTGTCCCCTGTAAAAGCCGCAATTCCTCCCAAATCCGATACGCCTTTCTGCAAGACATCTGCTTCTTCCGGAATAGGCGCCCATATCCTTGCCTCCATACCTTTGCTTGCTGCAAATGCTGCCAGAGCATGAGCCCCATTACCTCCGCCCACAACTGTTAATGGACCCATTTTAGATATATCCCCCCTTTGCTTTAGAATAAAAGAAGACACTCCAGAAGAAGGAACCTTTTTCCTCTTTTCCGGACTGTCTGCTAAGTCTGGCCAAATCGGCAGTCTCAAAATCACAATTTTATTTTATATCATAATAGTATTGATATATTTGCATTGACGGTTATGGCACTTAATTTCTATTTGATGCGAGTTAACTGGCGCAGGTTCTTCGGGATCGTTTCTCGTTAATTTGAACAACAGCTTTCCACAACTGCAGCAGGTTATACGAGACGTAGCACTTGTTTCCTGTAGAGGGAACTTTGACACTACCTCCGAAACCATTTAATCACCTCACAGCGCCGTTTATTATGTTTTTACCATTTGGTATTACTGGTCTTGTCTGGTATTTACCAGTTATGTTAATATATTATTCAACACTTCTTTAAAAATTCCTTCTGAATTTTATAAATTTTTTTGCGGACCGTTTGCCATTCAAATTACGGGGATTTCAACATCAAGCAGCGGGGGATATTGCTGACACCCGAATATATCGCATTCTCCCGGGCTGCCGCTTGGTCTTTTCCTGTATATAGTAAACTTGATCGCATTAGCCGGATCAAATTCCACAAAATCACAAATGTCAGTTTCGTTAAGATTGTAAATGCTGCAGATTAATCCTTTATTCAAGACTCCACTTTTTTTAACGAGTTCATAATTGTCTTTTTCGGTAAAGATTATGTCAAAGGTAATTTTATCCGTACCTGCATTTTTGCTGCGAATGGTTTTTGCCAAATCAACCAGCTTTTTTGTCTTCATTTTCTATTCCTCCTTCTATTCCAACTTTGATCATGTTGACTTTAAAAATTTCCATCGGATCATCAACGCTGACAGTGTGGTTTAATGTCCAGGTGTAGGCAGGTGTTGCCTCCAGCACCTCATCCACTACAAATGCAGCCGCCCCCGCTGTGCCCTTCACCTCCGGCAGACGGGCATAAAATAACTGACGAGTCCCAATCATGGTAAGCTCCTGTGCCATCTCTTTAGTCGGAGCGACTCCTTCTACTACGATGCCAAGCTCATGGGATTTGATTTCTTTAACCGGCTCCAGTTCACCCATGACTCCATTTTTGCCGTAGATACGGTAATTGAGTTCATAGCCGGATTCACCGAATCTTTCTTTTACCTGGCTGCGGGCCCAGGCAATGACTTTATCAATATTTATGATGGTATATGGGTCGCGAATTCCGGCAATACCGATGTAACGCTCACCGACTTTACCCGCTCCTTCCAATTTTATTTTTACCTTACCCTCGATTGGAAAGAATTTGGGGCCTGTAATCCGGCAGGTCTTCTCGTCACACTGTTCATAGACACACTTGGACATATCAAGCATACCGCCGGCTACATATTCAAAGAAGGGATTGCTTCTTTCATACATCGCATGGCCGGCTACGGAGGCAATGGTACATCTTTGCGCCGGGTGCATGGCTTTGACCCTGACATCTTCCGGGCTGATAATACCGAGTACCGACTCTTTACCGGCATAAGGCTCGGCACAGAAAGATGCGCATTCCAGCACTTTACCCAGGTAATACGATAAATCAGGGGGATATCCGTGATAGAGAGCCGGAGCGGCAAAAAGGGCACAATCGCTGGAACGGCCTCCGATGATTACGTCAGCCCCCATTTCCAGTAGTTTAAGATAGGGGTGTACGCCTGCCACGGCAACAATACGATCAGTCTTGTCAAGTTCTTCCCCTGTCAGGGGACATCGACCGTCCAGTCCTTCTATGGTCTCACAGTTTTCCATCTTTTTAAACAAATATTCCTTGTCAACTTCGGAGTAAAAATAACCTAGTTTAAACTCCGGGATATTATGTTTTTTTGCCAGCTCACAAATAATTTCTACATACATATCGACCCTGCTGTTTGAGCCGGTGTCTCCCGCAGAACCTACAATCATAGGAACCCCGAGCCTGCGGGCTTCTACCAGCATAAGTTCCAGATCATGTGTTTGGGTAACCTTCAAACTTGTAGAGATATCCGCCCCCAGAGGGACCGGTCCAATGTCATCGCTTCCCGAATCACACAGAATAAAATCCGGCTTTTCTTTAATCCCCAGATAAAAACTGTCCTCTTTCGTTGGAGCAAATCCAAGATGTCCGTTTGGACAAAGAAACTTCAGTTCATTTTTCATGCTTTTAAATTCTCCTTCTTATATAATTATTGATAACAACCGCTGACTCCCACTATACAGCTATTACCTTTGTTAGATGCCGGTCTGTTTTCCTTCAGTCATGCGGTGAGGCAGAATGAAACTCAGTATATACGTACTAACTGTTGCTGCAATCACCGAGGCATAAGTTTCGGATATACTTGGATGTATGGGAAAATGACCGTAAACCGCTTTGTATATCACCCAGAAAAACCCTACTATGCTGGTAAGCACCATTGCCCAAAGAGCGCCACGGGGAGTCGTCTTTCGCCAGTAAATTCCAAATAGCAGCACTACAAACAATGAACCGCGGATAGAATATGCAAAGTAGACCATATCCAATATCCTGGCGCTGCCATACATTACAATAGAAAGAAAGATGCAGAGGACACCTGCCAATCCCGTAACCAGGCGGGACATAAACAAAACATCCCCATCCGCAGCATGAGGCTTAAATATTCTCTGGTAAATATCCTTCGTTACCATTGTACCCGCCGCTAAAATAACAGGTGATACTGTCGAAAGTATTGCTGCCATAATGGAGGCCAGCACGATTCCACCTGCGTACGACGGCAAACTCATCATTAATGTCGGCAGGGCCAGTTTGGCATTCACCAGTTGAGGGAACTGGACTTTGGCTGCCATACCCAAAAGCGCGGTCAAGATTCCGAAAGGAGCTACTGCAAGCGCAGTAATAACGGCCGCCCTCCTGGCTACATTTACATCCTTTGCGGCAAGGATGGGCTGTATTCCAGCCTGAGCTGTGCATGCTCCCAAGATAGAAGCTATAATCCAGGAATAAACCTTCGGTTTGCCGATGCTAAACCAGTTGAAATATTCATGGGCCGGCAGCGTTGCAGACAGCCGCTCCAAACCTCCTATATTTGCGCTTACCAGAATAAGGGCTAAAATGACGCCGCCGTACATGGCAATAAGATGCATTATATTGGTATATCCGATAGCCGTCATGCCTCCGGCCAGTGTATAAACAATAAACCCTATCCCAAAAATGATTACTGAAGTGACATAGTCCAGCCCCAGCACAGTAACTCCCAGTGTACCTGCAGCAATTATCTGAGCAGTACCGACCGCGATCATAACAAACGTCAGCAGTACGCTTGAAATGACCCTTGCATCAACTCCGATATATTTTTCAATTATTCCGGGTACCGTAACAGTCTCCAGACTCCTGTACAATTTTGCAAAAAGGACAGCCAGAAAAATTACGCCTATACCGTTGGCTATGGTATACCATGCTCCTGATAACCCATACAGGTAGCCATATTCAGAAACACCCGTCGTCGATGTTCCGCCTAACCATTCCCCGGTACCCGCAGCCACACACATCAGGACGCCAAGCCCTGCTCCATGAAAGGAACTGGCTGATATGGACTTTTTCTTGGCATACAGCCCGATACATACGGTTATAACGAAATATATTAAAATGATAACAAGCTGAACAGACAAACGATATCTACCTCCCCCTTGTGTCTAAATAAAATTAAGAAATACCCGTAATAATAGTTAACACCTCCTTTGTATATTTATAGTTTATTGTTATTACATGTTATAACCAGTTATATTATATCAACACTATTTTTGTTTGTGAAGAGTTTTATCCACAAATTTTTATTTGTTTTTTGTTTTAAGGTAATGAAAAACTCCTACTTTAGAAAACCTGTAGGAGAATATTTTTCTTGATAAATATTATTTATAGTGGTAATGTTATTTTGGTAAGTGGTTATAATCACTTTATCAGGTAAAGAAGGTGCTTGATTTGGAACAGGAACTTTTAAAGAACTCTTCTCCTTTATATCTTCAGCTAAAAAACATAATTGTGAGACAAATGAATGAAGGCATCCTCAAACCGGGAGATAAACTCCCTTCCGAAAGAGAACTGTGTGAGAAGTATGAGGTAAGTCGTATTACTGTACGCCAGGCCCTGGGTGTATTAGAAAACGAAGGGCTGATTGACCGTTCTCACGGTAAGGGTACTTTTGTCGCTCCTAAAAAAGTGGAACAGGAACTGTACTCAATCACACCCTTTCAACACTTTATACTCAGCAAAGGTTTGAACCCCCGGACGGAGCACCTTGACAGTAAAGTCATACCAAACTCTTACCATTTAAGTAAGATATTAGACGTGCCTCTGACCGAAAACCTGGTTGAATTATCTCTCCTGGGTCTTGGGGATGATTCCCCTATGGCCTTCTACACAAGTTGTTTCCCCTCTGAACTAGGTATAAAAATGCAGCAGCTAGCTGTTGAGGCTGCTCGCGAAAATCAATCTTTTACCACGCTGGATTTGTACAGTAAGATTCCCGGATTAAAACTGGGTGTTGTAAATCAAACGTTTGAAGCTTCCATAGCTGACGTTTATATTTCCGGAATGCTGAAAATAAAAAAAGGCAGTCCCATATTGATAGCCGAATCCGTTATTTATTCCATAGAAGACCGGCCGCTCGAATATAAAACCACCATTTACCGTGGCGACAGATATAAATTCTCGATGGTCCGCAGAATAAGTCTGGATTAAAGCATTTCTCCTTGCTTCTTCCTTATTAAATCTACTACTATATTAAATACTACAGCGCTACAGAGCATCTGACTTTTTAAGAAAGGCAAGAATCTCATCGAGGTCCTGCCTTATTTTTTTTGTTGTCACAATGTCAAAGAGGTCCCCTTTTTTTCGGATACGTTCTCTTACTGTAAATAAATTGAATTCCCCGGGCTTGATGTCACGTTCAACTTCTTTCCATTCCAGGGGGGTCGATACCGGCGCCAGAGGACGGGCCCTGACCGAATAGGGAGCGGGCAGCGTCCTTCCCCTCCATAACTGCAGGTAATCAAAATACAACAAATTCCCCCGTTTTTTTATAACCCGCTCCAGTGTTACTTTACTAGGATTCTTAATTGAAATATATTCCGCAAGGAATTTATTGACAGACCGTATTTCATCGTACGTATACCGGGCGTCAACAGGAACATAAATCTGCAGGCCTGTAGCGCCTGATGTTTTAGGCACACTGGCTAACCCAAATGAATCCAGAACTTCCCTGGTTTTTAGCGCTATCTCCCTTACCAGACTGTAATTTTTTGTATCCATGGGATCCAAATCAATAACCAGTTCCTCGGGATAATTCTCGTTCATATACAGGTTAAACGGCAGATGCAGTTCCAGCGAAGCCTGGTTTGCTACCCATACTAAAGCGGCCGCATCATTTAAAAGAATCCATTTTTTATTACCGTAGAACGTGTGAGGAATCCATGCCGGTGCATAATCCGGCATTTCTTTTTGGTAAAAAGACTTGCCTCCAATCCCGTCAGGCCACCTGATCATGGTTAAAAGCCGGTCTTTTGTATAGGCCAGCAGGTAAGGCGCTGCTTCCAATAAATATTTAATATAGTCCAGCTTGGTAATGCCCTCGTTATCCCACAATACCTTTCCCGGATTGGTAATACTAAGCTCTCTTCCCTCTATTGTTATTATAAAATCTTTCATTCGTTATTTATCCCCTCTAACTGGCTTAACATCCGTATTGCCTGGGGGTAACGCCAAATTTCTTCTTAAAAGCTTTCTGGAAATGGCTTTGATCATAAAATCCGGTATCCAGGGCAGTTTCTGCAATCGTCCTGCCTAAAGCAAGCAAGTCTGTGGCTTTTTTTAACCGTATATTCAACTGATAAACATGCGGAGGCACACCCTTCTCTTTTGTAAAAACGCGTGACAAGTGAAAAGGGCTGAGTCCTGCTATTTTCGCCAGTTTTTCCAGCGATACATTTTCGTTATAGCAATCATGTAAAAACTCACAAACCCGGTATACCGAGATGTGCTCGTTTTTCATGTTATCAGGCTTTATTCTCGCACTTGAGTAACGGCTAAGAAGTTTTGCAAAAGCGGCAAGGAGTCGGCACTCTTTCTCCAGCCTTGACGAGGATTCTTCCATACTCTGGTGTATATCGAGAATTTGCCGGGATAACTCCATATCAAAAATGACAGGCTGAGAAAGATAAATACAGTCATGCTGCTGCCCTGTCACTTGTTCGATAATCCTGCTCATTAATACCGGGTCTATTCGTAAAGACCGGCTTGAATAACTGTAGCCAACGGGTACGCTGGTGCTATGCGACTCCCCGGCGTTTATAACAGTAAGGTGCCCCGGAGTTTTATAATATTGCCCATATCTGGTTTGATTTATACATACTCCTGTTTCCGCTACACTTAAGCTATAATTCCAGTGTACATGACGCGCAACATAGCGGGTAACATCAATTCCCCGATACAATTCCAGAGTTGGTAAATCCCTATCTCGAAACAACCGGATCTTATTTTTATGCATATTACTCACCATCGCATCTTACAAATATCACTTAATTAAACAGCTAAACAGCAAGAAAATACAATATAGTTTCTATCCCTACGACTACAATACTAAGTATAAGTAACATAATGTGTACTTCTAATTATACCAAACCGGAAGAATTACAGACAACCGGAAAAGTGGGGGATAAAAGTGCAGTCAAAAAATCGAAACGCCTTTAATTTTTTCGCGGCGTATATACTCTCAGCTTTTGGTTATGAGTTCATTTTTTTTACCATGACCATTTATGTTTACGATTTAAGTAAAAGTGCCCTGAATGTGGGAATTTTTGCAGCATTAACATTTTTTCCGCGGCTTTTTGCTTCGTTTTATGGCATTATCGCTGACAGGTACAGTAGAGTAAAGGTATTATCCTGGATAGCGGGAATCACATGTCTCCTCGTTATATCACTGGTCTTTTGTCCTAATATGGCTTGGATTTACCTGGTCTGGGCGCTCATCTCCATATTTTTGACTTTTATAATAAATGTCAGGACGGCGTTGATGACCGAAATTATGGCACAGGGAAAGTATTTACGCGGCAACTCGCTGGTTTTGATTTTGCTCAACCTGGCAAAAATATGCGCGCCTTTACTGGCGGGAATAAGTGTTACTGTTTTAGGTGTAAAATATCTGTTCGTCTTCACCGGTGCTATCTATCTTTTTGTGGTCCCATTTTGTGCCCGGATTAATCTACCGGTATCACGTACTGTAAAGAGCAGGGGAAAAATAATGACCGAGCTTATAGAGGGCTTGAAATACATAAAAGACAGTTTGGACCTCAGGTTTTTGATTACTGTTGCCTTTTTGTGGCGGCTTTTTATAGGATTGCAAATTTCGTTATTTGTCGTCTATGTAAAAGCCCACCTCTTAGGAGGTGATACCGAATACGGAATGTTCATGACCATTATCGGCGTCGGAAGTATTCTCGGCAGTATGGGCGGGCCCTGGCTGGTAAAAAGGATGCCTTATAATGCGGCTGTTTTATGGGGTTTGTCTATTCATTATGGTTTTTTTATCATTCTCGGCTTTTTACACGACTTCCATGCAGCTTTGTTTGTTGTTTTTCTTAGTTACGTTGCCTTTTATGCAACTCTGGTAAACCTCCATTCACTAAGGGATCAGGCAACACGGGTTGACATTAGGGGAAGAGTCTACGGTTCAGTTACCGCTATTCTTACTCCCCCTGCCATCATTTCTATGTTATGTGGAGGTTATCTGGCCAATTTATTTGGTGTCGAAAAGGTATTTATAGGGGTGGGCATACTGGCTATTATTACTCTATGGCTGCTAAACCTGGCAAAAGGCATTTCTGGCGCCAAGGCCACTGATATATCCTGTTTTTAATCAAATTCTAATCTTGCCCTAATCTTTCTCTAAGTATTGGAGACTAATATAGGAAATGCAGAGTAAAAACTAATAAATGGAGGAATCATCCAAATGGAAATTACCCTTGAAAAAATTGACCTTTTAAGAAAAAGAGCTGATATCAGCTACAAGGAGGCTAAAGAAGCATTAGAAAAAAACGAAGGTAATCTTGTGGAAGCGCTCGCCTACCTGGAAGAAACAAACAAGATAAAGCCCCAAAAGCAATTCGATAGTGATTCTTTATGGAAAAAAATTAAAAGGATCTATCTCAAGGCTAGCGCTATCAGGTTTGTCATTTCCAGAGAAAATGCCACCTTGCTTAACATAGGAATTCCTCTTGCACTCTTGGTAGCCATAATTGTAATGCCCCTGGCTATTGCCCTGGTTATCCTTGCCCTGTTAACAGGCTGCAGAATCAGGTTTATCAGAAACACCGGCGAAGAATACAGCATCAACAGCAGTATAGAAAGTATTGCCGGCAAAGCCAGCAATTTCGCCGATAAAGTAGCCCAGGAAATAAAGAATGCCTAAACGTCCTGCATATCCATGCTAAATTTAATCAATATACCAGCGGAATCGAGCCTGTTAATAAACAGGCTCAAATAATTTTAAGACTCTGCCTTGGTAAGCCGCTTGTTGGCAAAACACAGTGAATATAGTACAGTTAAAGAGAATCCGAACTTCTTAAGGAGATTCATTCATGGGCAAAATGAAAATTCTCATTGTGGAGGACGAAATTAAAATTGCCAGGTTCGTGCAGCTGGAACTGGAGCATGAGGGATATGAGGTTGAACTGGAGTACGATGGACGGATCGGAATGGAAAAGGCCTTAAACGGGGACCATGACCTGGTCGTCCTTGACGTCATGCTCCCCTCCCTCAACGGGATGGAAATACTGCGCAGGCTGCGGCAGGTCTCGGAAGTACCCGTTATTATACTTACGGCCAGGGGACAGATTATGGATAGAGTCATGGGACTGGACTCGGGAGCTGACGACTATATGGTAAAACCTTTCGCTATCGAGGAACTCCTGGCCCGTATTCGTAAAGCTTTTAAAGGCAGAACCGGCAGCCCGGCAAAAACGGGCTTACTGCAGTCGGGCAGCCTTTGTCTTGATTTAACCAAACATACTGTTTCCTATGCGCAGGAAACAATAAATCTTACAAAAACCGAATTTGATCTGTTAGAATACCTGATGCAAAACAAAGAAATCGTCCTAACCAGAGATACCATTCTGGAAAAAGTCTGGGGATATGATTATAGCGGCGAAACCAATGTCGTTGACGTCTATATCCGTTATCTCAGAAGTAAAATCGACGAAAAATACAACACAAAATTTATTCATACCGTGCGTGGAGTGGGGTATCAATTTAGAAATGAAGAATAAAAGCAGCCGCTTTTTCAGCGGTTTTTTCAGCGGTATAGGAAAATTTATTAAATTATTTTTCTTAATGATTTTTTTTGTTTTTAAGTTGATTTTTCTTTCTTTTAAAGCATTTTTTCATCTTTTAGGCCTTATTCGAACAGGACTGAGCAATAAGCTTCGTTTCTCCTTAACCTTCAAGATCACCGTTACCTATGTCTTTATTTTTTTTACTGTCTTTTTGCTGATGAGCATTGCCATAATCGCAAGTTTTCACCATTACATTCAAGATTATCCTCCTGAAGATTACATTTTTTTGCTGGGAGCGATCCTTTTGGCCTGCAATCTTGCCGGCATCATTGCCATAACCCTCATCGGCTCCGGTGTGAGCCGTAGACTTCTTGCCCCCATCAAAACCATGACAAAGACCGTAAAGGAAATATCTTTCAACCGTCTTGACAAAAGACTTGATGTGAGCGGATCCAAGAACGAGCTAAAGGACCTCGCCCGAACATTCAATGATATGCTGGACAGTATTCAAAAATCTGTCGAACAACAAAACCGCTTTGTCTCGGACGCCTCCCATGAGCTGAGAACGCCTATTTCCGTCATACAGGGTTATGCTAACCTCCTGGCCCGCTGGGGGAAAGACGATAGAAAAGTATTGGAAGAATCTATTACCGCACTGCAAAGTGAAGCCGAGAATATGAACCACCTGATTGAAGAACTCCTCTTTTTAGCCCGGGAAGACAGCGGCACTTTAAAAATCAACAGGGAGGAATTTAGACTAAGCGAAGTCATTACGGAAATCATTTATGAAACCAATCTGATAGATGCCAACCATCAATTTGTTAATGAAATAAATGAAGATTTCGTAATCAATGCTGATAGAAAATTACTCAAGGAAGCTGTCAGGATCCTCATAGACAATAGTATAAAATATACTCCCGCCGACGGCGCTATTACACTGAACTGTTACCTCAAAAACAAAAAGGCCGTTATCAGTATAGAAGATACCGGGATCGGCATATCCAAAGAAGACCTGCCCAACATCTTTACCCGCTTTTACAGGGCTGACAAGTCCCGTACCAAGGGCACGGGGGGTACAGGTCTGGGATTGACGATTGCAAAGTTGATTATCGATAATCATAACGGAAAAATAAATGTCTGGAGTGAACTCAACAAAGGTACTATTTTCAGGATTGAACTGCCTCTTGCCTGATCCTGACCACAATGTTATTCCATAGTAATGTACAAAAGCTTAATTATTAATTACCCGCTTCCCAAAAAGCGTTCTGTGTAATACAATATAAAAGAACAAATTAACCCGTTAGGTGAGGTTACTATACAAAAATATGCTACTGCCCTGAAATATCGAGAGATGCCAAAGGGTCAGCAGGCAACATCGGCTTAAGGTGTTACCTAATGTAGCTGGGGAAAACCCCTTACGTTGTATAGAGCCAAAACTGTCACGAGTGGGAAATTTTTTGACATTGTGTCATTAATCCTTACCCGTGACAAGAGTAAGGATTTTTTATTTGCTTGGAGGTGATTTATATGGACGCCGGCCCTGGTCGAAGTAGCATCTGTCAATTAAAAAAAGGAGGTCTGTCTTATATAAATCATCCTGTTGCGACAACCTCCTGATAATGGAGGCTATGCTCTCGCAAAAACAGCCTCCTATCAATAATGAAAAGGAGGAAAGCGCATGAATGTAAACAAAATCCAGGAATTATTGGAAGAAAAAAGATACTCTCTTCTCAAAGAAGAGCTGCTCAAGGGACAAATTGCCGACATTGCCGAGTTTATAGATGAACTTGATCCTAAGACTGCTATCCTGGTTTACAGGCTGCTGCCTAAAGAAATTGCCGCCGATATTTTTTCTTACCTCTCTCCCGAAAGCCAGTCAGAAATATCAATGCTTGTTAACGAGAAAGAACTCCAGGCTATTTTGGAGGACCTGTACTTTGACGATAAAATCGACTTTCTGGAGGAAATGCCCGCTACTGTAGTAAAACGCATCCTTCAGCACTCCCCGGAAACAGAAAGGAAGCTCATCAACCAGTTTCTAAACTATCATGAAGACTCTGCCGGCAGTTTAATGACTATTGAGTTTGTTGACCTGAAAAAAGAGATGCTGGTTTGGGAAGCCCTGGAAAAGATCAGAAAAAACGCCCCTGATAAAGAGACTATTTACACCTGTTATGTTACCGATGCCAGCCGTCATCTGGAAGGTATCCTTTCATTAAGGGAACTTGTTATAGCCTCTCCTGATAAAAAAATCGAAGAAATTATGCGCAAGGAAATAATTTCCGTAAATACGCAGGATGATAAAGAATATATTGCCGAGTTAATAAAAAAATACGACCTTTTAGCTATCCCTGTGACCGATAATGAAAATCGTTTGGTAGGCATCATCACCGTAGATGATATCGTAGACGTTATTGAAGAAGAAAACACCGAAGACTTCCATAAAATGGCCACTGTAGGCAAGATGGATGTAAATTTGCTAAATGCCAGCCCCATCTTCCTGGTAAAAAAACGTATTCCATGGCTGTTGGTGTTAATATTTATGAACATTTTCTCCGGAGCGGGGATTGCCTACTTTGAAGAAACAATTCAGGCTGCAATCGCCCTGGTGTTCTTTTTGCCCTTATTAATTGGCAGCGCTGGTAATGCAGGTTCTCAATCCGCTACCCTCATGATCCGGGCGCTGGCTATCGGGGATGTGGAAATGGGAGACTGGTTTAGATTACTCAGTAAAGAAATAGTTGTTGCTGCTTTTTTGGGTATGATCATGGGGTTCGCTGTCTCATTAATCGGTGTCTTCCGGGGTGGAATCGATGTAGCAGTGGCAGTAGCTTTGGCTATGATGGTAGTAGTACTTGTCGGCAGCACTATCGGCATGTCTCTTCCTTTTCTATTCAGCAAACTAAAGATGGACCCCGCCACCGCCAGCGGTCCCCTGGTTACGTCTATCGCCGACATAACCGGTATACTGATTTACTTCTCCATTGCCACCTGGTATTTAGGGCTGTAAACATATAGGACGGGGGTGATAGGTATGATTATTAAGAAAAAATACCGTTTTTTGAGTTCTAAACGGCTCGTTCTCTGTTGTTGTCTGACTGTTTTGATGTTCAGTCACTCGACTGCCGGTGCTTTTGGTGACATTTATAACAATTTCACAGAATTAAATTCAATCGAACTAAAAAATGTCGACTACGAAATTGAAACTAATGTTACAGACTCTAGTGTTATGGTTATTGCAATTCATGGAGGAAAAATTGAAACAGGTACTACTGAATTAGCTTATGCCTTATCTTCCCATAACAATTACAACTATTACTCCTATCTGGGTTTAAAAAGCAAAGATAATTTGTCGCTGCATATTGCCTCAGACAAATATGATGAACCGACCGCATTGGAAATGGTTTCGAAATCCCAAACGACATTATCGATCCACGGTTGTTCCGGTTTGGAAGAATTCTCCTATATCGGAGGCCTGGACACTGAACTGGGGAACAGAATAAAAGAATCTCTGATCAAGTATGGTTTTACTGTGTTGGATGCTCCGAAGAATCTGGCCGGCATGTCACCTAAAAATATAGCAAATAAAAACATGAACGGGCGGGGGGTACAGATCGAAATATCAAAGGGTTTAAGGACACAGTTTTTATCGGGTGATAACGATAAATTTAAAAATTATGTTTTGGCGATAAGTGAGGCAGTCAACAGTATTTAATAAAACGCACTTTATAAAAGTAGTTCAAAAAATATGTATAAAGACCAAGACTGTTGAAAAAGCCGGCAAGCTATTTCTGGTAACTTGCCGGCTTTTTATTTAGATAAACAATACTTTTTTCAGGTTACTCTTCTGTTAATGGATGGTCTTCAATATTTTTTACTAATTCCTTGGGGGTTTTTGCGCCTTTTTCTAATACTTTCTTTATTTTCTTATCGAAGTTCTTCTTTGATGGATTCAACTTATTCAAAAATCCCTTATTCACCTCAGATTTAGTTGGATTAATTTTCTGCAAGCAGGAAACTATTATCGGCCAGCTTTCGCTTAGAGCTTGATTGATGGAATTTGAATAATCATTTAATATACCGGAATCAGTTGCGAATCTATCTCTTAAACCTTTGGAAACAGCTATTTGAACGCCGCCAATTTGATAACTGTCATTAAACAATTTATTCTTATTTACTATATTGCTGTTCATAACCCCGGCAATACGATCGGGAAGGCTTAATGTTTTTACATTATATCCTTTGGTGATAAGATGTAATCTGATCAATTCCGCCAGCAACTTGTTCTGACCGCCAATATATGTAATTTCCCCCTCGTCTGCAGCCCCGATAACAGAAACAGTGTAATCTGAATCCTGAACTAAACTGACGGCTGTTGGTTCGTCAAAATTGATAGCCCTTAAAAAAAGGCTCCAATTATCAGTCGCTTTAAGCCCTTCAAATAAGTAAGTGTTATATTTGCCATAACCGTTCAACGCTTCAACCAATTCTGAAGTGCCTCTTTCAATACCGCCTCCGTGTATAGCTAATATTGTTGTGTCGCTCCCGATATCATTTGTTCTGATCGTATAGTCCGTACTTTCTTCAGACGCAGATAGTTCGGCGAAATTCTTATAACCTGTTGTTATTGCGTATGCGCTCATACCAATACCAAATGTAAACAATAGAACTAAAGCCAGAATTTTGATAAATTCTTTTCTCATACTTTTCTTGCTCCTTCCTTTAAGTAAATATGGAAAACAGATAATTCACAGCAATGATCGTCAGAGTTGATCCCATTAACACAAGAGTTTGATAGCTGGTATTTCTCTTGCTGATTTTAATAAAATACAGGCATTTTTCTTTTAATGTTAAAGCGTTAAAAACCGCAAGAGCTTCATTCTGGCTGCTTCTTCCGATGGCTTGCGATGTGTTGATGCTTTGTTTGTTTTCTATTAGCCCGTATAAAGTATTCATTTTATACCTCCTTTCTTATATTTCATATTTGGACATGTAACAGTACTGCGCACCCATAAGTCACTGCAATCAGCAATCCGGTGCTTAAAAATGTCGTTGCTAAACCTTGACGCTGAATGGTGTTTGCTAATAATCCGGGTACAACAATACCAACTGCCGCCAGCCCGGAGATACTACTATAATCAAATGGCAAGATGGCATGTATAATCAACTGTAAGATTACTGCTACCGTTATCATGGCTGCAAATTTCCTTTTGCCGTACAGAATCGTAACTTTACTCACTCCGAAATAAACTATTATGTAAGTCAGAATACTGATAAAAAATGTCATGAATATAGCCTGGGGAAGTTTAATGAGTAATGCCAAATACCCTGGTACAACCAGACCGGCAGGTAAGATCCCTGTGATTTCCGTAAATAACAGGCTGAAAATTACGCCCATAATAATTACTGTGTCAATATTTGTAAGCAGCAACTGTTTACCTCCTTTCACTAACTTAATTGTGGAACTTGTTTCGTTTCCAGATTAAATTTTTCGCGGATTATCAGTTCAACCAATTCTTCCCCGCCGCCGTGGATGTTTCCAACGCCAAATATTATTCTGTTCATAAAATAATTCTTAATTGTTTTATAAACCTCATGTGGAGACATCCCCTCGGCATTTATATATTTTTGGGGAGATATTTTTTTCGTATTTACTCCTTCGGTAATTGGCTTAACTGTCTGACCCATTGCAACAAGGATATCAATATTCATATTTGGCAAGACATCTTCTGCGAACTGCAATGTCCTGTCAACTCTGTCAGGTCTGCAATTTACAATCACCATGGGGTTTTGGGTCGGATATCCAATCGCTGTGATATGCTCCCAGATCATTCGTGTTGAATTGGGATCATTGGCGGCAAAACCATTGACAAAATAAGACGGGTTTTTGTTGTCTAACGGATAGATCATTAAGGCTCCCGGATCAGGATCAGTATTTAAAATTCCCCTCAACGCAGTATCTTTGTCAATGTTTAGCGCTTTAGCCGCAGCAAGCGCAATTGCAATATTTTCAGGGAAAATAACATATTTAAATTTTTCCAGATAACCTTCCGGGATTTCCTCTTCATCTGCAATAATTATCCGGCTGTTTCTTTTCTTGGCCTCTTGTGTAAAATAATCATTATATTTGCTGTCGGCGACGATAAGAGTCCCGTTTTTTGGAATTGTGGCCGTAAAGGACTCTGCAATAAAGTCCAAAGTGGGGCCGCACAAATCCATATGGTCTTCACGAACATTAACAATAACGCCGATATTAGCTTTAACAAGCTTGTCCTGGAACGTAATCTGGTAATCGGGATTTACGGCCATACACTCAGTTACAAAAGCGGATGCGCCAAGCTTGGCTACTTTTTTAATAACACTTTTTTGTTCAATAATATTTGGACCCAGACGGCCTCGTTTGATCGGTTCTTCTTCTTTCTTATTCCAATAAATGATTCTCGCGCTTGTTCCCGTCGTTTTCCCGACAACCTTAACCCCTGCTTCTTTTAAAATACCGGTAATCAGTCTTGTTGCCGTTGATTTGCCTCTTGTGCCGTTGACATTGATCCTAAGGTTGATAAGGTTTAAGTTTTTATTATGTTCTATTTGTTCATAAACACCTAAGATTAAAACAAAAACAATAAGTGCAATGACAAACTGCAAATTTATCCTCTCCTTTCGCGGCTAATTATACTGAATAAATATGAACCCAAGTTTGCCAGAGCTTGAACATTTATTACGAAAATATAAATAATTGTTACAAGTCAAAAACAAAAAAAACAGCAGCTGCCTGACATGATAGCCGGCAGCTGCTGGTTTTTTTTTTCAGGACAATTACCTATTCTGGTGTAAAAATGGAAAACAGATGGTGAAAGTCGTTCCCTTCCCCAACTGGCTTGCAACATCTATCTTTCCGCCTTGTAACTGAACAAGCTTTTTTACGATCACAAGCCCCAGCCCGCTTCCTTTTTCCTGTATGCTGGTTTCCCGCTGGTTCTTAACTTTGTAAAACCTGTCCCAAATATGCGGCAGATCGTCAGGCGATATGCCAATACCATTATCCTCAATGCTCAGTACTACTTCGTCTTTCCGGGCTTTTAGGCCAACCCTGATGGTACCGTTCTCCGTAGCCCTGATAGCATTCTTCAGCAGGTTCCTGATAATCTGTTCCATCCGGTCAACATCCCCGACTACGATAGCATTCTCTGTTGTCGTCTCTAATACGATCGAGGAATTCCTGCTATTAGCCAAACCCTCCATAGACATAACCACCCCTTGAGTCAGAGCATTTAAGTCCACCGGCAGCTTTTCCACGGTGATGTTACCGCTTTCCAGGCGGCTTAAGGCCAATATATCATCTACCAGCCTGGTAATATGCACTGTTTGAGTATAGATCGTGTCCAAATACTTCTCCTGTAGTGCTTCGTCTTGCACCATACCATCACGGATAGCCTCAACAAAGCCCTGAACAGCAGTAAGTGGGGTGCGCAGCTCATGCGATATTTCCGCAAACAACCGGGCTCTTTCTTCTTCTACCCTGCAGCTTTCGGCCTGTATTTTCTGTAGTCTTACCGTCAGTTTATTGAGCTGACCGGCCAGGACATTGATTTCATCCAGGGGCTCGTCGTCGGCGCTCAAAACATAACCCCCCCTGCTGATCTCCGCTACGGTAGTGGCCAAACGGGAAATCGGCCTGGAAATATGCATAGCCAGGTAAACGGAAGCGATAATAATAATCATCAGTATGACTGTTCCCCCAATAAGCAGGTACAAACGCAGCTTGTTTAAAGCAAGGTCGATATTGGCGGGTTTCGTTTCCAGCAGGATGCCGTTTTCAATGGCATCCTCGTTGTTTCCCATGGGTATAACCGCCATAAAGGTAAGCTGCGCTGTTTCCTTATCCATTTTTCTGGTGACCGTGGTTTCACCTCTGGTAAGTATTTCGAGGACTTTCGCATCCACCTTGCTCCCGGGTACCACTTCCTGCGCTGCCGAAGTATCCGAAATTTTTCCTTGCCTGTCAAAGATCGTAATCCTGGCATCAAAGCTGTCAGCCAAAAATTTCAACAAGTTCTGTTGAGTCTCGGGATGACCACTTGTTTCTCCGGCCGGAGTCACCCATGCCTGGTCCTTTTGCTGGAGTAAAGCAAAGTTTACCCTTTTGGCCTTGCGTAACAATTCCTGTTGAACCTGATCATAGGTTGCCTGTTTAACCACATAGCCGGAAAGCATCGTCACGGCAATCAAACCGAAAATAAAAACTGACACATTGGTAAATAGTATCCTGGTGTACAGATTCTTGTTGAATTGTTCCAGAAGTACGAGTTTAATATTAAGCAAGAAGCTGCGCACAGCATGGGTTATCAATTGAAGTTTTTTCCTGCCTTGCTGTAGATAGGTAGTCACGATGTAGTCAGTCCCCCTTTGACAGGAGGTGTAAACTGGTATCCGACACCCCAAACTGTTGTCAGGTATTCATGGGGCAAAGACTCTAGCTTTGTTCTCAGCCTGCGAATGTGGACATCTACCGTACGCTGGTCGCCAAAGTAGTCATATCCCCACACGGCCGCCAACAGTCCCTCTCTGGTGAAAACCCGCCGGGGATTCTGGGCGAGGTAATAGAGTAAATCGAATTCTCTGGGAGTAACTTCTGTTTCTGCATTGTTTACCTTTACTCTCCTGATATCGGCCCGGATCTCCAGGCCCGGGTATTTCAGTTTCCAGTTCTTTTCAGCGTCGGCCGGCTGGGTACGGCGCAGCACCGCTTTGATCCTGGCTACAAGTTCCCTCGGACTGAAAGGTTTGGAAACATAGTCATCGGCTCCCATTTCCAGCCCCAGGACCCGGTCCGCTTCCTCTCCCTTTGCTGTAAGCATGATGATGGGGATCATGCGTACCGACCTTAAATTTCGACACAGAGTAAGCCCATCAGTACCCGGAAGCATGATGTCCAGAATTACCACATCGGGATTCTCCCGGTCAAACGCAGCCAATACCAAGTCGCCGCTGTTCACCCCGATGACATCAAAACCTTCCCTTTCGCCATACAACTTAACCAGTTCCAGTACGTTTTGGTCGTCATCCACTACTAAAACCTTACCCAAATACGGCATCATTTTCCCCCTCAGTGACCTTTTTTCCATACTACCATATTAGTAGACGAAGTGAACCCCCTCAAAAAGTTCCATTATATATCTGTAAGCCCCTTCCCCCTAAAAACCAGAAAAAGCTGAGAAACAATCCGTCTCTCAGCGCTTCCCGTCAAAATCATTATTCATGCTACCCCGATCCCCTTGCCTACAATAATACGCACCTCTCACCCGAGCTATGGGGGTTGTCCACCTTTCTTTTTTTGGTTTTTGAACTCCTTAATATTTTGATATTTAGTTTATTCTTGTCGCCGAATTGTTTTTGGACTACTGTTATCTGAAACTCCACCCCATTGGTAAATCTTACATACAGCCCCTCATTGCTTGTCAATATTCCTCTTTCTCCAAAAGTCTGAATACGCGCTTCTTCCGTTAATTCCTTTTCCAAAAGAGTTTTTATTAGTTCTACCATTTGTGTCCTGTCCATCTTTTAGCCCCCTTCCGCAAGATTATTATAATGGAAGAATATTGCCTGATTATTGCCATATTTTGAAAACTCTTTTCGAATATGTTAACAAATGTTACAGGGGGACTGTCCCATAAAAAACCTATTCTATCAGAAAGATAAAAGCTCCGGGTGGACTCGGGAATTCCCGGAGCTTTGCAAATAAAATAAGATAGTATTCATACTATCTTAAAAATCATCTATGGTGGGCGGTACTGGAATTGAACCAGTGACCCCATGCATGTCAAGCATGTACTCTAACCATCTGAGCTAACCGCCCGCTATGGAGTTGAAAATGTCTAAACATTATTATAAGGGGCAGTCTCTGTAATGTCAAATAACTGATATTGTTACTTATCGATATTATCGATATTATTTTTAATTAATGATTATATTTAAAAAGAAAATAAATTTAAATTTAAATACCCGATAAATTTTACAATTTATTATTGGCATTTTATAAAAAGTTGTGCTAGAATAATAAAAGTCCAGAAACAACCAATTGCAAATCCTCTGGAAGCTTGCTATAATATGGACAAGTACGTTGAAGGAGAGATTGTGGTGTAGAGGTTGCACTCAGGTTCGTGGCACCTGAATACGTGGGTTCGATTCCCACCTCTCTCTCTAGGAACGCATCCCAACGGGTGCGTTGCGCTTTTAAACCCTTAAGGATAAGGGTTTATTTTTTTGTCTAAAATAAATGTAATGTCAGCAGGAAAATGAGTTTTTATGTAAAATATTTCCAATATATATTATTGGAGGTATTCTTTATGTCAAATGAGTATACCCTGTTATCTTATCGCCTTAAGCTGCCAACTTTATTTTTGCTGTTATTTATCATATTTATTATTTTTTTTCTGACCGTATTCTTATCGACCTGTACTGCAGCTGTAAAAACGCCCTGGGAAATTGGCAGTGGAGAATACTTAACGGAAGGGCATTTTTTAGGTATTCAGGATAACAACATCCATATCGGCACAAACATAGGGGAATTGCTTCTTCCCCTGGAACCGCACGCATTTATTGCTCTTATGGGAAATCAATACGGGCAGCTTGTTTTTCCGGAGGATTTTCCTTTGGGTCAAAACGTCGAACTTTTTATTACCCGACAGGGAACAGTACGGGCTATGCGCAACAAATTAAGTAATTTTGTTTTACCGGAGGGGGAAATCTTGCCGGGTTGGGGCCACAGCGCCTCATTAAGTCCTGATGGAAAGCATTATCTTATTTATAACCTGCAATCCGGGCTCTCTCTTTATTCCCTCTCTCCCGGCAGCTCCCCTCTTTTCCTTTCCTATTATAATATTGCAGCGTGGAATAAGAGTGGAAACAAGGTTGTTTATTCGGGTGGGGAAGATCTGTTTATTTTCGATATTGATAGAAATAAAACGCTCCGCCTACCGCTTGAGAAAGCTGCTGCACAATTTGCTCTTATTATAACCGGCCTTGATTTGAACTATTGCGAAGACAAACTTTTATTTACTTCCCTGCAGGATGATCCCGATTTGGGCAGCGATGTTTTTCAGATAACGGTCCTTGACATAAACGGCGAACAACTGGCTGTAAAAATTGTACCCAACCTCGCTGCTGTAGCCTGGCTGAAAAACGACCTTATTCTTTATGTAACCTATGATAATATTGAACAGGATATAGGCCAAGCGCTATTGTGGGATTTCCGCACCGGTGAAACCAGTGTCTTCCTTCCGGAAAAAAAAGGAGGTTATCATAACCTCTGTGTAAGCAGCGAAAAAGAAAAACTGGCCTATACCGTATCCAGGGGAGCAGGCCAAGAATTATACGTAATCAATACCAGTAATGGCTCACCTGTAAAAATCCTTTCCCTGCCGCTTCCTGTCCGCAACATGCAGTGGTCGAATCACGATACCCTTTTTTACTGGGATTTTATGAACAATCACATCTATGAAGTCAAAGACCTCCACCATTCTTGCAGCCCTGTGGTCAGGGCTAATGGATACCTGCCTGCCGGTGCGGCAAAAGATAAATTGATCTATTTTCTGTCGGAGCCATGGGAAGAACCCCAGCAGCCCTTTTTACTCGACTAACATACAGGCCGACAGCCGGGACTAACTATCGGCGGCTTATGCGCAACCATCTGCAAAATGCCGCCTTGCCAGCCCGTTTGGATCAGCTGCCGACCTTGTTTATATTGTTCCACCATAATTAAAGTTGTATGATGTTTCGGTGTGTGTATATATTACCTGCCATTCCATACATATCCCAAACATTACTCCAACACATCTGTAAATTGCAGCATATTACTCTCCGGCTGCAATTTCATTTTTTTTAAACCAGTGCAGCGCTTTAATAATTATTAAAGCCAGCGCGCCTCCGCCCAACGCTGTAAATAGCTGTGGTGTCGTAAGGGCGGCAACCATCTTAGGCGGAAGATTGATATTTAATAAAAAAGGAAGCAAATAATATACTCCCAGCCACATCACCCCGTACTTAGCTGCAGACGCTAAAACAATTCCCAGGTAGGGTTTGTGGATTAGAAACCCAAAGACCAATCCTAATACGGCGTTACCAAGCATAATCACAGGCACAGCCGGCGCCAGCGGCATAATTCCAAAAGCAAATGCGATTACCGGCGTGCTTAATCCTATTAAAACGGCGCTGACCGGCCCTATTGTTGCCGCTGCTAAAAATAGCAGGGCATTGACTACCGGCCCGGTAACAAACTGCGGCATTCTAACACTCTGTACCGCTATGACCAGGGCCAAAATCAGGGCGCTGCGCGTTATTGTCCTTGTTGAAATTATCATAAATAAACCTCCTTAAACCAATCGTTCACCGTTTTATAATACTTTTTTTGTTAAAATTTAGTCTGTTGCAACTTTCGTCAAAGCTGATTTGACTATTACTCCCTTAAGACTACCCAGTTTTCCTGTCAGGGCGCCAATCTCATCCGTACTCCCGTCGACAATGAGCGAGATTACGGAAAGCGCTTTTTTGTGATACGGGACGCCCATGCGTCCGACCACACAGTGCCCGTATTCACTTAAGATGGCATTCAGGCGCGGGATATTCTCCTTGCTCACAACTACGATGCCGACTACACCAATTCTCTTTTCCATTATTTACATCACCTTTATAGTTATTAAATTAGTTATTAAATTAATTATTAAATCTCCCTTAACAACAAAAGAGACTACCAATCCAAAAATTTAAAGGTAATCTCTTAAAATATCATACATAAAAAACACTCCCCCTTTGTCTCAGGTTTTCCCTCAACTACAGGTATCCGTTAACTTACCCTCCCTGTCGGGACGCTTCCCATCAAGTCAGGTCTGAATAAATTATACTACAAACTGATAAGCTTTGCCAGCCCCAGAAAAACGATAATACCGCCCGGAAGCAGCGTTATTTCTCCCTGAACCTTATTAACCGGTAGTTTTTCGCCCCAAAAAAGGCCTAGAGAAACCAGTAAAAATTTCATCAAGGCAACCGCCAGAGGTGTCCAAAACGGGTGAAAACCCGACATGGCCGCCCCAAATCCCGCACCCAGAGCATCTATGGCCAGTGCAGTCCCTAAGAACAGCGCTTCTTTGATATCTATCACCCCGGAACGGTCAGCGTCGGCCTGTACCGGTTCCTTTAGGATATTTATCACAATACCCATATTAGCCATTTTAAAACGAAACACATGATAATCAGGCATCATGTTAAGGATTAAGTTCTGCAGGACTATCCATCCTCCGACAATAATCAGCATTACCGCCCCTATGGTATTAGTGACCTTCAGTGGCAATAATGACGCGACCAAACTTCCTGCCAGCATGGATGCGGTGACCGCTGCCGCCGAGGAAAGACATATAATCATAAACGAAACCGCCGTTATTCTTATTTTCTGCATGCCGTATGACAGCCCGACCCCAAAACCATCGAGGCTGACAGCCAAAGAAAAAAGAAGAATAGACCAGCTCAAATCATTTCCCCCTGCTTCCTGTTTTTTTATACTATATGCGGAAGCAGTTAAGGGGTGATTTTTTTGATTCAAGTCTCCCTTCGACAGCTGAATAAACTGCCGGAATAACAATGAGGGTCAAAAGGGTGGAAACGAGGAGTCCGCTCATCAGGGAGACAGCCATCGGCACAAACAAAGTGCCGCTTAAAACCAAGGGAATCAGCCCCAGTACGGTAGTCGCCGCTGTCATAATGATCGGTCGGAACCTTCTTTCCACCGCTTCCTTGCATGCTTCGTCAATTCCTTTTCCCTGTTTCCTTTCCAGGTTGATATAATCCAGCATTATTATGGCATTATTGACTACAACTCCAATCAGGCTTACTATTCCCAGCAGCGCCATAAAGGAGAGAGGCTGCCTGAGAATAAACAGCCCGGCTACAGAACCGATTACGGAAAGAGGGATGGTTGTTAAGATAATTAAAGGCTGTATCAACGAATTGAACTGGATCAGCATGATTATATAGACTATCAGCACCGTGAAAACTGCTGCTGTTCCCACGTTTCCAAAATGGTACCGTATTTTTTCCCTCTCCCCGTTGTATACCACCCGTACACCTTCGAACTCCAGCTTGTCAAGCTGCTTTTGCAGTTTGTCCTGCACGGTTACAGCGCTGAAACCATTCTTTACATCACACATAACCTTAATGGTTCTTTCCCTGTCATATCTTTTTATAATAGGAAGCTGTGAGCTCAATCCAATAGTGGCTACCTGTTTTAAAAGCGCTTTGCTCCCGGTGATGTTCGACTTAACCGCCAGATTTTCCAGTTTTTCCTTGGAATTGATATTGCTTTTTACCAGGATGTTATAATCCTCCCCTCCCTCTCTGAACAAGGAAGACACTTTGCCCTTTAAGGCTATGTTGATCTCTTTTTGGATGTCATACCTGCTGATTCCTATTATGGCAGCCCTGTCACCGTCTATATCAACCAGGTACTCGTAAGCCTGGCCTGACGAATCGTCACGCACATTCTGTACACCTTCGATACTGCTTAGCGCCTGTTTTATTTCACCTGCTGTCTTAATCAGCAGGTCATAGTCTTTCCCGGTTATCAGCACCTGCACAGGGGCTTCTACGGGTTCAGCCAGTTCAAGCTCTTTAACAGAGATTTTTCCGCCTGCGATTCTTAAATCAAAAACCCCTTGGAGGTAATCGGCAAACTGCGTATTATTTTTAAACCTGCGCCCCTTGCTCAGGTCCACTTCGAAAAGCACCTGGCCAAAATCCTGAGACTGCATGGTATGAGGAACATTCATAAAAAACTTGGGAAGCCCTGAACCGGCGGCGCTAGTGAATCTGACAATTTCTTTTTCTTTCTTTAGAAGCTGCTCTGCGTGGTCGACAAGAGCCTCGGTTTTCGCAAGGTTTGCGGCCTGTTCAGCGGTTATATTGAGATACATAAGATTTTTATCGGCCTTAGGAAAAAAGACAAGCGGCAGTATGGAAGCTGCGGCCAAAGATAAGGCCAAAGCCCCGGCAATAACTAAGAACATGGCTTTTTTATTGACCATCGCCCGCTCCAGCAAACGTTTAAAATACTCCTTCAGGAAAAATTCCTTCTGTTGTGTGCCTGGCTTAAAGAAGATGAACGCCATGGTAGGAGTAAATAAGGTTGCTGCCAGGTACGAGGAGATAAGGGATATAATAACAATCTGGGGAATGCTGCGCACATAGTCGCCTGCAACTCCCGGCAGCGTGAGCAGGGGTAGAAATGCCGCAATTGTGGTAAGTGTTGAGGTAAAAACAGGTACCGCCACCCCACGGGTGCCCCATACGCATGACTGCATCCTATCGTTCTCAGCGTCAAGCCGTACCTGGATAGCGTCACTGATTACTATCGCATTGTCCACAAGCATTCCCAGGGCAATAATAAGGGCGGCAATTGAGATTTGGTGGACTTTTATACCGGCAACCCCCATTACGGCAAAAGTAAAAAGTATAGACAAAGGAACAGCCGTTGAAATAATGGCTGCATTCCTTAATCCCATGCAGTAGCAGACAACAAGGGTTACAATAATAACACCCATCAGCAAATTTTTCATAAAACCCGTGACTGAACGGTTAACATCAGAAGGTTGATAAAGAATATCATCGATATTAAGGTCGGTCGGCAAGCGTTTTTTTACACCCGCTAATCTTTTCTCTGCTTCCTTTCCAATAGGTACAATATTCTTGTTGTCCTGAAAATAGCCGGTCACCCGACTTGACCGAATTAGTGCATACATTTCATTTTAAAGACGAGAGAAGCGTTTGAATATGATCTGGAATTTTTGGCTTTACTGGGTATAAAGCGCCCTT
>Ga0228535_1001823_pt1 | contig 26947 bp, 28 predicted proteins | sample SJ1metagenome_FD_168457 | JGI IMG/M metagenome (GOLD analysis project Ga0228535, IMG submission 168457) | Enriched culture of PCE-dechlorinating microbial communities from Ithaca, New York, USA - SJ1 | ecosystem: Engineered > Modeled > Simulated communities (microbial... > Unclassified | place...
ACACAGGTTACGGCAAATGCTTCGATTTCGAAGCTGCCTCCGCTCAGCAGTGATCTGCATGCAAAGATACAAGCCTTTTATGAAAGCAAGGTAGCCCAGCACATCCGAGGACCTTACTAACAGGAAAGTAGTCTCTACAGCACAAGCTATCGATGCATGATATGCCATCGATGGCTTGTGTCTTGTTTTAATGCAGTGGCGCCTTCTTATGATGAACAGTGTCACTCAGGAATCACCCAGATGAATAATCGTACCCAGTATTGATGTTTGGAACCCTAAATAGGTTGCATCAAAACGCAGCTCCCGAATTTTATGTTTCTCCATCTGCCCGGTATGCTGAACAAGTTCCGGGTAGATGGGAATCACAGAATCCTTTTTCACGAATACCGGCAGCAAGGCAAGAGAATAGGCTACATCCTTCAACCATATACCACCTGAAACTACATCCCCACTCCAGAAATCGACCCATTCACCTGCAGGCAGATAGACATCCCTACGACCAGTACTGTTCATAACGGGTGCAATGAGAAACACATCCCCGCAATAGAACTGGTCATCAATGGACCAACACATTGGATCATCCTGATGGTGGAAAACCAGAGCCCGCACCACAGGATAACCTGTATGTACGGCCTTGCTTCCCGCCTCGGCCAAATAGGGAATCAATGCATAGCGGAGCCTCAGCCACTGCCGTGCAAGATCTGCAACTTCGGGGTATTCGTACGGTTCCCTTGCCGTGGTCCCGTGATACCTGAGATGGGAAGTAAAAACTCCCATTTGCGTCCATCGGATATAGAGATCATTGCTCGGCCGGCTGTTCATGAAACTGGGAATGCCTTGGAAACCCGGAACATCGTGACTCCAGAATGCGAACCCCGAGAGGCCCAGATGAAGTCCGCCTCTCAACGAGCCGGCCATACCATCCCAGGAACAGGCACTATCGCCGCTCCAGTGCAAAGGATAACGCTGACATCCGATCCAACCCGCCCTGGCCCAGATCATTGCATCAGGTCCTTTCACCTGCCTGCTGATCTCATAGGCTGCTTTCTGGTAGAGCAGGGCATACAAGTTGTGCAGTTTTCGGTACGGCATACCATAGTATGAAGCATGTTCCTCGATCACCTCGCCGAAGTCCGTCTTGATCACTGCAACGCCAAGTTCCAACAGGGGAGCAAGCAGACTCTGATACCAACGAACAGCTTCCGGATTCGTAAAATCGATGTTCCCATCGAACTCCACTTCGCTGAAATTCGAACCCAATGAAACATGCTCACTTTTAGGAGCTACATACCGATGGTTCTGTGCGGTCGCGTAGTGCTTGGTGTCCTTTGCAATACAGGGAAGCTGCCACAGACTTATCTTTATCCCCTGCTCTTCCATCCCTTTCAGATAAGCCTCAGGCTGCGGGAATCGGGTGGTGCTGAATTCCCACTCACATTTCCAATCCTTTTCAAACCAGCCGGTATCGATATGAATAACATCGCAGGGGAATCCACCCTCGCGCATTCTTTTTACAACGGTTCGAGTTTCATCAGCGGAGAAGTAACTCATCCGGCTCATCCAAGTCCCATATGACCACACGGGCACATCGGAGGGAAACCCGGTAATTCTCCTGTAATTCCACACAACCTGCTCGATGGAGTCCCCACCGATGAAGAACAGGTCCAAGCCATCGTCCTCCACCACAGCCTGTGCTGCACGAGTCGAAACATCCGCCAGCGAAAGGCGGACATGGGCTGAGGTCATGATCAACAACCCATACCCTTCACTGGAGAGGTAAAACGGTACGTTCTTGTAGGAGCGGCGGCTGTTTACTCCGAGCCCATCGGTATTTTCCAGCACAAACGTTTTCCCTGCCAAATTCATTGCAGCAAAGCGCTCACCGGTACCGACGAACTTTTCATTCGGTTTGGCATGCAACGAATACACCCATCGATCGACAGCATCATCCCGTTCAACGAACCCCAGACTGAACGATTCCGACTGTGAAGGGAAAAAATCATCATAGGCCATGAAAGGAACGGCAGTCTTGCCGTCGGGAAACACCACTGCATCAAAAGTCTGCGGTGGTTCAGGTTGCAGCGTACTCCAGATTTCCGGCTTCTCTTCCTTGGTGTGTATCCGCATCCGGGTCTTGCCATGTTCGTCCAAAAAATCCCAGCCGCTCTCGGTCCCAACCGGACGAAGAGCTTCCTGCTTGAGTGAGGGATCCCATTCCAACATCGGGTTATGGGCATCCGAACTGATGGAATTCCCACCGCCTATTGTCAACCGAACGATGGATGAGCCATACAAACGCACAACCAGTTCGGCACTCTTTGATACCTCCGACTTGGCAGGATGGAGAAACAGATTTTTCATCTCTTGTTTGAGAAAAGGAATCTCAACTACTGCGGCAATGCCTTGTTCATGTACACAGACCGGCCTTCCGGCACGGTATATCGAATCTCTTCGGGCATCAGGAGCATCCTGATCCAACATATCAAATAGAAAGCGATTTCTTTGTTTCATACTTTTTACTTATCCCTTGACTGAGCCGCTGTAGGCACCCATGGTAATCTGACGCTGGAAAAAAACAAATAATAACAGGGGGACGAGAGAAGCAGACAATATGGAAGCGGACAGTACCGTATCGTCAAGCCCGTATTGGCCCTGCAACATACCAAGGCCCTGGGTGATCGTCCTCAGATGCTCCGTCTGCAACAACAAGAGAGAGAAAGGGAGTTCGTTCCACATCGATTGTGTACCGATGATTATGATAATGACGATCATCGGTTTGGCAATGGGAACCATGATGTAGTAGAGCATCCGATACACACCGGTTCCATCGAGTCGTGCCGACTCGACAATCTCCATGGGAACCGTTGCATAATACGTTGTCATGATATAGGTGCCGAATGGCCCGAAATATGCCACCCAGACAAGGATCAAGCCCAGATAGTTGTTAACCAGATGCAGCTTTCGACAGACCTGGAAAATCTGGATTGACAGCAACATCTGGGGAAAAATCATGAGAAACAAAACTGCAAGGAACAAAGGAAAGCGGAAACGAAAACGCAACCGGCCGAATGCAAAACCGGCAGTAATGCACACAAAGAGATACAACACCAAGGCGGAGGGAATCAGCAAACAGCTGTTGAGAAAATACCTGAGCATGTTGCCCTTCACCCACACATGGAAGTAATTGCTGAATGTGATGCTTTGCGGCATGAACAACTTGTTGTTGACATACTCAGCAGATGATTTGAGGCTGGTAATCAGTACAAAGAACAACGGGTAGAGGGCCATCAAGGCAAATACCATCAGTACCACATACATGATTGCTTTTACGGTTCTCTCATAGCTATTGGACATCTGAATTCTTCCTCATGAGAGCGACCTGAAACACTGCAATGATTGCGCAAACCACGAACAGAACGCTTGCCCAAGTACTTGCATATCCCATGTTGAATGCGACAAATCCTGCATTATAGATTCCATACTCCAAGGTGAACGTTGCGAACCCCGGGCCTCCGCGTGAGAAGGTATAGATAAAGGGGAAGGCTCTTGCAAGAATCTCAATGAACGACAAAACGATCCAGAACTCAATCGAAAACCGAATGGAGGGAATGGTGACATTCCAGAATGTCCGCCACCAAAGAGCCCCATCGATTTTTGCCGCATCGTACAGTGATTCATCGATGCTGCTCATTGCAGCGAGGAAAAAGATGCAGCCGAAACCCAACCGCAACCAGACTCCATAGACCAAGCCAAGCGTATTGAGAGCCAGGTCGGGCTTGCTCAACCAGTCAAGTGCGAAGGCATCCAGACCCAGATGAATCAACACATTGTTTATCGGCCCAAGTTTGCGGAACATGATGCTGGATATCATTCCCATGATTACGTAGCCGAGGATGTTCGGCAAATAGATGATAGCCCTGAAGAGAGACCACCCTTTCAGCCCTTCGCGCAGCAGTGCTGAGATGAGAATCGGAAGGATGACACCCAAGGGGATGTAGAGAAGCAGAACCAGGGTGTTCTTGATGGATATCCAGAATGTCTCATCCGCAAACATGGTGCGATAATTGTCCAGCCCGATGAAAGTCGCCTTACCCATGCCCTTCCATTTGAAAAAGCTCAGATAGATATTGGCAACCACTGGATAGAGTATGAACACAAGCAACAGGAGAAGCAATGGAGCTATGAGCAGATAGGGTTCCATCGACTCTCTCTTCACAATGGATGTAAGGTGTTTCAAGTGCAACCCCCATGCAAAAGTATGGGTTGTCCGATTGCATTTTGCAATTCCAGACAACCCATGGTACGACTGGTTATTTAGCTTTCTGGACGTTGTCCAGCATGCCTTGGGCAGATTCTATGAACTTGTCGATGCTGATCTCATTGGAGACGAAGGCCTGCGCGCAATATCGGTCGAAATTGCCATTGGCATCTTCGTTCAACAAGAGGGTGTTGAAATCGAGGACAAACGGTTTTTCAAGAATCTTGCCTACAAGAGGATATCCCAAGCTCTTGATGTCGACATTCTTGTTGGGAGAAAGAGCCCCTGTCATGCCCATCCATATGGCATTGCCTTCACCACGTGCATACCCTTCAACCACCTTCATGGCAGCTTCAGGGTTCTTCGACCACTTCATGACGCTATACCCGATACCGGCCGGCTGGCCCACTTGTTGGTCCTTGTATTTAGCCTGGGGGAAATTGATGGTCGGGAAGTAACCGACTGCATCGATGCCCAACGCATCATTGAAGACCTTCCAATGGCAGACATCAGAGAGCAATCCAACAAACATCGCACCCTTGCCCGCAGCAAAATTGTTGGCGGCATCCATGAAATAGGGTGTCGAAGTGCCGGCAGGATCGATATAACCCTTCTTGAACAGCTCCTGCACAATCTCTGCAGCCCGCTTGAAAGCAGCATTGCCCTTGAAATTCTGTTTGCCGGTCCCGAGGTACTGCACATCGTCACCATAGATGTTTGCCACGAAGCACCTGAAAAGGAAATCGATGGTATACGGAGCGCCCTGCAGTCCGGCGACCATGGGAACAATACCGGCTTTCTTTAGTTTCTCACAGGCAGCCATGAAAGCATCCAGATCAGAAGGGGCTTTCTCAGGATCCAGTCCGGCTTGTTTGAACAGGGCTTTGTTGTAATAGATACCGAAGCCTTGGGTTGTCAGGGGAACCATATGCACCGGCTTACTTCCGTCCCCGCCCTCCGAACAATAAGCCCAGCTGAACTCGGAGATCTCATCTCTCCATGGCTTGATATACTGATCCATGGCAATGGTGTACTCATCAAATTCATAGGCTTGCACTCCGCCATGGAACATGACGATATCAGGTCCTTGTCCGGCTTGTACTGCTGCACGCACCAACTGATAATAGTTGTCGTTCGGCTGACCGACATGCTTGATGGTAAGACCGGGGTTATTCTGCATGATCAAATCATCAATTTTCTTCATCGCCGGTTGCACGCCTTGAACATCACCATATTTGAAATCCCAGATAGTGATTACCGTAGCTCCGTCGACCTTTGCAGCCCCCTGCTCTTTGGTTCCAGCCGACCAGAGCATTAGGGACGGTAGCAGAAAAAGAAGCACACATACGACCTTAACTCGAATTTTCATACGTTCCTCCTATTACAAATCAACCCTATGGTTGAATGCTTTCTTCCTGTAGAACGACTATCAAGGTTCAATCACCGTCATTTCAAACGGATAAGTACATGCTCATTGGATAAACGCTAAACACGTTTTTGCATATTTTTAATTTAACCGCTTAACTTACTATAGAGACCATTTCTCTTTCCTGTCAAGTAAAAAGTATATCCATTACCACACAACCTGCATGGAGATTGAAAGGCACCTGGTCCGACTCAGCTGCTCTCCCTCTCTACAAGGTGTGTCTGAATGATCTCATGGGAGGGTTGGATCCGTTTCCTTTCTATGACATCGATCAACAAATCAGCAGCTTTGGAGCCGATCTCGTACGCTCCCATGTCGAGGCTGGTTATGGCTGGGGAATGGATCCTGGTAATCATTGTATTTCCTGCACTTACGACGGCAACCCGGGAAGGAACGTGGAGGTTGCTCTCCTTCAAGGCCCTGAGAACCCCTACTGCAATTGTATCGTTGAAGGTAACTACAGCGGTGAAATCAGGGATTTCCTTGATGGTTCGCAGAAAAGCCCGATAACCTTGCTCCTCAAGCATAGGCACGTTGATGATCCAATCCTCACTGAAGTTCAAGCCATTGTCATGGAAGGCCATGCTGTATCCGGTTCGACGCTTTTCACTCTGCGTATACTCAACGTTGCCGTTTACCAGAATGATCTTCCTATGACCCTTTTTAATCAAGTAATTTACTATTGCATAATACCCTGCCGTAATATCAGCATCCACATAGAACGAATCATCCCGCTCATTGGGTGTTCCAATTACCACATAGGGAATATTTCTTTGCCGTATGTGATTGATATACACATCATTGATTCTCGGATTCATGATCAATGCACCATCTATGGGCTGGGTCAGGTTCAGGTCAGGATGGTTCTTCGTATTCTCGTTCAAATAATCAGCATACAGATGAATCTGGTATTTTCTGACATGCAGTACGTCAAGAACTCCGGCAAGGATATTGTTGAAAAAGTAATCCTCGCGGATGTTTTGCGTAGGAGAAGCATACAGCCCTACCGACCAAGTCTTCTTGCTCGCGAGATTTCTTGCCGTAATGCTGGGCCTGTAGTCAAGCTCCTCAACAGCTTTCAGAATCTTCTCGGTTACTTCCTGACTGATTTTTCTTTTACCTGAAAGCGCATATGAGACAGTTGCTGCAGAAACACCAACTTTTTGTGCAACCGTTTCAATCGTTACTTTTTTCATAGATTCCTTTCATATTGTGTTAAACGCTTAAATGATTTTATGGTGATTACCCCCAATTCGTCAACCGGAAAAATCAACAAATCGTACCGGATAAATTGGTTTACCTTCACTTGGACAGTATACACCGATTCAGTCTGCTAAAGAAACTGTTGTTGCAATACTTGAACAATTCCGGTATATGCCAATAGCTTATAGGCAATGCTCCACATGACCAGAAAAATTGCACCGTTGAGGATTCTCCAGGTGATGGTTTTCTTAAACAGAGGTGCAAGAAGCGTCGAACCGTATGCCAAGGTAAAAAACCAGATACATGACATGGTCATCGCCCCGCCTCCGAAGAGCAGCCGACCGGCTCCTTCGTAGGTTGCACTGATTCCCCCCAAGAGAACTACGGTATCGAGGTAGACGTGTGGATTGAGCAGCGTAATCGCCAAGGTCGTCAGGATGACCTGCTTTCGGCTTACAATCCCTACTTCGGATTCATGCAATCGCTGTCCAGCTTGGAATGCCGAGAACAGGCTCTTAAGACCGTAGAAGAAAAGAAACAACGCTCCCATCCCGGCAGCAATGCCCAGCAGCTTCGGTGATTGTTCGATCAGGCTGCCCATGCCGGCAACACCGGCAGAAATAAGCAGGGCATCGCAGAACGTGCAGATGAGAGCGACAACAAAGCGATGTTGTTTACGTATTCCTTGGGTAAGCACGAAGGCGTTTTGGGCACCGATTGCGATGATCAAGCCTGCACCGGTGCCCATACCGGTAAAGAAAGGTAGTTCCATGCCGGTCAGGGTAGTCAAAACCCTGAATTTTTGCAAAGCATTCTGAGAAAATAGTGGAAAGATTCAAAAAACTCATGAAGCAGAGGGTGCACTAAGAACACTGAGCGCCTATACTGTACCCAAGGAGGGAAGCCATGCCTACTTTTCAGGATTTGATTCTCGGGCTCCAACACATCGGCATTCCGACCCATTCACTGGAAAAGACCATCGACTTCTACCAGAGTCTGGGTTTCTCAATCATCCATGCCCCTCTGCATGATCACAAGAGGGTTGCATTCCTCAAGTTGGGGGATGTAGTCATTGAAGCATACGAAAGCGACGAGACAGCCGCCCACACCGGTGCCATCGACCACTTCGCACTGAATGTGAGCGACATACAGGCAACCTATCGTGAGATACGGGCTCTAGGCTATCAGGAACTGGAGAACGGCATCCAGACGCTCCCCTTCTTCAGCCATGGAGTGAGCTACTTTACCATCCAAGGACCGAATGCAGAAAAGGTAGAGTTCGCTCAGTATTTATAAGCATCCACCGCTTTGGCAATCGGATGGCAAATGACTGTCTTTTGGTTCGACCCCTCCACCTTTCTTGGAGCGGTGAGATAGATTTCATGATGGAGCCGGGTATCGGAAAAATCCAGTTGGTAGTTCCGGGTGGCAAGAAATGCATGCATTCTCTCCACCGTTTGAGGTTCGTCGTCGTAGGAGCCGAGGTGAAGAACCTGTACTCACACCCCCTCCTGGTACCATAAGCCTTCCAACTAAAGGACGACATAGTCGAAGTATCCATCCATGTGATGGTCTCCCTTCCTGCTCATTTTCAGCGTATAGGCTACGACATAGAGCATTTCCACGCTTCTTTGATACTCGCCCCGTGCTTTGTAATGGCTGATAGAATGCTTTGTATTCTTTTTTGAAATCGAATGGCATATGCCCTCCCTGTGGACGGCGAATGCTCTGATGCACTCAAATACTACACCATAATTGAATTATGTCCTTTACTATTTTCAACTTCCGCTTGCATACTATCCTCGATGCCACACACGATAAGGATGATTGAGAAGATGGAAAAAGATATACGAACCTTGCTGGTCATCAAAATTGGCCAAAGTGCTTTCAGGGCAAAAGACTTGGCAAGCGGGAACATTGTTTCGGTAAAGAGTACAAAATCCTATGAAATCGCTGAATGCGACACGGTTACGCTCGAAGTAACCAAAGAGTGGCAGTTCAAGAAAACCACCTACATCAGCGGAGAAGTACTCAGTCATCATTTTGATGTGCAGGCACTTGATATCCCAGGCCATGAGTATCATACGGTAAGGTTGGTTTCAGCGACAGAGTGGTATGAGCCGTATGAATTGAAGGGATTCATTGGAGAGTGCCTGAGAGGCGGAAAGAGAATGTCCTACGCCATGGAGGACTATACCGGGTATGGTTTTTACCAACCCGATTGTGATCCCGTCATAGAAGCCAATGAGAGTGAAACACCAATCATGCAATATGACAAGCTTGCTAAACTCTGGGAAGACTATCCACTCTGCATCGATGCATTGGCTCATATGGCGTATGTGTATTTTCGAGGCCACCGTTTCCTCCGCAATGCCGAAAACTGCCTGAAAACAGCTATCCATATTGCTGAAAAGAATTTCCCTCCACACCTTGACGGCATCTTTCTCTGGTCCGAATTGAACAATCGTCCCTACTTGAGGTCTCTCCACGGTCTGTGTCTGGTAGAATGGAGGATGGGCAACTTTGCTGAAGCAGAACAAATTGCACGAAAAATGCTTCGTCTGAACCCTCCAGACAACCAAGGTGCACGCTTTCTTATCGAGCAAATCATGAAAGGTGAACCTTGGACTGAAGACTGAACTGTACCTATGCCATCCTCATTTCTGCAACAGCATGTCCCCATCCTTGATCCAACCCTTCTTGCGCATGAAGGTGCTGATAAGCAGGGTGACGACGGCAGGAAGGATGAAGTGCATCAAGAGTATGACCGGCAGGGATTGAGGACCCATGACAGCAACAGCATTGAACTGACCGACCAGACCGCTTGTGCCCATGCCGGCTCCTGCGCTGTTGTTTTCCATCTTGAATACCATGGTGCTTACCGGACCGAGCATGGCCGCCGTCAAGGTCGGCGGTATCCAAATCAAAGGGTTGTTCCAGATATTGGGAATCTGAAGCATGCTGGTCCCCAGTCCTTGGCTGATAAGTCCGCCCAGTTTGTTTTCTCGATAGGAGCTCACGGCAAATCCAATCATTTGACAGCTGCAACCAACGACTGCAGCCCCTGCTGCGAGTCCATCGATGCCGAGGCTGATACAGATGGCTGCACTGCTGATGGGAAGCGTCAACACCATTCCCACCACCGTAGACACAAGGATTCCCATGGGAAGTGGATACAGGGTGGTCAACAGGTTGATGAAAGAACCCAAGGATGTCATCAGGGCTGCTATCGGAGGGGCTATGAAATGACCGACCAAGCCGCCCCCCACTATGGTTGCAAGGGGGACAACTATAATGTCCACGCCGGTCTTTCCGGCAACTTTCTTGGAAATCTCGGCACCGGCCAAAGCAGCCAGCATTGCACCAAAGGGTTCACCCAGGACTACTTTCACCAGAGAGGCCCCCTCTCCCAGCACAAAGGTTCCCGCTCCTACAGCTCCTGCTACAGCACTGCAAAGCACGCCCAACATGGGGGCTTTCACAGCCAGGGCTACGCCCACACCAATGGCCGGCCCGGTCAGGTATTGGGCGACAAGCCCGATCTGCTCCAAAAGCTGCCAACCACTGTAATGTCCGATTTGCTTGATGATAAGACCGATGATCAAGGAGGCAAACAAGCCTTGAGCCATCCCGCTCAACACCTGGGTGATGTACGCACCCACCCCCCTGCCATGGAGAGAAGTTTTGCCTTCCGCCATAGAGAGCTCCCATACAATTGGATTTGGTGGATGACTTGTCAGCTGCAACAACCGTAGCGTTGCACCAGGCCTCCGATGGCCCCGACTATACCAAGTGAGGGAAATTTAGTAAAGGGGGCATATGTGGGTGTTATTGTATGGCTTGGAGCGTTTGTCTTCCTTCTCATAGCACTAATTGTTATGGATAAGCGTTTTTCTGTTCCGTTCTCGGAACGTGTAGCTGTCTCTTTGGTTATCGGAGCCCTCTTTGGCTTGTCGCTCTTCTTTTTTTGCAGACACGCAAGTCTCACAAGAAGTTCGACGATGGACAACACTTGTCGGCAACGGATACGTCGACCTCTTGCGCATGCTGATCATCCCCTTGGTCCCGACAAGCATCATTGCAGGCCTTTTGAGACTGAGCAATACCGCCGAACTTAAAAAACTGGGAGTGAGAACGATTGGACTCTTTCTCTTTACTGCCACAATTGCGGGCATTATCGGGCTGGTGGTAGGTTCCCTGTTTTCGGTGGGAAGCGGCATGGTCGTGGGAGAACTCGCAAAGAGGGAGGCGAACACCATCGGCAATCTCTTCGCCCAGTTCAGGGCTTTCATCCCTTCCAATCCTGTTCGCTCGGCTTCTGAAATGCAGATGATTCCCCTGGTAGTATTCTCGGTGCTTCTTGGTGTCGCAGCCATCACTGTTAAAACGAAACAACCAGAGAAAATCAAACCAATTGAGACACTGCTGGAGAGTTTTTTAGCCATAGTGATGCAGTTGACATCGATGGTCCTCAGCCTGACGCCCTATGGCGTACTTGGTCTTACTTCCTACTGGCTCTCAAGTACCGGCCTGTCTGCATTATTGCAGCTTGGACTCTTTGTCATTGCCATGATAGCCGCATGCTTGCTTCATATGGCATTGGTGTATGGAGGCCTCGTCGCCACGACGGCAAAGATCAACCCCGTAAGGTTTTTCCGGGCTGCAAGCCCAGCCCTTCTCTTGGCCTTTTCCAGCCGCTCCAGCTTGGGTGCCCTGACGATGACCATCAGTACCATGAAAGGCCGCCTCAAAGTCAGCGACCGGGTTGCAAACTTTGTCGGTCCATTGGGAGCTGTCATGAATATGGACGCCTGCGGAGGAATCTTTCCTGCGATGGTTGCAGTCTTTGCAGCAAACGCATTCGGTATCGACCTCACCCTCTCACAGTATGCATTGATCGTAGTAGTATCGATCTTCGCCAGTCTTGGAAGTGCGGCAGTACCCATGGGAGCTACAGCGTTTACCATCATCACCCTCACTACAGTAGGACTACCGATGGAAGCGGTTGGTTTGGTAGCAGGTGTAGACTTTTTGGTTGATATGTTCCGGACCATGACCAATGTAGCCGGCGATTTGACTACCTCGGTGGTTGTGGCCAATTCCCTCGGAGAGTTCGATAAAAACGCTTTTGAAGCACAGGATTTGAAAACAGAGCTGGCATTTGCATAATACAAGATACGCTTGGGACGGAGATCAGGATTCTCCATTCCAAGCGTATAGCTTCATGTCGATTCTCCCGTTATGCAAGAACACAATACCTTCGCTTTCCAGCATGGCTCGCTGCAGTTCTGCAAAGTTTGGATTCGGCAACGATCCATCGGATTTGACCATTCTATGCCAGGGAAGTTCCTCTGGACAGCCGGCCATGGCCCACCCTACAGTTCTTGCCCGCCTAAGGTCGCCCAGCATGCCAGCAATCTGGCCGTAGGTACCGACTTTACCTGCGGGGATACGGGAGACCAGTTCATACACCTGGGCGAAAAACGTTGCTATACAAACCTCTTGTGTCATTGTACACCGATTTCAGACCAACAATGCAAACAGGATTGAAGGCACCCCAGGCCCACATTACTTTTTCTTTCTCCTATACCCTCAACAAACCTCGACACCCCCGTGATGCATAATAGGAGTCAACTCCGTTGTGGTAGATGAACACCCGGCCATATCGGCTATCACCGAAAAGGGCTCCTCCAAGGTCTCTCATCGCCTCGGGGGTTCGAATCCAACTCGAAGATTTCACATCAAAAACCCCGACAGCCTGGAGGCTTCGATACTGCTGCTCATCCAGCAGTTCTATTCCCATAGTTTCAGCCAGGCCGCACGCACTGCCGCTCGGGGGGTTCTTTTTTCGTTTCTCAAGGGCAATTTCGTCATAGCAGAGACTTCTGCGACCAAGAGGACTCTCGACAGAGCAATCGACGAACACGTATGCGTCTGTAACTTTATCGTAACCGATTACATCAGGCTCTCCGCCGGTGCGCTCCATCTCTGAAAGAGCGTACAGCTTCTGTGGCTGGGTCATCAGACGCTGTTCGACAGCAGTCCAGGAAAGTCCCTCATGACGGTTCATATACTGAAGAAACCTCGCCTTGAGCAGGGCAAGGAGTGTTGTCTGTTGCTCATTTGACAATGTGGCATGGGTTGTATTCATACACTGCCTCCTCGCTTTTACGGCTTCCATGGTACTTATATCCTAGTTTTTTACTCAAGATACTCACCAAGTACTGAAGCGTGTTCGTAATCGTATTGAGGTTCCCCAGATCCCCCGCTTTCTTGGAAAGTTTGCATGTGAGGACGTATTCATCCCGGCAGCCAGCTGACACCAAGCAATGGTTCAAGTCCCCTGCTTTGCCGTAAGCGTTCCTATTTTCTGGAAATGTATCCACCACTGATGATCTTGGAGTCGTTGACTACGACAACGGCCCCTGGCAACATGGTGTTTACGAGGTTTACCGCCTCTGCAATACGCTTGCGTTTGAGATGCAGCATCAAAATGTCACGGTTGCCGTTGCGGCCCGTACCCTTTACGACTGTCACCGCAAAGTTGTCCTTGCGAAGGGTGTCTGCCAGCTCAACACTCGACGGCCCTTCAGGCACGATGACTTGGATCGAACTGAGGCCGAAGGCAAGCTTGTCCTCGAACCACGAGCCCATGTAATTGCCGACGGCAAAAGCAAGAGCAAAAACAATCATCCTCATGGGGTCTTCCTGGAACCCATCCAGAACAGTCCCAGTTATCAAGAGCCATAAGCCGCTATCGAAAAAAGCAACTATGGTTCCCTTGACCCGTTCTCCCCGGTTGATGAGAACCATGCGGATCGTAGACACCGTTACTTCCAATATTTTCCCAAAAAAGATGATGACATAAATCCAAATGCCCAAGTCGTCCAAGAACTCCATACCTACTCCTTCAGCGTAGCTACTCTATGCAAGTATAGATGAAGTCTGAATGAATTGGTAGTAAGTTTGAAGGAGGAAGGATATATATCAATGCACTGCACACGTTGCACTCTTGCATACCCAAAGGCTGGAAATTGCTGACAGGCTGTATCCTGTTTCAAATAACGCAAACACGTCATAGTACTATCTGCCGTGCATCAGTTTGGTACATCAAGGAAAAGGTGAAATGAAGCCAACCCGGTTTTACCTTCTTCTTCAAATTATGGCTGCTGTCCTGTCTTACGAAGTGCACGGGGCCCAGCAACGGGAGACTTCAGAGCCTCAACCACCGTTCCATCGTTGAGATCGAGCCTTTGCACCAGGTGGTCCAGGGCTTTCTCAGCCTCGAGGTATCCAATGCGGATCATGGCCTACACAAGATTGCCTGCAAGGCATGGAATAACTTCCGACTTCCTTCCCCTCCAATTTTTGGGGTTGTACCCGCCATCTTCCAACTCCTCGGAGTTCTGAAGCAGGTGTAGAATCGACGGTTGGTCTGCTGACAGCAAGATTGTACCATCAGCTCGGACAAGTTCGGTACAAAACCGGCCTGCTATATTGTAGGCTTGGCTTGCAACACCCGATTGTCTTGATTCGGTCAGGGTATCAAAGCGCACCGAAGGATAGTTCTCTTCCAACAACCACGCGAGAAGCTCTTCAGAAGCATAGGAGTGCCACTTGTTCATGTAAGACATTGAAGGCCGATGAGGTGCTTGGCGTTTTCGAGCCCCTCATCAGCAGCAGCCTTGGAATGTAATAGGTAGCTCTGACTTTCAAAGAGAACAACCCTGCCTCCATCTCAAAAGCAACCCACTCATCTGCTCAAGACTTGGAGCCTTGTCTTCGCCAAACACCAGCTGCCTCCTCAAGATACTGTTCATGCAACCATAGTGTTCTAATACATGTCGTAATCGAGCTTCAGTACGATGTTCTGCGGATAATCACCGAAGTGCTCGCCGAAGAGGCTTACACCGCCGATGAAGCGGGCATCTTCCTTGATTCCGATTTTTACACTGATGAAGCACTGATCCTTGATTTGCAAGGCATCTATCTTCAAGTCGGAAATGTGCTCGTTGTTGAGAAACGTACCATGGGAGTTGACCTTCCAATCGGTGAGCAGTCCATACTGGTTCAGCGATTCAGGCCACCAGGAAGGGTTGAACTTTCCTTTTCGACCACCCAAATCTCCGGGGCTTGTCCACGTCCCCACCTCAACATCGTTGACCCATAGGGTGATATCGCTCGGCCAATCATTTCGATAGAAAGGTGCTTCCGAGCAGGCCTCGAAGGAGAGGTCGAACTGCTTGGGAATCCCTCCGTTCACGATGGTGTTGGGAAACCTGTACTCAACAAAACCCTTGTAGAACCAGAGCAGCTGGGCGTTGGTACGGTCGGGATAATAAAAACTGCAGGGCTGGTCGAAAATGCCGATGGTGCTCTTTTCGCTGACCAGACCGCAGGTTGGATGGATTTCACAGTTGACGAAATTTCCGATCGGCATACTCAGCATCACCGAGTTTTCTTTGTTTTCATGTATCGGATTGAGCAGAAGCCTGAACACCACTCTGTCGCATACCCGGCTGCTCACCTTCATGCTGCCGCGGATCCCCGGTTGTGATTCGGTGAAGAGAAGCCCGGCATTCTCAAGAATGCGGACATTCAGTGCGGCGGTTGAAGTAGGAAGACCCAACTGCTCGGCAATCTCATTCACACTGAGACTGCGCTCATTGAGCAGCTCAAGGATGTTGATTCTCGCCTCATTGGCAATAGCCTTCGACACGACCAGCATCTTCTGCTTGTCGGAATAATCAAGAAAAATCTCTTTCAACATCCTACTCTACCTTCTCCTACAGTCGTTTCCTTCATCCTAACACAATGGCAGATTGAGAACAAACACTTCTGCTACCTATGAAACCTCAGGAGGTTCCACGTCAGGGGGGCAATCTGCAGGTTTTCAGTATCAGCATGCAACACCTGCTTCGGCATCACCTCTTCAGGATTCATCGCATCGTTGACAGCGTACAGATTCTCATGTTCCAACACAATATGCTCGACCAGCATATACGAATTGCCAAGACCAGGCAGATCCAGTTCAAGGGACAACATCTCGTGCTCGTGACGGTTCACTACGAACAGGTCAATTTCCCCTGTCTCAGGATGATGCACTACAAGCGCATCGGCATAGGGGATGGTTCCATACTGCCTGTTTTCGTACGATGCAACGTCAACCCGGCTTTCCAATACCTCCCCCCTGCCATATTTGGATGCATAGTAGAACGGCCAATAAATGGTCTGCCTCCAAGCCTTTCCTCCGGTTTCGGTCATGATGGGGGCGATGGTGTTGACCAACTGTGCGATGCAGGCGATTTTGACACGATCGCAGTGCCTGAGCAGACTGTTCAAAAGGCAACCCACCACCAAGGCATCCTCAAAGGTATAGACATCCTCGAGCAGGGAGGGTCCGACAATCCATGGAGTCTGCTGCTTGTCCTTTTCGTGGGAGTGGAACCAAACATTCCACTCATCGAAGCAGAGGTACATCGTTTTCTTGGAGCGCTTTTTTGCCTTGACGTAGTCGCACACATGGACAACGGTATCGATGAAAGCATCCATGCTCGCCGAGCAGGCCAGGAAGGTGGCTATGTCCTTCTCCTCATTGCGGAAATACATGTGGAGCGACAAGTAATCGACCACCTCATAGGTATGGTCGAGCACGGTCTCCTCCCACTCGGGGAAGGTGGGCATAGAGGAATTGGAACTGCCGCAGGCAACCAGTTCAAGTGACGGGTCGAACAGCTTGATCGCCTTGCCCACTTCACAGGCCAGACGTCCATATTCCTCGGCACTCTTATGGCCGACCTGCCAAGGTCCGTCCATCTCGTTCCCCAAGCCCCAAAGCTTGATATCATAGGGTTTTTCCGATCCATGGCTCTTTCTGAGATCGCTCAGATAGGAACCACCTGGATGATTGCAATACTCGACCAGGTCCTTTGCTTCAGCAAGGCCGCGTGTTCCCAGGTTGATCACCATCATCGGCTCGGTCCCCACTTTCTTGGACCAGTGCATGAACTCCTGCAGGCCGAACTGATTCGGATCGAGGGCCTTCCATGCCAAATCAAGCCGGGTCGGGCGGTTTTCCTTGGGACCTATCGAGTCTTCCCAATTGAAATTGGAAACATAGTTTCCTCCGGGAAACCGAACCACCGGAACATCGAGCTCGCGGACAAGGTCCATGACATCGCTACGAAAACCTTCCTCGTCTGCTGCACCGTGATCGGGTTCGTAAACACCCCCATAGACCGCTCGACCAAGTTGTTCAACGAACGAACCAAACAGCCTGGGATCGACCGTCCCTCGGACAAATTGCTTGCTGGCATGTATCGTACACTTCACGTTGCTGCTCCTCTCTGATTTGTTTGCTTAGCCTTTGACTCCGCCTGATGTCAATCCGGCGATGAAGTATCGTTGGAAGAAAATGAAAACCACAATAATCGGCAGGGTGGCTCCAAGAGAACCCATGATCAACAGGTCGTAGTTGTTGCCGTACGGAGTGAGCAAGGTATTCAGTCCGATGGGGAGGGTGAACTTATTGCCGCTTCGGAGCACGATCAAGGGCCATAAGAAGTTGTTCCAGCTCTGCATGGACATGAAAATCGCCATCGCAGAGAAAGCAGGGGGCATGATCGGAACTATGATCCTGAAGAAAATGGCATATTCACTGAGCCCGTCCACACGGCCGGCATCGATCAGATCATGGGGAAGGCCTTCGATGTATTGCTTGAAGAAGAAAATCGCAAAGGGCGAAACCACCATCGGCAGGAAGACACCGAGGAATCGATCCATCAGGTTGACGGAAATCATCAGTTTATAGAGAGGCAGAATCAGGATCTGCATGGGAACAAGCATGAGGAAAATGACCATGGTGGTAACGACTTTCCTCCCCTTGAATCGATAGACAGAGAGACCATAGGCAACAAACGAACTGAAAAAGAGTGCCAGCACTGTTTGGATGAGCATGATCACCAGGCTGTTTCCATACCAGGTGAAGTAGATGCCGTCGCGGATGGTGAACAATCCCTTGAAGTTCTCCAAATTCAAGTCGGTAGGGATGAGCGTCTTTAGCGTGATGCCATAGCGAAGCAGGTCGCGACCCGGGCGAAAAGAGGCCAAGGCCAATGAATAGAGGGGAAGCAGATAGAGAAGGCACAGTGCGATTAAAAGCACATGCTTTGCAATGGACTTGGCCTTGATATGCGGCTTTCCGTTCATTATCGCCTCCCTTCCTCGTCAAAGAAGCCAAAGAATTTCAACAGCGATACGCTGAGGGTGAAAACGATGATCAGCAGCACTATCCCGATGGCACTGGCCATACCCATCTCTCCCTCCTGAAAGCCTTTATTGTAGAGGTGGCCGACGATGGTCAAGCCTACATTGTTCGGTGACGGCTTGCCCGCCCAGAGGATGAAACTCTCCTCAAACATGGCAAACCCGCCGAAAATACTGATTGTGGTCACAAAAATGGTGGTTCTCTTCAACAGCGGGATGGTAATGCGCCAGAGCTTTTGCAGGCCCGAAGCCCCGTCGATATCCGCCGCCTCATAGAGTTCATCCGGGATGTTCTGCAATCCGGAGAGGAAGTAGATGATGTTCACCCCCACCCAACGCCATAGGGCCAGGATGAGCAGCAGCACCATGGCTTGAGTGGGACCACCGAGCAGCCACTGTCGCGGCTCTGCTCCGAACAGTGCAGCAATTACGTTGACGATGCTTCTCGGACTGGAGGCAAGCAGCAGGCGCATGATGGTTCCTGCGACTACGATGGAGACCAGGCTGGGAACATAGAGTATGGATCGATACAGCGAATTGTACGTACGGTTGCCTGTGTTGAGCAACACCGATAGCAACAAGGGAATCGGAATCAACAAGGCAATCGTATACACCGTATAGCGGAAGCTGTTGTGCAAGGCAACTTTGAATTCAGGATTGTTCAGCTTCCCGTAATTGCTCCAGCCGATGAAATCCACCTGTCCGGGATACACCTGCTGGAAACTCATCACAAAGGTACTGATAATGGGATAGAGATAAAACATGAAAAAGGATAGGACAAACGGCAGTATGAATACATACGGCGCTATCTTCATTGAATTTACTGGTGATCTGTTCGACATCCATCCCTCCTCTGTACAGGATACGCCGGAAAAGTTCCCGGCGCATCCAAAACCAATGGTCAGCGGGTAAGATCGGCAGCTTCTTTCAAAGCCTGGGCAGGAGTCTTGATCTGCTGTTGCAGAACTTGAATCATGACCGTTGACTTCAATCTGTCAATTACGGCAGGAAGCTTTTCCTTGATATTGACACCCTGGATCTCATCCTTGATATCGAGCAGCATGCCGAAAATGTCATCATTGAGATAATATTCGGTGAACTTATTGGGCTGTTTCATGATCGGGTCATCCCACACATCCCAACGGGGAGGATCGAAACCGAGGTCGGTCCAGATCAAGAGATTTCCTTCCCTTGAGCCCTTTGCGAACATCAAGAAGTCCTTGGCGAGCTTCTGGTCTCGTGCCTGCAGGGTGACCGAAGTACCGGTTCCACCCATGCCTGCAGAGCGGGAGCCGCCAACGGTCCAGCTGGGCATCGGCAGAATCAAGATTTTCCCCTTCAGGTCGGGCATATAGTCGGTGAAGCGGTTCATGTACCACATGGGCATCCAGACGGAGGCGGCACCGCCATCATTCATAAAGCCATAGTACTCTTCAGCATGATGGAACCCGCCAGGGGCTGCAATTGCGGCACCACTGTTCATCAGGTCCTTGAGATACTGCAATGTCTTGACGTTCGTGGCATTATCCAGAATGACATTGCCGTCCTTGTCCAGGAAGTCCGAACCCTGCTGGGCGACCAGCGGCCAGAAGGACCAGTGTTCGGTTACCTCCAGAGTGGTCATGGGTTTGCCTGTCTTTGCCTTTACCTGCTTGGCTGCAACCATGTAGTCATCCCATGTCTTGATCTTGTAGGGATCCACACCTGCAGCCTTCAGGATCTCCATGTTGTAATAGATTACTGAAGCACCAACATGGAACGGAAGGCCATAGTTCTTGCCGTCCTTGCTGTAGATGTCCAGTCTTGCAGTAACGAACTTGTCCCGGACGGGATCGATCACATCGTTGAGCGGAGCCAATTGGATGTTCCCCTTCAGGAAGTTCGGATACTTGGCGATCTCGATATCAACAATATCAGGAGCACCGGTCCCGGCCTGCAGGGAAACGAGCAATTTTGTGTGCATGTCCTCATACGGCAGCACTTCGCCCACGAATTTGATCTGGCGGTCCGGGTTCTGCTCATTCCAAAGTTTTGCCATCTTCTCATAGAACGCAAGATGCAGGTCCTGGAACGTCCAGAAACTCACTTCGGTTACTCCGGCATCTGTAGGTTTTGCGCTTTCTGCCGACCCGGCACCGAAAACCAGTCCAACCATACCGATTATAAGCATGGTTACCAGAATGATTCTCTTCATACTACTCTCCTTTTTTTAGAACAATTATTTTGTTCTTTTCTAGATTTCTAACCTCTTAACAACAATATTTTTGTTCCTTTTAGTGTAGTATAAATCGGTTTCATCAGTTGTCAATACATTATATTATGAGTTTTTATATTTTATTACAAAGAAATAGAAAGAGTATTGTAAAAGATTTGCATATCCTTCGTGTAACCTTATTATTACAATTTTTTTGTTTCAGTACACAACAATGCCATACATGTACCCTGTTCCACCTCCTCCTTGCGGAGGAGCATGTCAAGAATCCTCAAGCAACAACGATGCCCAACAAACTTTTTCAACCGGCTTGCCGTCGCTGATTCTACTGATTCCGTTGAACCATGCTTCAGTACATTGGGTGATGAACGATTCATCATGGATGGGAAAGCCGGAAGCACTGCCGATCATGCAGTCGATGCCGCACATCGGGCACTGAAGCGTCTTGTCCAGAGGAGGACGCTCCTCGATCCAAGAAAGTTTCTGCTCAATCCGGGGATTGAACGTATGGCCACAGTAGAAACAGGTACAGCTGTCGCTCTCCATAATCTGCTTCTCATTTGCGAACGTTGCTTGGTGGGCCTTCTTGATCAATTCATCGCTGTAGATCATGTGCTTACCTTCCATCCTGCATCAATCAATGCATCAAGGGTCTCATACTCCCCTTCCAATACATCAGTTTCGTAGTTGTAGACTCGATACCGGTAGGAAAGGGCATCCTTGAGAGTAATGTACGCGAAGCGGCCATCCAGATGGTCGAGATAACAACCTTTGTTCGGCTGCATCAGAGAAAAACTGAATGCGACAACATCCACTTTGCTGATGATGTCCCGTGTCAAATCCTGCTGGTCTTTTCTCCATGATTTCATGAGGATATCTCCTATCAAATAGATAATACCCCTAATGATGTGCCAAATGATGTCACAGTTGTTTTTAATTGCAAGAGTTGGTAATCGGGTAGGAGGATGAGCCTTAGTGGATCACCCGTCGTCCCACAGAACTGCACTGTTCGGGATGCGGCTCCTCGTCAGTTTACGCACTCTCTGGCATATAGGTCAGAGAACCATCGCCATCCCTTTTCATAGAGCTTTCTGTTGTTCAGCGTCGTATTAAGGATCCATGAATTTGCAATCCTCCAATATCCTTGTCTACAGTTTCCCATTGCAAAGCCTGATTACGTTCAACACCAAGCCTCTTGAGCTCCCTAAACCGAGTCCTCACCCGTATCCGCCTTCTCAGCCATCGGTCGAGTTTCTTCTGCTTGCCTTTACATTTTGCAAGCTTGAAGTAAGCAATCCAACCTCTGATTAGCTGATTGAGCTTTTCCTGTCGGTATTTTACGGACCAGCCATTGCTTGGCTGTGTTATCTCCTTGTTTCAGCCGTGAGATTCGCTCCTGTCTTCTTGTGAATACAGAGTTCCCATCACTTGTTCTTCGAATCAGAGAAGAATCCATACTCAAGGAATCTGATGCCCTCGATTCTACAGATACAGGCCTTTTCAGGGTTCACTATCAGCTTGAGCACATTCTCAAGATAGCTGGCAGTGCTTTTGAGAGTCCTTTCGAGCAAATCCGTTCGTTTTGCGTCGGTCGTGTTGTTTTCAGACATCCCACACACTCTCGGCTCCCCCTGCCTCATCTACACCCCGGTTCCGTATAGCATTTGGACTTCGATTTGTGATGCAATCTCATCCACCGGGGAATGCCTTATGGGATTTCTGTTCGTCAGGCCAGAAGTTTGACGCCGGCTTTCTTCAGATTCGTCCTCACGGAGGACACCCTTGTCCTTGGCTATGTACTTGGCGCTATCACCCGTACTAGGGACTCCCCCCTTTTCTAGAATGCAAATTTAGGCAATACTACAGTATAGCAACCTTAAGGAGGCACCACATGCATACACCCCATACCCTGATCGCCTGCATTGTAAACAAAGGCATGGCAGAAACCGTTATGGATGCGGCGAGAAAGGCGGGAGCCTCAGGGGGGACCATCCTTTTGGCACGAGGAACCGGCAAGGAAGAGGATGTGAAGTTTTTCGGCTACTCCCTTGTTCCCGAAAAGGAAATGCTGCTTGTCCTTGTGGGTGCAGGCCTGACCGGCAAGGTACTTGAAGCCATCAAGGCAGTACCATCGTTGGTCGAGCCGGGGGCAGGCATAGCATTCTGTGTCGATGTCGAACGCTTTATGACGTTTGGTGAGCCTGAGTCACTGTAGTACGCTCCTGAGGCAGTCGTAAGAGCAGTCCAAGCAACAAACAGATCAACGAAACAGATAGAATCCCCAAACCAACCCCGAACAGGTTACTGAACCAGCCAAGCAGCAAGGCTATTGCCGCTGCGAACAACGACTCCGCCTGCGACTCCACCGACAGACCCGAGGCAAGCGATGTCTGATCCATCCGCTCGCTTACATAGGCGATTCCCATCGGCTTTCGCAGATTCTCCAGAATGTAGATGCCAAGGTAGAGCACTACAGAAAGGACGACATAGGAGAGGTGAAGCAGCAGGCCGCTGACCAACCCAAGGGTGACTCCGATAAGCAGCGTGAGGTTCAACGGTGTCGCCAAGCCGTTGAAATGCGATGCGAATGTCCCTGATTTGCTGGAAGCAAAGGCGGTGGCTGCATAGAGAATAGAATATACAATCCCAATCACCAAGGCGGTGCGTTTCTGATCCTCCCAAGCCAGAAAAATCGGTAGGCTCAAGGCCAACGTCTCCAACAGCGGTTGCAGGTAATCCTTGAACGCCTTGTAGTAGCCGGTGTATAAAGCCTGGCTTGAGATGGTGCGGACCATTGCCAGACTCTTCATGCTGGCAATAAGGGAGCGCATCACCGAGACAAACTCCTCGGTTATGCGCCTGTCACTGGTATGCCGCTTTCCATCGAGGTTCTTGGGATAGGAGAGAATGAGGAAGACGTTGAGCACATAGGGAATTATCGTAAACAGAAAAATCGGAGCATAGGAGCCTTGATAGAGGACCAAGAGAGCGGCAATCAGGGCGGAAACGGCGGCGCCCCGCTGAGACCAGGCACGGGTATGTCCGTAATAATAGGTTTTTTGGTCCTCCCACCCATTGAGCCGGAGGTAATCGAAAATCATCGCCTTATGCGTGCCGGTACGAAAGGCGTCACCAAATGCATAGGCAGCCATTGCAAGCAAGAGGATTTCAAAGCTGTCGGCGAAATAAAAGGTTATGAAGGCGAGAATGTAAGCGAGGAAGGAGAACACCATCGTCAGCCTTCTGCCTACGCTGTCTGCAAAAATTCCCGAAGGAACTTCCGTGAGATTAATCAGCACCTCGCGTGTCGCATAGAGGGTCCCTATTTCTAGATAGCTCAATCCCTTGTCCAAGAAGACAAGCAACATGAACGGCTCATAAAACCGCAGGTCCTTGAGAAACCCGTAAGCACAGAATTTCGCGTACTGCAGGTTCTTGGTGAATGTTTGCTTCGGCATGATTACAACCTAGCATGGGTTGTACCATTGAAATACAAAGAAGTCAAATGCTTCCTACTTGACCGGTGGTATTCCTGTTGAAGTTCGAACGACCAAGCGGTTTTGGTACTCCACGCGCGTTACCGCACCTTGTTCCAATGTACGGGGCTGCTGTCGCTCCATTTTTTCACAGAGAAGACGAACGGCACTCTTTCCTCCCTGGAGGATGTAGTGCTCGACGGTGGTAAGCCCTACCCCGGCGAAGGAGGAAGGATAGATATTGTCAAACCCGCAGACGCTGTAATCGTCGGGGATCGAGAATCCGCTCTCCTTGATGGCATCGATGACACCATAGGCGACCATGTCGTTGATGGCGACCATGGCTGTCACGTCCGGCGTCTCCTTCATGCAGCGTTTTGCCAGGGCATACCCTGTCTGATGCTCGATATCAAGGGTATTGAGCTCGGTAAGCGAGGAAACCTCAGCCGTGTAGAGACTGAGTCTTGCCGGCGGACCGAACTGCTTGATTGCGACATTGAGCCCCTCGAAACGCCTGACGCGGGCGCTGTGTTCACTGTTGAGGCTGGTTGAGAGATAGGCAATTTTCCGATGACCGAGTGAGAGTAGATGATTTGCGACCAAGGTGCCTGCATTGAAATTGTTCACATCCACCGTATCAAGGCCGACATCGTTCTGCTTGTCCCCGACTGCAACAACCGGAACGGTCTTGTTCAACTCCCGAACAAGCTCGGGCTGCTGGGGGATCATGGCAAAAATCACCCCGCCCACCGAAGGTTCTTTGGCAAACTCACAGACTCTCTTCTCCTTGTCGATGTCCCAGTAGGTGGTAAAGAGCACAGTTTCCAAACCACGCACCTTTGCTTCCTGCTCCATGCCTTGGATGATGGAGGCAAAATAGGGATTGATGACCGAAGGACAAACAATGACGACGATCTTGCGGTCCCGCTTGGCGTGTTTGCTTTCATACCCCATTTCACGACTGACGGTATAGACTGCGTTGATAGTCTCATCGGAGAAGCGATTCAAGCTCTTGGAGGCCAGGATCATGGAAACGCTGGCGGAAGAAATACCAACTTTGTCTGCAATATCCTGCAGGGTGACCTTTTTTTTGCGCATCAACGTACCTCATTGCATTCAATGGTTAATATTAAACAGGAATGCGGCTGCTTTGCAAGAAAAAAGAAACCTTGCTTGTATCCCCTATTCTCGTACTTTACCATACATGGCATATAATTACAAATGATATAGGTTGCTTCATTTTTCTAGAAAGAAAATTGCTTCAGCAAAAATTGGTAAAGTTTCAACACCTATACCTTACAACCAACACTATTCAGGACCTGAAAACAAGTCTTATGCCCTTGGGTGCAAGCTGGTGATGGTGGAGTAATACATGTTCTTTTCACAGATTATTCACATCTTTCAAACGCTTGTTGATGGACAACCTCCCACTGAATGTATAGTATTTATACATAGATGAGGATACTGTCCAAAAAACCATTGTTTATACGGATTGCTCAGCCAACGTATGGTGCTTATCTTCTGAAACGGAATCATGTAGAACTCGTTGGTATGCAACAGCTTTCCGAACTGCAGCCACCATTTCTGGTGATTGGCAACCACGTCCACACCTTGGATTCTTTTCTTATCAGCTCGGCCTCCCCTGTACATATCCGATGGGTAGCAGGAGCGTACCTCTTCAAGCTCTTCGCACTCAGACCCATGCTGGAACGGTGGATCGGAGCCATCTCCAAACAACAGGGACGCAACGACTTTTTCACAATCCGCGCAATCGGGGATGCGCTCAAAAGCGGTGACATCGTAGGACTTTTCCCTGAAGGAACCCGCACATGGGATGGGGAACCGGTGGGATTCGACCAAGCGATCGCCAAGCTGGTTCGCATGTTCAAAGTACCTATTGTTGTCATGCACCTCGAGGGCTTCTATGGGCTCAAGCCCCGATGGGCGGACAAGAAACGAAAAGGCAATGTGTTCCTGCGGGTTCTCCCCCCGATTATGCCCGACCATATCAGGGAGATGTCGGTAACGGAACTCTATGAACGGCTGCTTGCCGATATCGGCTATTCCTATCGTGATTGGCAGGAGAAGAACCATCTTCCCTATGTATCCAAGCGTGCTTCCGAAGGTGTTGAACAGGTGCTCTATCTCTGCCCTGAGTGCAAGCAAGCCAGCACGATAGTCAGCAAAGGCATTACCATAACCTGCACACACTGCAACTACTTTGCATCACTGGACCCCTATGACAAGCTGCATACAACCCAAGGCACCCATCACTTCGATGACATTGCCTTCTGGCATGCTTGGGAACGAGAGTATATTACCTTGCCGCAAAGCTCTTCGCTTACGTTCCCGCCGGACAGAGGGGTACTCCTGCAAACCGGCGATGCCAAAAAACTCGTCACCCTGGAGAAGCGCTTTACCCTGCAGATGGATCAAGAGGGAATCCGAATCAAGTCGGAAACCGGGCGTGACATGTTCTTGGCATTTGAATCCATCCAATCGATGATCATCAACGCCAAGAATACCGTGGAACTTTACCACGACAATACGCTCTACAGAATCAGAATCTTCAAACGAGGATGCATACTCAAGTACGTGGAGATGTATCAAGCAAAACGAACGAGTACTGAGGGAGACCAAGCATGAACTGGAACTTTTTCTACCACATCGGCATCATCTCATTCTCGCTGCTGTTTGCAGCACTACTGAGAGCGAGAATTCGATTCTTCCAACGGTTCTTGATCCCGGCCTCGACCATTTCAGGAATCATCCTGTTGGTATTCTATAACTTTGTTGCTCCGCATTGGGGGCTGAGAAATGACTTTCTCGGCGAAATAGTCTACCATCTGCTCAACATTTCCTTCATCTCCATGTTGCTCAGGGTGACCGGCAAGCAAAAACAGGATGGGAAGGCGAAACGGACGCTGGCGGCCAATGTCACTGCGGTAATGGGCCAGTACGGTCTGCAATGCTTTTTCGGCTTGTTGATGACTGCCCTGATGATCGCCACCTTCAAGCCAACGCTCAATCCTGCCTTCGGTTTCACCCTCCCCCTCGGCTTTGAGCTCGGACCCGGACAAGCTTATTCCATCGGCATGGGGTGGGAG
>Ga0228535_1001824_pt1 | contig 26936 bp, 22 predicted proteins | sample SJ1metagenome_FD_168457 | JGI IMG/M metagenome (GOLD analysis project Ga0228535, IMG submission 168457) | Enriched culture of PCE-dechlorinating microbial communities from Ithaca, New York, USA - SJ1 | ecosystem: Engineered > Modeled > Simulated communities (microbial... > Unclassified | place...
CTGCCAGATCGCGCTTCATATTAATTATGCACGTGAACGAATCCCCATTCTTCTCAGGCGGGAATACAAAGTAGTGGACTTCACGCCCAGTAGCTCGGCGGCCCCGTCGGGGCCCTTTATTTTCCAATTCGTTTTATTGAGTATTGCGAGGAGATTCTCCCATTCACGCCGGTCGAGTTCCGCCTGGGTGAGGAACTCCGGCTCAGCTTGAGCTTCTTTCATGCTGATGATGCCTCTGGAACTTGACGGCGAAAAGGACGATGTCGGAACATCAAAATCCAATGCACCCCCGCGGGCCAGAATAACGGCGCGCTCCACCACGCTGCGCAGTTCCCGAACGTTTCCAGGCCAGTCGTAATCTTGGAGTTGTGCAATCGCTGCCCGGGTCAGACGTGGTCTGGGACAGTTAATCTCTCTCACCGACACATCAACAAAATGGCTTGCCAGCAGGGGAATGTCATCCTTGCGTTCACGCAGGGGAGGGACATGGATGGGAAAAACATTGATCCGGTAGTACAGGTCCTCGCGAAACAGACCCTCGGCAGCCGCTTTTTTCAAATCCCGATTGGTGGCTCCGATGATGCGCACGTTGGCATAACGCGTTCGGGTTTCCCCCACCCGCTCATAGCGCTTTTCCTGCAGCACCCGAAGGAGCTTGCCCTGCATGTCGAGAGGCAGGTCGCCGACTTCGTCGAGAAGCAGCGTTCCGTTTTCGGCGGCCTCAAAGCGTCCTACCCGTTCCTTGATCGCCCCGGTGAACGCCCCGCGAACATGGCCGAAGAACTCGCTTTCGAAGAGTTCCCGCGGAATGCCCGCGCAGTTGACGCGAACCATCGTTGCCTTGCTTCGCGGACTGCGGCGATGGATTTCATGGGCCACCAACTCCTTGCCGGTTCCGGTTTCCCCCAGGATTAACACCGATGCCTCCGTTGGAGCCACCAGCTCAATCTGGCTGACGATGTGGCGCAGGGCAGCGCTCTTCCCAATCAGGTTGCCGAACGCTTTGGCTTCGATCATCTCTTCCTGAAGGTAGGTGTTCTGCACTTCCAGTTGAGACTTGAGACGCTGGATCTCGCTGAAAGCCCGCGAATTGGCCACGGCGGCACCGATATGTTCCCCGATCACCCGGGCCCAGACGGCCGATATTCTGGACAAATCTCCCCTTAAATATCCGGCGACAACCCCCAGCACTTCTCCCTTGAACACGATCGGCGCAGCGACCACGGACCTAATTTGCTCTTTCTCGAGCCAGTTTTTCATTCCCGGGAGCCCCATCCATCCGGACAGAGGGTCGCCCTCGAAGAGCTGTACCTGTGCTGTCTCAGCTGCCTGACCGATCAATCCCTCCCCCATCGGAAGCCGGGCTTCAAGCGCGCCAAAGCCGGCGGGGCTTCCTTGGCCAGTGAGGGACCGGCCTGCTGCTGCCATCAAATGCAAACAGCGCCGCTGATCCGGGCAGCGGTTTCGGAACGGACAGGATGGACACCGGTCACCGTTGTCCACAAGCCAGATCTGGACAATGTCACTGGGCGGCTGCGCATTGTTGACGATCTTTTCGGCCAGGGTTTCTATTGACTGCTCGTGCGCAATGTCCAAAAGCAGCTGCGCGGCAGCCTCGTTGATGTCGAATGGCTCTCGGGATCCAGATGTAGATTCCATAGTTCAAATTGTATCATGCAGTACGAAAAAAGCAACCATCAAAGTGTTCAAATGGATACATTACGCAAATGCATACCGAATCTCCAATTTGTTATTGTTGCAATACTGCTTTATTTACAATTGGTTATCTTTATATCGCTCTCTGGCATGGATTCTGTCATATACACGAACGAATATCAATTCTACCGACAGCGCCTTCAACATGAATTCCATTACGACCTTGAGAAGGTGCAGGGAGGCATACAGAATGTCCTTTTTAACGGAACCGATCCAGGCCGAAGAATATGTTCTCGTCCGGTACGAAGGCAAGATCGGGAGCCGTGAACTCCACAAGGCGCACGCTGCCGTAAAAGAAGAATTAGACGTGCATGGCTGGGGCAGACTTCTGGTTGACCTTCGCAAGACCAAGAAGAGTGTCGACGCCGAAAACGTCTATTTCTATGCGAAGAAAAACAAAGACGGACTACCCTGGATCCGCATCGCTCTCCTTTACACAAAACACGGCATGGACGATTTCTTTTTCGCGGAAGACTTCACGAGGCGTCTCAGACTGCAATCGTTTACGGATCGCGAAACGGCTCTGGGTTGGTTGGTTTATCAAACGGGGCGTTAGTTCGGTTGGATAATTAATGTGTTCCGCGTAGCCTTGGCAGAATGCTCCCTTTCCAGGAGGACGGATTTTGAAAGACCGTGAAAAGCGCGAAGCGATTGTTCAAGCAGCCCTGAAACTCATCGCGGTGCATGGCTTCCACGGCGCGCCGATGTCCATGATCGCCGATATGGCGGGCGTAGGTACAGGCACGATCTACAGCTATTTCGACAGCAAAAAGGCGTTGATATCCGCTGTCTATGGAGACGTGGAAAATGAAATTATGGACGCCGTGCGGGCGAGCTATCCGATGTCTCTGCCGTTCAGGGAGCGTTTTGTCTATCTCGCAACCGCGGTGCTGAAATTCCTCCTCAGAAACCCGGTTCGATGCCTCTTTTTGGAACAGTTTCTCAGTTCCCCATACGGTTTCAACGTAAGGAAGAGGCTTCACGGGACAGCAGGGGAGTTCGATTTCTTCCGGGTGTTCTTCCAGGAAGGGATGTCCGCCGGGGAATTGAAGGAACTGCCGGTTCCTATGCATATTGCCCTGGCGTTCGGCCCCGTGATCAGTCTCTGCCGGGAGCACATTATGGGATTCGTAAGCCTTGATGATGCCCTGATCATGAAGGCTGCGGAAGCATGCTGGGACGCTATTCAACAAAACCGGGCGGGGCAGAAACAAATGACGTCCAAACAGGAATTGATATCCGCATGAGGATAGAACGCGTGCATATGCAACTGCTGATATGCGGCTCTAAATCGCTGTTCGAGCAAGATGAATGGACGCCGGGTGTATGGTGTGACGGGAGCCCCCTCCTTGGTCGGTTCTTGCCGCTCCTCTTGGCAGAGAACATCACCATGCACCCGGCCTCCCCAATGAGCCGCTGCGCTTTGCAGCGACCCCGAATCGCAGCGATACAAGAGAGGTCGCAAGAAATAGAGCGTTTTGTAGCGGGAAACGTTTTGTCATCACAGAGGATTATCAATGCAAGGCATTAAGGATTAATCCTACGCCAGTGTGGTCAGCTTCAAGCACATCTGTCAGGCCTAATCACATAAGGTTTTTGGAAGATCGAAATCATATTCTTCAGGATAGATGGCAATACATTCCCCAACAATAATTAACTGAAAGATCTGCAAAAACAGGAGCTAACGATGGAAGATACAAATAAGCATGAAACCTGGTCGACGCTGATGGCCAAGATCGGGACAAACTATACCGAGCGCCTTCAGAAGGCACAGAACGAGTACTTGACCCACGCCCGGAAGGCCGCCGAGGTTCAGAAAGGCTTCCAACCCGTTGTGCCTGCCAACACGTGGCAGGCCTGGACCGAATACGCCACTGATTTCACGCAGCGCTCGGTCCTGTTCTGGGACACCCTGCGCGAGCGGGGCAACACGTACCGGGAGCACATCAAGGCCGGTACCCCCCCGCTTCTGGCCTTCGAGTGGGAGATGATCGCCGACGGCCGCACCTTCGAGCGACCCGTCAATTACGCCCTTTTGCGCATCATCCCGCCGGAAGGGACGCACATCAACAACCGCAAACGGCCATTCGTCATCATCGACCCGCGGGCGGGACACGGCCCGGGGATCGGGGGCTTCAAGAAAGACTCCGAGGTAGGCGCAGCCCTGCAGTTCGGCTACCCCGTCTACTTCGTGATCTTCTTTCCCGAGCCCGAGCCGGGGCAGACAATCCTGGATGTCAATCGAGCCGAGCGGAAGTTCCTGGAAACGGTCATCGCTCGCCACCCCGAGAGCCCCAAGCCCGTGATATACGGCAATTGCCAGGGCGGCTGGGCCTCGATGCTGATCGCGGCAAACGACCCCGACAAGGTCGGCGTTGTCGTGACCACCGGCGCCCCCATGTCGTACTGGAGCGGCAGCTGGAGCGGCGGCGCTGGCGAAAACCCCATGCGCTACAGCGGTGGGCTTCTGGGCGGCTCCTGGATGTCGCTTCTGTCAAGCGATCTCGGGAACGGCAAGTTCGACGGCGCCTACCTGGTGCAAAACTTCGAGAACCTTAACCCCGCGAACACGTTCTGGAACAAGTACTACAACGTCTGGAAGGACATCGACACGGAGCGCGAGCGCTTCCTGGAGTTCGAGAAGTGGTGGGGCGGCTACTTCCTCATGAACGAGGAGGAGATCCGTTGGATCGTCGAAAACCTCTTCATCGGCAACAAGCTGGCCCGCGGCGAGGTGAAGGCGTCCCCCGGCACGTACATAGACCTGAAGGCCATCCGCTCTCCGATCATCATGTTCTCCTCGAAGGGCGACAACATCACCCCCCCGCAGCAGGCGTTCAACTGGGTCGCCGACGCCTACTCCAGCACGGCCGAGATCAAGGCCAACGGGCAGGTGATCGTGGGGCTCGTCCACGAGGACGTCGGCCATCTGGGCATATTCGTCTCGGGCAAGGTCGCCCAGAAGGAGCACGCGGAGATCGCCGAGGCGCTCGATTACATCGAACTGCTCCAGCCGGGTCTCTACCTCATGGAGATCGAGGAGACACAGGGCGCGGGGAAAGACAGGTACGTCTCGAGCTTTCGGGAGGTGACGCTGGAGGAGATGAGAACGCTCAATAAGCTGGAGAGACGGGACGAAAAGCCTTTCGAGCTGGTCAATGAAATCTCGGTGATCAACGAGAAGGCCTATGCCATTTACGCACGACCGTTTGTGAAGCGTTTCGTCACCGAAAAGACCGCCGAGCTCGGCCGGAACATGCACCCCCTTCGGGTCCAGCGCTGGCTCTTGAGCGACCTGAACCCGCTGATGTGGCCCTTGTCCGCCGCTGCGTCCGCCGTCCGATCCGACCGGAAACCGGTGAAGGAGGACAATCCGTTCGGGAAGATGGAAGGGGCCGTTTCCGAGATGATGACGGCTTCCCTAAATCTCTGCCGGGATCTGCGGGACGCGGCCGTTGAGGCCTCCTTCTTCCAGATCTTCGGCTCCATGCTGGCTCTCGGCGCATCGGGAGACGTCAAGCCGGTCATTGAGCCCGAGGTCAGAGTCGACCCCCGCGAGTTGCCCTATGTGAAAGAGGCCCTGGCGGCTGTCGACAAAGGCGGTTATCCCGAGGCGGTTGCGCGCATCGGGTCGCTCACAGCCCGATACGCTGCGCCCATCCCGCTGTACACGCTCGAGAAGGCAAGCGAACTGGTCCGGTCGGACGAGATCCTCTCGAAGCTGACGGCAAACCAAATCCGCCGCATCAAGTCGGATGCCGGTGTCTTGGCGCTTCTGGAACCGGAAGCAACCTTGCGGGCCTTACCGACACTCCTCACCAACGCCGAAGACCGCAAACGCACGCTGGAACTCCTGGATTGGGGTTTCTCGCTGCAGGGCATTACTCAGGAACAACGTGACACAATGAAGAGGATCAAAGAACTGCTCCAGGACAAGGCGGCCTAACGTCACCCCCTATTCGGAAAAACAGCCTGCAGCCGTACGGATGAAACGAAAGAGGTTGGAATTAACGAGAGTCACCAGATGAGATTTCGTGTCGCCGGATCAAACAAGTTCATTCAATTCATCATCGCGCTGAGTGCGCTGATCTGCATCTCCTGCGCGGCACAATATCCGCTCAACCCGAAGCAGGAGTTGATGCAGTCCCCTGAAAGGGTCCCGGAACCTGCGGGTTCCCAGCTTTTGATCCTTGCCTTCTCCGGAGGCGGCACCCGGGCCGCTTCGCTGGCGTACGGAATCCTCGAGGCGCTGCGGAAAATCGAGCTGCCGGGGGGCGCAGGACCCGGTTCGGAAGGACCGCCGAGAACCATGCTGGATGAAGTCAGTATCATCGTTTCCGTCTCCGGAGGAAGCTTTACGGCGGCTTATTACGGCTTGTACGGCAATAAGATATTCGTCGACTACAGGGAGAAGTTCCTCACGCGGGACGTGCAAGGCGAGTTGACTCGCAGTTCTCTCAATCCGCTGAACGGGCCGCGGCTGTCGTCGCCCCGTTTCGGGCGCAGCGATCTCGCCCAAGAATACTACGATGAAATCCTTTTCAACAAGGCGACCCTTGGCGCCATGGAAAGGAAGAATTCTCCGCAGATTGTGATCCTCTCTACAGACATGACAGACGGCGTCACAGTTCCCTTTACCCGGGACGCATTCGCAATGATCTGCTCGGATTTCACAAGATTCCCGGTTTCGAGAGCGGTCGCCGCCTCTTCGGCTCTCCCCGGCTTCCTTTCGCCAGTGATCGTCCGAAACTACGCCGGGAGCTGCGGGTTCGAAAGGCCCGACTGGGTGACAAAAGCCCTCGAGAAACCGGATCCATCCAGCCGCTTGTTTCAGATGGCGAGGATCTTTGATTCGTTTCTCGATGAGCGGCAAAAGCCCTATTTCTATCTGGTGGACGGGGGGGTTTCCGACAATCTCGGCATTCGGGCCATCCTCGATCGGGTCATGATGAAAGGAGGACTTCGCGAAGTCCTCGATCGCGCCGAGGCTTCCGGGCTTCGGAGGATCGCTGTCATTATCGTCGATGCGGAAGTATCGGCAAAGCCGTCCTGGGGTCTCGGAGACATCCCCGGGCTGGGAGCGGTCTTGGATGTGTCTTCGACGGTGATGGTAAACAAATACAATTTCGAAATGCTCGATCTGCTTCGCCGGACGATCAGGGATTGGCAGGCGGAGGACGCGGCACGGCACAAACCGCTGGATTTCTACATCGTCCACGTCACCTTTGATTCTCTGCCCGAGAAGAAAGAACGGGACTATTTTCACAGTATCCCGACAACCTTGTCGTTGAGCGCCGAACAGGTCGATCGGCTCCGCGAGGCGGCAGCGACGCTGCTATGGGGCTCGCCCGAGTTTCAGCGCTTCATTCGCGACATGGGTGGAAAGAAACTCCAACCGCCAGGATGAATATGTTGCTGCGTCGTATCGGTTTTTGAAACGAGGCGCAGATTTCCCGAGAAAGCGTCCTGCTTGAATCGAGGGGAGGATTTCGTGATGTCTAGTTTGCGGCATTTAGCGTTCTTGTTCCTGTCTATCTCCATGTTTGTTTCCTGCTCGCCTGACGCGAAGCAGGAATCAAAGATTAATCCTGTTTCCGTCGTCGTCGGGAATGTGCAAAAGGGCGAGCGGGATCAGACGATACAGGTCAGCGGCTCCGTCGTCTCGCCCGAGGGGCCTTCCACTCTGGCGTTCCTTGTTCCCGGGAAAGTCGTTTTCGTGGGACCGCGGGAGGGCGATTACGTCAGGAAAGGACAGAAACTGGCGGAAATCGACCAGCTGGACTATCAGCTCAGTGCTGCAGCGGCTGCAGCGCAGCACGATCAGGCCAAGGTGGGACTGCGGCGGGCCGGGGAAGAATACGGCAGAATGAAATACCTGTACGACGCTAAGAGCCTTGCGCCCAATGATTTCGAAAAGTTCAAAGCTGCACGGGATTCCGCCGAAGAACAGCTCCGCCAGGCGGCAGCCAATGATCAGCTGGCAAGAAAGCGTCTTTCTGACGCAACGCTGGTTGCCCCCATCGACGGATACATTGACATGCGCAGCATCGAGCCGGGCGAAACGGCGGCACCCGGAAGACCCGTTTTCCGCATCGCCCGGCTCAACCCCGTGGAGACCACTGTCGGGGTCCCGGAAACGGACATCCATCTCGTGAGGGTGGGCCAGAAGGCTGTTGTCACTCTGCCTGCCCTGCCGGGTCATTCGTTTGAAGGCACTATTCGCCTTGTCAACGTCGCCGCCGACCCGGGCACGAGGACCTATATGGTGCGAATCACCCTGCCCAATCCCGATCAGGTGCTGAAAATCGGGATGGTGGCGGAAGCGAGGATTGCAGGCGATCGGAAGCGATCCATGATGACCGTGCCCGGTGAGGCGATCGTCCGCGACGCCCAGGGGGCAACGACCGTCTTTGTTTACTACCCCGAACAGCAGCGGGTGTACAGCAAGCGAGTGAAGGTCGGCGCTCTTACCGGCACCGAGGTGGAGATAAAAGAAGGTCTTTCAGGCAATGAGTCGATCGTGATTGCCGGCCAGGATTATCTCCGTGACGGGACGCCGGTTACGATCGGGAACCGTCCAGCAGGAGACGCTTCGAAAACGGACAGGGAGACGCGCAATGAATCCCATTAAGAGCATACTTCGCTACCCCTCTGTGATTATCGTACTTACCGCGATGGCCGTTGCCGTCGGGGTCCACGCGCTGATGACCATGCCGAGGACGGAGGATCCTACCGTCACCATCCGAACGGGCCTCGTGATTGCCCAGTATCCCGGCGCGGCCTCCGAGCAGGTCGAAAAGCAGGTCACCAAGACGCTGGAAAAACATATCTTCAAGTTCCCCGAGGTCAGAAAGGAACTGACCTATTCTACGAGCCGCCCGGGCCTGGTTATCATCAACGTGGAACTGGAGGACTATGTCAAAAACGCGGATCTCTTCTGGGCGAAGCTCCGCAATGAAATGACGGAAACGGCGCTGACGGAGCTGCCCGCCGGCGTCCGCGGGCCGATTGTGAATTCCGATTTCGGCGACACCGTCGCCCTGCTCATCGCCGTACACGGGGAGCGTTACGGGTACAGGGAGCTGCGCGATTATGTCGACACGATCCAGGACCGGTTCCGGACCGTGCGGGAAACGGGAAAAATGATGCGGTACGGCGACCAGAGCGAGCAGATCTGGATCACGGGAAGCCTCGCGCGCCTTTCCCAGTATTTTACGGACCCGCTGCGAATCATGACGGCACTGCAGCAGAGAAACAGCATTGTGGAAACGGGGCGGGCCGAGACCGGCCTTTCAAAGGTCCAGATGAGGACAACGGGGCCGTTTACCACGGAAGAGCAGATCGCAAATGTCATGGTCGACGTATCCAAGACTGGCGAGCCTGTCTATATCAAGGACTTCGCGAAGGTCGAGCGGCGCTACCAGGACCCGGTCTTCCTGGTCCGCTCCGATGGAAAGCCGAGCGTCCTGCTGTCCGTCGAAATGCAGAAGGGCAAGAATGTCACCGAACTGGGAGAGCAGCTTGACGCGGTTTTGGCCCAGCTTCGAGCCCTGTTGCCTCCCGACATCCATATCGACATCATCGCGGATCAGCCGACCATGGTCCGGGAGCGCATCACCAAGCTCAGCCATGAATTCCTGCTGGCCATCGGGGCCGTCATCCTGGTGACCATGGCCCTTCTGCCGATCCGTGTTGCCGTCATCGCGGCCCTGGCCATCCCGGTTACACTCCTCGCAACCGTGGGGATCATGAACGCCTTCGGCATTCCCCTGCACCAAGTAACGATTGCATCCCTCATCGTCGTTCTCGGCATCGTGGTCGACAATGCCATCGTCATCGTGGACAACTATATCGAGCTTTTGGACCGGAAAGTGCCTAGGGCGGAGGCGATATGGCGCTCTGCCGCGGATGTCCTGATCCCGGTTTTAGCAGCGACGGTGACCATTGTCTGCGCCTTTCTGCCTCTGCTCATCCTCACGGGGACTGCCGGCGAATTCATCATTGCGCTTCCGCTCACGGTGAGCATTGCCCTGATTGTGTCCTTTATCGTTGCCATCACGCTTACACCTTTGCTCTGCAATCTTTTTATCAAGAAAGGCCTCCATGACCACGAAGGCCCCGCCAAGAAGCGATCGTTCAATCTCCTCGACAGCCTCCAGAATGTATACGGGAAGGCGATTGCCTTCTTCATGAAACGAAAAGGCCTTGCTCTGACGGTCGGCGTCGGAGTGGTCGTGCTCGGTGCGATTGCTTTCCATCTGGTACCGCAGCAGTTCTTCCCTCCTGCCGAACGCAACCAGTTTGTAATTGATCTCTGGATGCGCCAGGGCACGCGAATCGAGGTGACGGATGCCGCCATGGGCCGGATCGAAAAGTATCTGGCGGGTTGTCCCGAAGTTGTCCATTACGCGAGTTTTGTCGGGCAGAGCGCCCCGAGATTTTACTACAACGTCAACCCCCAACAGCCCGATTCGGCCTACGGCCAGTTCATTGTCAACACCCGATCTGTCAAAGAGACGCCCGGCCTTGTGGTCGACCTGCGGGTGAAATTGGCCGAAGTCGTTCCAGAGGCCATGGTGATCGTCAAGGAATTGCAGCAGGGATCGGCACAGGAAGCCCCCATAGAAATCCGGATCTCGGGCGACGACATTGCCACGCTGAAACAGATCGGGACGGAAGTGGAAAACATGCTTCGGGCAGAGCCCTCTTCCCTCTATGTACACCGTGACTACTTCAACGACACATACATGGTCGACATCGACGTCAACAATGAACTGGCCAACCGTCTCGGCCTGACCAACGGCGCGGTCTCCAGGACACTGGCAGGCGGCTTTGAGGGCCAGCCGACCGGTGTCTTCTGGGAGGGGGACCGGGCGGTGACCCTGCTTCTTCGCCTCGAGAAGGACGAGCGCTCTTCCTTTGATGATGTGCGCGATGCCTACGTCACATCCCCGCTCACCCCCGCGAGAGTGCCGCTCCGATCGATAGCCTCGATCACGCCGGATTGGCAGACGAGCCGCATCGTGCGCCGCAACGGCGTGCGAACGCTGACGGTGCGTAGTTTCGTTCAGGAGGGGTTTTACGCCTCTGCCCTCCTTGACAGCGTTGCCCCGAAGATCGCCGCGCTCAAGCTGCCTCCCGGGTATCACATTTCCTACGGGGGAGAACGGTTCAATCAGGATGACAATACGCCTCAGCTGGCCGCTGCCCTGGGCATCAGCCTCGTCGCCATCTTTCTCGTGCTTCTCGTCCAGTTCCGGAGCGTATCGGTGCCGCTCGTCATCATGGCATCGATCCCGCTGTCGCTTCTGGGTGCAGCGGTCGGACTGCTGGTGACCAGGAATCCCTTCGGTTTCATGGCATTCATCGGCCTGATCAGCGTGTGCGGAATCGTAGTCCGAAATGCGATCATCCTCGTCGATTACGTGAACGAAAAGATTGCGGAGGGGCATTCTCTCGAGCAGGCAGCGACCGAGGCCGGGGCACGCCGTCTGCGGCCGATCTTTCTGACCACCATGGCCGCGGCCGTCGGGATGGTTCCCATGATTCTTTCAAAGTCGCTGCTGTGGAGCCCCCTTGCCTCAGTCATTGCCGTGGGGCTCATTTTCTCGATGTGCTTCACGCTCCTCATCATACCGGTGCTCTATGTTGTCGTGAGTTCGCGCAGAATGAAAGCGAACGCGGTGGCCCTCGTGATATTCTTGGCGCTTGTCACCGGGGCGCCCGGGCAGGCCCTTGCCGAGACGCGCACGTTGACGCTAGACGAAGCCATCGGCCTTGCCGTGGCGCAAAACTCATCGTTGAAAATCGCAGACGCTAAGGTCCGGGAAAGCGGCGAGAAGAGGAAGGCGGTCCAGTCGGATTATTACCCCCATCTGCGGAACGAGTCGAACTATTTCCACCTGAACGACCAGCAACTGGTCAACATTCCGACGGGCAGCCTGGGGACCGTGCCCGGTCTCGGCCCTTTCCCCGTTCAGGATACGAGCATCAACCAGGGCAAGGATACGGCGCTCATCATGAATACGACGGTCACTCAACCTCTGACCCAATTGCCGAAGATCTACCATGCGGACAACGTCGCCCATGCGGACCAGAAGATTTCAGCCGCCGAACTGGAGAAAGCGAAGACGGATGTCGTCTTCGCCACGCATCGGCTTTACTACGGTCTACTTGTCGCCCGGAAGCAGAAGGACGTTGCCGCCGCCGCAGTCTCAGCCGGCGAGCTGGCCCTCAAGGAGGCAAAAGACCATGTGGCGGCCGGGAGTCAACTTGAGGTCGCCGCGATCGGCAGCAGCGCGGTTCTCCTGCAGAACAGGCATGCCCTGCTTTCCGCGGAGATACAGATTGCCGATCTCAACTCGGAATTGAATGATCTCCTGGGGTTGCCCCTCGACACCGAGATAAACCCGGTTGAGCCTCTGCCGCCGGAACCCACGGCGGATACTCGCGAGATCTACGTGAAGGAGGCCCTGGAAAAGAACCCGGAAATCAAGGCCGCACGAGAAGGCGTCAACAAGGCTGAAAGCGGTGTGAAAGCTGCGCAATGGGACCATGTGCCAGATATCAGCGCCTACGGCCAATATATCCATCAGGACGGTGTCCCCTTTGTGACCAACAATATCGGTATCGTGGGCTTGAGAATGGAATGGGATATCATCGACTGGGGCAAAAAGCGCTCTGTGGTCGGCCAGCGAAAGGAGCAGCTCAACCAGGCCCATGAAAACCTTCACCGCGTCCAAAAGCGGGTTGAGGTCGAAGTGGACAAGGCATTCCGCAAGCTGGATCAGACAAAGCGTATGGTCGATGTCGCCCGAGAATCGCTGGCGCTGCAGAAGGAAAACCTGCGCCTGAAAACCGACGGGCTGAAATCCGGAACGGCTACTGAAAGTCAATACGCCACGGCGGTCGCGTCCCTGAAGAAGGCGGAGTGGGATGAGCTGCAGGCCCTTCTCGGGCATTATCTCGCCATCGCGGATCTCAAGCGACTCGTCGCCTCATACCCGGCACCCTGACCGAAGCTCCGCTGCCGCAAACGGGGGATATCATGACTCCTGTACAGACGTTGAATGAACGGGGCGCTATGCCGTCCCGTAGGCAACTTTACAATAAATCAGCCAGACTCCGAGGAAAGCTATGGACCCTCTGGTCATAAGCGCAATCTCTGCATTGACCGCTCTCGTGGCATCCATTCTTGGGCCCATCGTCACGCTCAAGGTATCGAGGCGCCAGTTCAGCGCCAATGTGCTCTCGGCGAACCGGCAGAAATGGATCGAAACGTTGCGCGACATGGTGGCAGAACTGATCTCGCTGCTGGCGGCCGCTTTGGTTATCAAGTCGGCGTGGCAGAGCAAATGGGACAAGGGCCACGGTCCGCTTCGCGAAAATGCGGCGCTGCTGCAGAAACTCGAGCGTATCGTCCTCGCACAGTCAAAGATTCGCCTCCTTCTGAATCCCACCGAGGCGGATCACCAGCAGCTTTACCGTGCGATCGATACCGCAATCAAGCGATTGCAGGCCGAGGAATCTCTCGATTCCGATACCGAGGCCGACATCGAAACGATCACCGGCCTGGCACAGACAGTCCTGAAGCGGGAGTGGCGCCGGGTCAAACGCGGAACCTGAGAGACCCTTGACTGTTGAAGTGAGACGCCGGCAATTCGGAATGCATCATCTCTTCATGGCCGCATGTCTGGAAGGCAAGGGTTATTCAGTGAAGTAGGAAGAAGGAGGACAGACCATGGCGGAGAATGAATTTGAGCAGCCGCAGGAATTGACGAACGTTACATTCGATGAAATACAGGTGGGCACCACGAAAGAAGCGTCCGTGACGTTGACGCAACAACAGATTGACGTGGCTGCCATCGTATCGGGAGACGTGGATGCCTTTTATTTAAAGGGAGCCGGTGGCGGCGATACGCGGCTGGAGCCGAAAATGACCGAGGCTGCAGGCGCCGAAGCCATTATTTCCATTTTCCTCGGTGCACGCTTCCCCGGTCCCGGTACGAAGATCATGCACCGGGATCTGCGTTTCAGCGGAAATTTCGCAGCCGGGGACAGGCTCACGGCCAGGGTAACCGTGCGGGAAAAGAGAAAGGAAGGGAACATCGTCGTTTTCGATTGCAGGGTGGTCAACCAGGCAGGCAAGGAACTCGTGACCGGCGCGGTGACGGTGCAGGCGCCCACATAACGGCTTGTCTACGACGTCATCAAGCCGCCACGCCTGGAGCTACGCTTCGGCGATGCCTTCGCGCAGCTCCTCAAGGGCTGCCAGGGCAGCGAGCCCATTCCCTGCGCCGTGGCGCACCCCTGCAACAAGGACTCCCTGATGGGCGCCATCGAAGCGGCCAGGCGCGGCTTCATCATCCCGATTCTCGTGGGGCCGCAGGAGAAAATCCGAAAGGCCGCCGAGGAGTCACAGATCGATCTCTCACCCTATCGGATTGTGTCAACGGAGCACAGTCACGCCTCGGCGGCAAAAGCCGTGGAACTGGCGCGGACGGGAGAGGCGGAAGCACTTATGAAAGGAAGCCTCCACACCGATGAGATCATGGGCGCCATCGTACCGACGGCTGCGGGCCTGCGCACGTCACGCCGGATCAGCCACGCCTTTGTCATGGACGTAGCCACTTACCCGAAGATGTTCATGATCACCGATGCGGCGGTCAACATCTTCCCGGACCTGGAAGTGAAGCGAGACATCGTTCAAAATGCCGTCGATCTGGCCCACGCGCTCGGCATTGAATTGCCCAAGGTGGGACTCCTTTCCGCCGTCGAGGTTGTCAATCCGAAGATCCCCTCGACGCTCGACGCGGCCGCGCTCTGCAAGATGGCCGACCGGGGTCAGATCACCGGCGGCATCCTCGACGGGCCCCTGGCCTTCGACAACGCCATCAGCGCCCAGGCTGCCAGGATCAAGGGGATCGCCTCGCCAGTCAGCGGCGACGTGGACATCCTGCTCGCGCCGGACCTGGAGGCCGCCAACATGCTTTTCAAACAGTTGACCTATCTTGCAGGGGGCGAGGGGGCAGGGATCGTCCTCGGGACAAAGATTCCCGTCGTGCTGACGAGCCGAGCCGATTCGCTGAGAACGAGGCTTGCATCTGTGGCGGTCATGACACAGGTCGCGCATGCAAGGCGCAAGGGAAAGTACGAGATGAGGTAATCTCTATGGCCGATCTCTTGTCGTTCTCTCCGCGGGGTCCTCGTGACACAAGTTCGCCATTTATGCGAACCATGGACCCTCTGGTCATAAGCGCAATCTCTGCAGCCACTGCTCTCGTGGCATCGATTCTTGGCTCAATCGTCACGATCAGGGTAGCGAAGCGTCAGTTCAATGCCAATGTGCTCTCAGCGAACCGGCAGAAATGGATCGAAATGTTGCGCGACATTGTGGCGGAATTGAACCCCTCCTGCCATGACGACGGTTTTCTGGCCCGCCCGCGAGAACCTGTCATATATATAAATATCCGACTTTCATTGAATTGAATTTGTTTGACGAAAAGAGGTCAACAATGAGGCGTTACTGGATCGCTATTTCAATAGCTGTCATTCTGGGAATCCCACTCCCTTGCCAGGCTGCCGAGTACCAGATCGACCCAAGCAATACATCCATTCAATTCAAGATCCGTTACCTTATCGTTTCCAATATTACGGGTACTTTCAAGAAATTCAGTGCATCGGCGACAATCAATGACAGGGATCCCGGCAACCTGATAGTCATGGTAACCATCGACGCCGCTTCTATCGACACGGGCCTGGAAGAGAGCGATGAGCACCTCAGGGGGCAGGAGTTTTTCGATGTTGCCAAGTACCCCACCATCAATTTCATTTCCAAAAAAGTGGAGAAAGTCTTGCCGGATAAACTGAAAGTAACCGGGAATCTCACAATGCGCGGTGTCACCCGGGAAGTCGTTCTCGACGTTGAAGGGCCCACTCTCGCGAGCAAGGATCCAGGGGGATATCTCAGGAGAAAGGAACTAGCCACTACCAGGATCAAGCGAAGCGATTTTGGGCTTACTTGGAACAAGCTCCTGGACACAGGGGGTACGGTTATTGGTGAAGAGGTCAATATTCTAGCGGATGTCGAGTGGATCAGAAAATAGAAAAACCATATTTTATGGCAATTTACTACTACTCTTCATGCATTTTCTCCAAATGTCCAACTAAACGCAGATTACTCGTCGCAGTCATGCCGGTTTCGAATCATCGCCTAACTCTCGAATAAAGGGAAAGAACACCCTATCCATCTTCCTGGCGCGGAAGGGTTCTCACGTGGCTGGTTCGTACTTGAAACGATATCCGATTCCAGGTTCATTTATCAGATATCGTGGACGGGCGGGATCACTTTCCAGCTTGTGTCTCAGCTGGGTCATGTATACGCGCAGGTATTGGGTGTGCTCGACATACGAGGGCCCCCAGACTTCCTTGAGAAGCTGACGATGGGTCACGACCTTTCCTGCATTGCGCACGAGGACCAAAAGAAGCTTGTATTCCAGAGGTGTCAGATGGATTTCCGCGGCACCGAGATACACCTGCCTCTTTGTGAAATCGATTCGTAGATCGTCGGTTGCAAATACCGACTCCTCCCGGCCGCTTGCTTGCAGCTGGGCATGTCGAAGTGCGACACGGAGACGAGCAAGAAGTTCGCCTACGCCAAAGGGCTTCGTAAGGTAATCATCGGCTCCTGAATCAAGCGCCCGGATCTTATCGCTTTCCTGCTCTCGCGCGGAGATGACAATGATGGGTACGCGCGACCACTCGCGGAACCTCCGGATGAATTCAATCCCATCCATGTCGGGCAGCCCGAGATCGAGGAGGACCACGTCGGGATTCCACGTAGCTGCCTGTGAAAGACCTTCACCTGCCGTCACTGCTTCAACAAAGCGATAGCCATCACTCTCCAGGGCTATCTTGAGAAATCGTCTCATCTGGATCTCGTCTTCAATCAGGAGCACAAGACCTTTGTCCAATGGCTCATTCCTCCGATATGGATACCATCACTTCAGATACGAGGTGGCTCACCTTCCACCGGCAGAGTGAATCGGAATATGGCCCCACCCCCCGGTCGATTCTCTGCCCAGATACGGCCGCCATGGGCTTCGATGATTACCCGACAGATGGAGAGGCCGAGACCCACTCCGCCACCAGAGACCTTGCCGCGTGTGAATTTGTCGAAAATCCAATCCTGCTGCCCCTCGGGTATTCCGGGGCCACGGTCTGCCAACTCCACGAGTACCTCGTCGTTTTCAGCATGCGCAGTCAATTCGATGGGCGTCCCGGGAGGTGTATATCGCAGGGCATTCTCAAGGAGGTTAGTCAGGACCTGCTCCATGAGGAGCGGATCAAACGAGAGCAAAGGCATGTCCTCCGGTATTTGCACATTCAACGTGTGTCCGTTCAATCGGCCCGCGAGTCTGTCAATGACCGCACCGGTGATCTCCTCCAAGGACTGCCATTCCTTGCGAATCTGAATCGCACCGGATTCCAAACGTGTCATACTGAGGACATTCTTCACGATGCGGTTGAGGCGTTCGGCCTCCTCATGAATGGAATTAATGAGTTCGTGGCGCTTCTCTTCGGCGAGGCTCTTTCCCTTTTGAAGTAGAATCTCCGCAGACCCGGTGATGGCTGCGAGGGGGGTCCTTAGATCGTGGGATACGGAGCTCAACAGAACGTTTCTGAGACTCTGTTTCTCGGCGCTCACTCGCTCCTTTTGTGCCTCCTGAGCCAGAATGACCCGCTCCATGGCCATGGCTGTCTGGTTTACAAAGGTCTCCAGGAGATGAATCTGTTCGGGTTCGAATGACTCCTCTGGATTCGCTGGAAGGATTCCTACGACACCGACTGGACCGGAGGAAGCGATCATGGGCAGATACAGTGCCTTTGCGCCTGGCAGGGTGTCGGTTCCAATACCAGCCACCTGCCTGTTCTCAAGTACCCAATGTGCCACGCCCAGTTCCTTCTCATCAAGAGCAAAAGTTCCCACCCCCGTCGTCGGAACCGCTAGATTACCCTGCTCGTCGGGCACGAGAACGACCACTTGGCTGAGGAATACCTCGCCGATATGCTTTACGGCAATCTCGCTGAGGCTGTCCTTTTTCCTCTCGCGTGCAAGATCTCGGCTGAGGTTCAAAAGTGCCGCCGTCCTCCTTTCCCGTCCCCTCGCTGCATCGGCCTGCTCACGGACACGAAGAGTAAGTCCGCTGATGACTAGGGCAACGACGAGCATGACACCGAAGGTCACGATATAACGAACATCGGCCACAGCAAACGTGTAATAGGGCGGAACAAAGAAGAAGTCAAACGCCGCAATACTCAGAAGGGTTGTTAGCAGCGTCGGCCACCGGCTGGTGCGAATTGCAGAGACAACGATGCCAAGCAGATACACCATAATCAAGTCGAGAAGCTCAAAATGGCTGGCCATGACAGCGGCGATTCCTGTAGCTGCAGCCACCGTCAATAATGCCCAGATCCACTCAGCGGGTTTCCGGGGCATGAATGCCTTATTTTCAACCCGACGAGGCAGACTTTCCGGTGCATCCCCCGTGATGACATAGATGTCGATATCTCCGCTTCCGCGAACGATTTCATCCAGTGGGGAACCTAGGACCTTGTCTTTCCAGCGGGGGTGGGTCGGTTTTCCGACGATGATCTTGCTCACGTTCCGCAGCCGTGCGTAGCTGAGAATCTCCTCGCTCACCCGGTGCCCCGTCAGCGTCACCGTTTCGGCCCCCAGGCTCTCAGCTAGGCGCATGTGCTCTGCCAGAAGCCGCTTGTCATTCTCAGAGGGACGGATGTGGGAGGGCGCCTCAACGTTGACAGCAATCCATTCGGCTCGCAGGCCCGCGGCCATGCGCCGCGCAGCCCGAATCAGGCGGATGGAACGCGGATTGGGCCCCACGCAGACAAGCATTCTCTCTGTAGCGGGCCAGATCGCTTGTACACCTTGGTCACGCCTGTAGTGCTCCATCTGCACGTCGACCCGTTCGGCCGTGCGTCTCAGTGCCAGTTCTCTCAGTGCGATCAGGTTTCCCTTTCGGAAGAAGTTCTCCATTGCCTTCCGGGCCTGGTCGGGAATGTAGACCTTCCCCTCCCTCATGCGCTGCAGGAGGTCGTCGGGTGGCAGATCGACAAGCTCGATCTCATCGGCCCGATCCAGAAAGGAATCCGGAAGTGTTTCACGCACGGCAACGCCGGTGATCTGATGCACCACGTCGTTGAGGCTCTCCAGGTGTTGGACATTGACAGTGGTGTAGACCGAGATTCCGGCGCAGAGGAGCTCCCTGACGTCTTGCCAGCGTTTCTTGTGGCGAGCTCCGGGCACGTTGGTGTGGGCCAGTTCATCGACGAGAATGATGGATGGGTTGCGGGCTAGGGCTGCATCAAGGTCAAATTCGTGGAGTGTTTTCCCCTTGTAATAGAACGGCCTGCGGGGCAGAATCTCAATTCCCTCAAGGAGAGCATCCGTCTCGCTTCGACCATGTGTTTCCACAAGGCCAGCGAGGATATCGACGCCCTCCTCTCGCCGTTTCTGTGCAGCTTCCAGCATGGCGTAGGTCTTCCCTACGCCGGGGGCGGCGCCGAAGAAAACCTTGAGACTTCCCTGTCGTTGCCGTTCCTCTTCTTGCCTGACCTTCTTTAGAAGGGCCTCGGGATCGGGTCTTTTCTCGTCCATGGCCGGGAAACCCCTCGAAAGGCGGCTGATAAACGTGACCGCCTGGCTCAGTGTAACAGAATCATTGCAGGGCCTCCAGAGCCATATTCAACTGGAGGACCGAGACGACGGGCTCCCCGAGAAAACCGAATTCTCTCTTCCTTTCGTATTCCAAAACCAGCGTTCGCACGACCGCTTCGTCAAGACCCCTGGCTCTCGCAACGCGGGGAACTTGGTAAAGTGCGGCAGCGGGGCTGATGTGGGGGTCTAGACCGCTGCCGGATGCCGTCACAAGATCTACAGGCACAGGAAGGTGATTGTCCGGGTCTGCAGCGCGAAGCACGGCGATACGGGCACGTATGGTTTCTGCAAGCGCTGGGTTTGACGGCCCCAGGTTGGAAGCAGACGAGGAGGCCGCATTGTACGGAAAGGGAAGGGTCGCTGAGGGCCGTCCCCAGAAAAGGCGCGGGTCGTCGAAGACTTGACCAACTAAGGCCGATCCGACGGGACGGCCGTCCCTCATGATTAGGCTGCCATTGGCCTGATGCGGAAACAGAACCTGTGACAGCCCTGTGATTATCAGCGGATAGAGGACCCCGGTCAGCAGGGTCAGAAGAAGAAACAACGTAACAGCGGAACGGATGGCGTATCTCATGGTTAACTCCTCAGAACAGCCCCAAAGCAGAAAGGATCAGGTCGATGCCCTTGATGCCGACAAAGGGAACGACAAGGCCTCCTACGCCGTAGAGGAGCAGATTGTGACGGAGCACTGTTGCAGCATTCACGGGGCGGTATCGGACCCCCTTCAAGGCGAGGGGGATCAGCGCAACAATAATCAGGGCATTGAAGATGACAGCCGAGAGTACCGCACTTTGAGGCGTGGCTAAGCCCATGATGTTGAGAGCGGCAAGTGAAGGGTAGATGCCAACAAAGGCGGCAGGAAGGATGGCAAAGTATTTCGCCACGTCATTTGCAATGCTGAAGGTGGTCAACGTTCCACGCGTCATCAGCAGTTGCTTGCCGATCGCGACAATTTCGATAAGCTTCGTGGGATTAGAGTCGAGGTCTACAAGGTTCCCTGCCTCCTTGGCGGCCTGGGTACCCGTGTTCATCGCTACGGCTACATCAGCCTGTGCCAACGCTGGAGCATCGTTGGTCCCGTCGCCGGTCATGGCGACCAAGTGACCCCTGGCTTGGAAGTCTTGAATCAACTTCAGCTTCGTTTCCGGTGTTGCCTGTGCGAGAAAATCATCCACACCCGCCTCCGCGGAAACGGCGGCCGCAGTCAACGGATTGTCACCTGTGATCATGACGGTACGAATCCCCATCCTCCTCAGTTCGACAAATCGTTCTCGAATGCCGCCCTTGACCACATCAGACAGCCTAACAACCCCGAGTGCGCGAGGACCGTCGGCGACGACAAGAGGAGTGCCGCCGTGATGCGAAATGTCGTCCACGATGGAGCGGATTTCAGGAGGCAATAATCCCCCCAGTTCTGTCACATAAGCTTCTACGGCATCGGTAGCCCCTTTGCGAATCTCTCGTCCGTCAAGATTGACGCCGCTCATACGCGTCTTCGCCGTGAAGGGAATGAACCGGGCCCCGAGGGCTCGGATATCCCGCTCACGAATGCCATACTGTTTCTTGGCCAGGACGACGATGCTTCGGCCCTCAGGCGTCTCGTCCGCCAGAGAAGCAAGCTGGGCTGCATCAGCGAGGGCCTGCACGTCCACGCCTACGACTGGCAGAAAGGACACAGCCTGTCGATTGCCAAGGGTAATGGTTCCCGTCTTGTCAAGCAGCAGAACATCCACGTCTCCTGCCGCCTCTACGGCACGACCGCTCATGGCGATGACATTGGCCTGGATCATACGGTCCATACCGGCGATGCCGATTGCCGAAAGGAGCCCTCCTATGGTTGTCGGGATTAGGCAGACGAGCAGGGCAACCAGCACGGTGAGAGTGATCGGCGCTCCCTGCCCGGCTGCACCGACGCTGAAAATCGAGAAGGGAAGCAGAGTGGCTGTGGCTAGAAGGAAGATGATCGTAAGGCCTGCCAGGAAGATGTCGAGGGCGATCTCGTTGGGGGTCTTCTTGCGCTTCGCACCCTCTACCATGGCGATCATCCTGTCGAGGAATGTTTCTCCGGGGCTCGACGTGATACGGATGACAATCCAGTCGGACAACACCCTTGTACCCCCAGTCACGGCGCTTCGATCCCCGCCGCTTTCCCTTATAACGGGTGCACTCTCGCCGGTGATGGCGCTTTCATCGACAGAGGCAATTCCGGCAACCACTTCCCCGTCGCCCGGTATAACGTCCCCCGCCTCAACCAGCACGAAATCTTCCCGCTCGAGCTGTGAACCGGGGACAAGGGTCCGATGAGCTCCAGGATCGGGATTCGTGAGGCGCTTCGCTGACACGTCCCTGCGGCTGCTTCGTAATGCCCTTGCCTGGGCTTTACCTCGGCCCTCTGCCATGGCCTCGGCGAAGTTTCCGAATAGAACGGTGAACCAAAGCCACAGTGCAACGGCCAGAATGAACCCGGGACTTTCTTCCGCCTGTTCAAAGAGGGAACGGAAAAAGAGCACCGTCGTCAGCACGCTGCCCGCCTCGACGACAAACATGACCGGCCGCCTCATCATGTGCAGAGGATGTAGCTTTACGAAGGCATTGATGACAGCCTGGCGAAGGATTTCGCCTTTAAAGAGGGTAAGTGACTTGCTTGTCCGCATGATATGGCCTCATGTCGCCATGAATTCCGCGATGGGTCCCAGTGCCAGCGCAGGAAGAAATGTCAGTGCACCAACCAAGAGCACCACTCCGGTAAGCAAGACCACGAAGAGCGGCGTATGCGTCGGAAGTGTGCCGGGACCGGAGGGTATACTTCTTTTCCCTGCTAACGATCCCGCCATGGCCAGAACGGGGATCATCACCCAGAAGCGGCCAAGGAACATGGCGATCGACAGGGAAAGATTGTAGAATACGCTGTTGGCATTCAGCCCTGCAAAGGAACTTCCGTTGTTGTTTGCCGCCGACGAAAAGGCGTATAGAACTTCCGTAAAGCCGTGAGGTCCCGGATTGACGATGCCAGCTAGCCCGGCTTGTGTAACGACGGCAACGGCCGTGCCCACGAGGACCAGGGCGGCGGGGATGAGAATGACCAGCGAAGCCATTTTTATCTCGAAGGCCTCGATCTTTTTGCCCAAATACTCCGGAGTCCGGCCCACCATGAGACCGGCGACGAAAACGGCGATAACAGCGAACGCGAGGATGCCGTAGAGACCAGAGCCCACGCCGCCGAAAACGACCTCACCAAGTTGTATGAGCAAGAGAGGGACAAGGCCGCCAAGTGGTGTAAACGAATCATGCATGGCATTGACGGAGCCATTCGAAGCGGCAGTCGTCGCTGCAGCCCAAGAAGCCGAATGAGTAATACCGAACCGCGCCTCCTTTCCCTCCATGTTTCCGCCTGGCTGTAGCTCCCCCGGCGCTTGGTCGAGCCCGAGACCGGCAAGAACTGGATTTCCCGCCTGTTCACAGATCAGGCACAGCAACAGCAGGGGAACGAAGATGAGCATCATCGTAGCCAGGATCGCCCAGCCCTGGCGCGTGTCACCCACCATCTTCCCGAAGGTATAGCAGAGCGCCGCTGGAAGCATGAGAATGGCCAGAAGTTCTAGTACGCCTGAGATCGGGGTCGGATTCTCCAATGGATGAGAAGAATTGGCATTGAAGAATCCTCCCCCGTTAGTTCCAATTTGCTTGATAGCAACCTGCGAAGCGGCGGGGCCAAGCGAAATGGCCTGCTCTGTGACAGGCTGTTTACGGTTGTCGGTAGTAGCTTGGAGCAGTGGCACATGAACAGCCGGTGCCAACGACTGAACAACACCCTGGGAGACAAGAAGTATCGAGAGTAACATGGAGAGGGGCAAAAGGATGTAAAGTACCGTGCGCACCATATCGACCCAGTAGTTACCGAGCGTCGCCACCCTTTCCCGCGCAAGTCCGCGGATGAAGGCTGCGAGCACCGCCATGCCACTGGCCGCCGACGCAAAGTTCTGAACGGTAAGCCCTAACATCTGAGTCAGGTAACTCATGGTCGTCTCACCGGCATACGACTGCCAATTCGTATTTGTCATGAAGCTGATCGCTGTATTGAAGGCAAGAAATGAAGGAACGCCCGACAAGCTCTGCGGATTGAGAGGAAGAAATGCCTGCCCCCGCTGGAGCAGGTAAAGAACAAGAAACCCAGCCGCATGGAAGAAAAGCAGGCATATTGCATACTCTTTCCAGTTCATTTCTGCCTTTGAATTAACGCAGCAGATTCTGTAGATCCATCGCTCAAATGGGCCAATGAGACGATCCAATAGAACCGTTTGCCCCATATAGACCCGCGCCATGTAAGAGCCCAATGGTTTTACCAGAAGAAACAATGTGACCAGCAAAACACTAATCTGAAGGGTACAGTTGGGGGTCATTCGAATACCTCCGGCTTCAGAAGAGCAACAACGAGATAGATTATGAGCCCCAAGGCGACAAGCCCCGCGAAGACATAAATATAGGCCATCAGCGTTCTCCCTTGAGGGATTCGAGAAGGAGGATAAACCCTACGCTCAATAAAAAGAATAGGACTGCAATCCCGATATTGAGAATGTCCATGAAATGCCTCATGTAAGTGGAGCCTTGTCAGTGTCCCGCCTTAGCTCGCATTTCTTGCAGGTAAATCTGCCTTGATTCAAGGTTCGCTGTTTCCTGCTGGATATCTTTCATCCGTTTGCGGATTGCAGGTAGTTCAGCCGTCACCAAATGATTCCTTGACTCGGTGCTACTCTCTACGAGCACCGACCTCCATTCGGCGACAATACCGCTTCGATAGTTGCCCTTCACTTTGCGACGGTGCTTCGTCACGATCTCTTCAAGCGCCAAGGATTTAGAGATCTCTTCCAGCCCTGATTCGTCAACGGTGACATATATAGACCTGCCATTCACAAGGATAGGAAGGCGGTACAATTGTGGATCGCCGGTGACCGACAATAGCCTGTCTTCATGGAATGCCAATTTCGCCAGTGTGTCTTCGTTTTCGCTGATTGCTGCCTCAACCAGTCGGAGTTGGTTGTCGACGACTTCTCGGGGGGGATTGATGATTGACTGAAACAGGAAGTAGCCCACTATAATTATCATACTCGCAACAAGCAAAATGAGGAAGATATGCTTTCGTTTCATCTTCATCACTTAATCGAAGAGCATGCTTTCTGATGATTGAAAGGGACTCCTAGCTAAATAGTTCACGATTAATATACCGGGAGGGAAATAAAGATGTCGCTAAAATGGTATCGTGTATCATTAAGAATGCATAAAGGCAGAGGGAATTTCATTGACAAGCTCACTTGATCTTATCAATATCAACTTCCCTGCCCACGATAATGAGGACCTCGCTGTCCTTGACGACGAAATTGGCCGAGGGGACCATTGTGATCTTCTCGGTCAGCATGTCACGGATAGCGATGACGTCAATGTGATACTTGCCTCGGAGATGAAGCTCGGCGAGAGTCTTCCCGACAAATCCTGGCGGCGGTGCAATCTCGCAGATGATGTAGTCCTCGGAAAGAGGGATATAGTCCAAGATATTGGGCGAGACAAGACTCTTGGCGATCTTGTCGGCCATCTCCTTCTCAGGGATGATGACTTCCGTCGCGCCGACTTTCTCTAGGATCAACTTGTGATCCTCGTTGGGCGCTTTCACGATAATATTCTTCATCTTCATCTGCTTCAGGTGCAAGGTAATCAGTGTACTCGCAGCTAGGTCTTCTCCAAAAGACACGACGACGACATCATCTTCCCTGAGTCCAATTGCGTTCATGACCTCCTGATCAGTACCGTCGGCGACGATTGCCTTCGTCGCGCAGTCTTTCGCTCTCTGGACGGTCTCCTTTGATTTGTCGATAGCCACGACCTCGACCCCGCTCTTGCAAAGTTCCTTGACGAGATTCATGCCAAAGATGCCGAGCCCGATGACGACAACTCGCTGTTTCATGAGCGTTTCTCCTCAGCCGACCATGACGGATTCTTCCGCGTAGGTGATCCCTTTCTTCGCGCTTCTACGTGCCAGTGAGAAGGCTAGGGTCAGGGGGCCAACCCGCCCCGCAAACATGATGAGAACGATTGCCAGTTTCTGCAGGTCATTGAGCTTTGGCGTGACTCCCATAGAGAGGCCAACCGTACCGAAGGCCGAAGTCGTTTCGAACAGATACTCGACGAAGAAATGTCGGCTCTGAAGGGGCTGCAGGTTCTCCGCTTCGGCCAGCAGAAGGACGGATGTGATGAGAAAGACGGAGAATGCCGCCGCGAAGATGATCGAGATCGTCCTAGAGACGAGGTCCTTGGGGATCGTCCTGTTCCAGACGTTTACCTCTTCACTTCCCTTCCATTTGCTCCAGATTAGAAGTGTTAGAAGAGTAGCGCTCGTCGTTTTAATCCCACCCCCCGTCGACCCAGGTGAAGCACCGATGAACATGAGGACGATCATCATGAGAAGCGTTGCGTTGGTGAGTTGGCCGATGTCCACGGTATTAAAACCGGCAGTTCGCGGTGTGATGGACTGGAACACAGACACGAGAATCTGGGTCTGCACTGGCATATTCTGGATTACGTGGTTACGTTCGAAGAAGTAAAAGGAAAGGGCCCCCGCTACGATGAGGATGCCTGTGGTAACGAGCACAATCTTGGTATGAAGGGCGAGTTTCTTCTCACCACCCGCAAGCCGCTGGAATACTTCATGGATTACGACAAATCCGATACCGCCCGTGACAATAAGCCCCATTACGGTCAGGTTGACAAGGATGTCGCCTTGGTAGCGAACAAGGCTGTCGGGGAAGAGGGAATACCCGCAATTGTTGAATGCCGAAATGCCGTTGTAGATGGCGTGAAAAAGGGCCGTTTCAAGAGGGAAGTCCTGCGAGAAGCGTAGAAAGAGTAAAGATATTCCGATGGATTCTATGATGATGGTTGAAATGAGGACCGATTTCAGGATAACAAAGAAATCGCGTCGCGGGGTATGAAGAAACGTGCTCTGGACGATGTCCCGTCCCTTAAACGAAATCCCGCGCCCCATAATGCCGAAGAGAAACACGGAAAAGGTAATGATCCCAAGCCCACCAGCCTGGAAGAGCAAGATAGTAATGATTTGACCAATGAAGGTGAGGTCGTGACCGATATCAATAACAACAAGCCCGGTTACACAAACAGCAGACGCCGAGGTGAAGAGGGCATCAACAAAGGATAGCCCTTTCGTGGATGAGAATGGAAGATAAAGAATGATCGCCCCGACGAGAATCACACTGGCGAAACTGAGAATGAAGATTCGTTCCGGCGAAAGAATCCTCGAAACATCAAACCACAAGTCATTCTGTTTAGGCCTCACAATAAACACCCTCATCGTTACCGGTGAGTGGCTCTGCCATCTGGATTGAAATCTCTCCTTCTTATTAACCGTATGAGCATAAAGAAGTTGTTAAAATCCGGGGATAAAGAGTTAAAAGGGTATAAAGAGAGTAAGGCATCT
>Ga0228535_1001826_pt1 | contig 26929 bp, 24 predicted proteins | sample SJ1metagenome_FD_168457 | JGI IMG/M metagenome (GOLD analysis project Ga0228535, IMG submission 168457) | Enriched culture of PCE-dechlorinating microbial communities from Ithaca, New York, USA - SJ1 | ecosystem: Engineered > Modeled > Simulated communities (microbial... > Unclassified | place...
AAAAAGGCGAAGACCACCATGTTGGGCAGTATCGCGATCACTGTCTGACCGCGGGCCACCTGGGGCCTCGCGAAAAAGCTAAGTGCGCCGTTCGGGGCTATATAGAGGAAGGAACCGTTGCCGATTATCCCGGCGAGCGAAGGCAGATTCTTCGTCGGAATTCCCTGGGTCATCAGCTCCGAGATGCCGTGTGTCACGCCGAGCATCGAGAAGGTCGCGATGAACGCCGGCACCCGGAGGTAGGCGACGAGCCAGCCGTTCACGAGGCCCGGGAAGAGGCCGATGACCATCATCGCGGCACTGCCCGCCAGAATGCTGGCGAGCGGCGAAAAGCCAAGCCCCGCAAACATCACGATGAGTTTCGAGGTCACCACCGTGGAAAAGCCCATCACAAAGCCGACCGAAAGGTCTATGCCGCCGGTGATGATGACGAAGAGTTCGGCGATGCCCAGCAGAAACACTTCGGTGCCGTTGAAGAAGATCAGCTGCGCGGTGTCGACGCTGAAGAAGGCTCGCGAAGAGACAGAAAAGAGCAGCACGAGCAGGAGAATGAATATCGCAATCCAGTTCCGCCCCAGCCTTTCCTGGAGGGAGGATTTCTGATCTGCAGAATCGGTGTGCATATCCATTCCTCCTCTTTAGAAAAGGTCAGGGAAAGCGCGGTCGATGATGACCGCGATGGTCAGGAGAACCCCGACACCGATGTAGCGGTAGAACGCCGAAATGCCTGCGATCTGCAGCCCGTTTTCGAGCACCGCCAGCACGAGCACGCCGACGGCTGTCCCCAGGATTCTCCCCTTGCCGCCCGTGAGGCTCGCGCCGCCGATGACGACCGCCGCCACCGCCATGAGCTCGTAGTTGGCGCCGGAAGGCGTATAGTTGCCGATCCCTGTCTGGAAAAGGTTGAAGAGGCCCGCGATCCCCGACACGAATGAGGATATCGCGTAGATCATCACGAGGTGCCGGTCGACGTCGATGCCCGCGCGTACGGCCGCGTCCATGCTCCCGCCGATCGCGTAGGTGTGGCGGCCGAATCGGGTGCGACTCATCACGAACCCCAGAATGAGCAGCACCAGCAGCGTAAGAAACAGCGAATTCGGAACGAGTCGCAGAATGCTCCGGATGTTGGTCATGGTGATGTGCGGCGGCTTCGAGAAGAAGCTTACGGATCTCGAAGGGTCGATGTAGAGAAAATAGCTGTTTCCGATGTCGTTGATCTGCGAGGGGGCGCCCATCACCGGCATGAAGCCGTCGGAGAGAAAGAGGGTCACGCCGTTGCATATTCCCCACATGCCCATGGTCGCGATAAAGGGCGGCACCTTGAAGCGCGTGATAAGGAGACCGTTTCCCACCCCGGGCAGGATCGAGGCCAGAAGGGCCGCAAGCATGCCGAGCGCAATCACGCCGGGAAGCGCCATGCCGCCCGCTCCAATGATCTGCATCACCTTGGCGCCGAGGACAGAGGCCAGCCCATACACATAGCCGATGGACAGATCGATGCCGCCGGTGATGACGACCAGCGTTTCAGCGGCCGCGAGCAGGAAGGCCCCTGTGGACAGATGAATGATGTTCTGAAAGTTGACAATATCGAAGAAGCCCCGGCCCGTGAAGCTGAAGACGACGATCATCATGATGAGAAAGATCAGTGCCCAGTTGCGCGCGGAAAACCGCCCGAAGGTCGTCTGGAAGAATCCCCCGCCGGCGCCATCGCCGACCGCGCCGCCCCCCGATGCCAGGCTCCGCGCCGGCCTTACCGCTCGTCTGCCTTGGTCTGCCACCTTGCACCTCTCGCTCTGATACTCTCATGTCTCCCCTCCGAACAGAAGGGGAGATATGAGCGTTGGTTCCTTAATTTTTTTTATTATTGAGGCTCTTTCAAAAGTCGGACGAGTTTTGAAAGAGCAACCTTTTATTGCAGCATCTGTGTACGGTTTCAAAAAACCGGAGCAAATGCAAAGCCAATTTCAAAAGGAACCGACTTTTGAAATTGGCTCATTATTGATAGATATACTGCTGCATGCTTGGATCGTTCACGTTGTCTTTTGTGAAGAACTCGAAGCCGGGGATGACCTTCTTGGGCACCTGCGCATTCTGGGTGAGATACTTGTAGAGCCACTCGACGCCGAGCGAGCCCATCTCGGCGGGCTTCTGGGCGAGGACGAGGTCGACGACACCTTTCTTGAGGTTGTCGATGTTCGTGATCGTGGCATCCCAGGAGGCGATCTTGATGGCGCCGACGAGGCCCGCGTTCATGACCGCCTGGTTCGCACCCTGCGCGCTGAACACGTTGGTCCCGAATATGCCGACGATATCCTTATCCCTCTGGAGCGCGGCGAGGGTCTGTTCCTGGGCCTTCTGCTGGACGTCGAGGCACCACTCGACGCCGACCAGCTTCATGTTCGGGAATTCGGCCACGCCTTCGGTAAAGCCTTTCACGCGGCCGGCGACCGAGGAGACGTCGGGGTTCGTCGCCTCGCAGAATACCTTGCCCTTCTCGCCGATAAGTTTCGCGAGGTGCTCGGCGATCATCTTGCCGCCGAGCTCGTTGTCGGAGCCGATGTAGGAGAGCGGGAAATTGTAGTCAGTGTTGGGCTTGGAATAGTCGCCGTCGCCGAGGAAGGTGTCGACGGTGATGATCTCGACACCCTTGTCGTAGATTGCCTTGAGGGGCGCCTTGAGCGCGTCGACAGAGGTCGGTGCGATGAGAAGGCCATCAAATCCGCCGCGCTGGGCATAGGCCTGCAGGATCGGCACCTGATATTCAGGTCCCCAGGCCTTCGGGTATTCCGCCACGATCAGGTTGACGCCGAGCTCCTTGCACTTGGCCTGGATACCCTTCTCCATGGTGGTATAGAAGGGGTCCTGCACACCGGGCATGAAGAGGAAAGTCAACTGTTTCTTCGCCTGCCCGAACACGGGGGCGAGGGCCACAAGAATGAGCAGCATGGCGAGTACTGCTGAACACCGTTTTTTCATGGAATCCTCCTTAGATTATCCTGCGAAAGAAAATCCTGAAAAATTGGTTGACAACCAGAGAATGTTCAGCAAAAACCGTGCCACAATGTCCGCCACACCGCAGAGCCTCAAAAGTGACTGAAAATCAGACCTTATAGGGCGGCGGGCGCGGCCGGGGGGAAGGCCGCTGCCTCCACAAAGGCCTACAAAAGACAGGAGGGTGGATACCGAGGTATCCACCCTCTGTGTACTCCAGTACCCAGGTGTGCGCTCTGCCGGGCGGGGCGATGTCAGATCAACAGGTCCCTGTCTTCGGCGTACTCCGCGCCGCGCGCCTTCTTGAAGAGTTTCACGAGCCCGGCGACGTCCATCTTCTCTTTCTCGGCCCCGCTCAGGTCGGCGATGATCTCGCCCTCGTGCATCATCACCACGCGGCCCGCCTGCTCGAGCGCGCGCTTCATGTCGTGCGTCACGATGAGGGCGGTCAGGCGAAACTCCGCGATGAAGCGGCGCGTGAGTCCGCCCACGATCTCCGCATTGGCGGGGTCGAGCGCCGCGGTGTGTTCGTCGAGGAGGAGCACCGAAGGCCGCGACAGCACCGCCATGAGGAGGGTGAGCGCCTGGCGCTGCCCGCCCGACAGCCGCGAGACGTTTTCGTGGAGTCTGTTCTCGAGCCCCATGCCGAGCTGTGCCACTTTGTCCGCCATCTCGCGCGCGAACTTCGGCGGCGTCGCGATGCGGAAACGCCGGGGCCCCTTGCGCGCCGCGAGCGCCAGATTGTCGAGCACGGTCATATCGCCAGCGGTCCCCGCCAGCGGATCCTGCCGCACCCGCCCGACATACATCGCGCGCTCCCATTCGGGCAGGCCCGTCACGTCGCTGCCGTCGAGAAAAATTTTCCCCGCGCGCAGAGGCACCGTCCCCGCGATCGCATTCAGCAGGGTGCTCTTCCCTGCCCCGTTGGAGCCGATGATCGACACCGTCTGGCCCCTCTCCACCTCGAGCGAGAGGTCCCTCAGGACCCTGTGTTCCTGTCCGCCGCCCAGATCAAAGCTCACCGCGATGTTGTGCGCGCGTATCATCGGTGTTTCCTCCCGTAGCGGGAGATGGCCACCGAGGCGACGATGAGGAGCGCCGTGAGCAGCCTGAGATCGTTGGGGGTGATGCCCGCGACATAGCCCCACGAGCGGGCGGCATACATCAGCGCGCGGAAGATGATCGAGCCCAGAAAAACCCGCGCGAGCTGGAGGCCTATGAACTGCGAATGGACGACGAGTTCTCCGAGCATGACGGTGGCGAGGCCGGACGCGACGACCCCCTGCCCCAGATTGACATCGGCGAAGCCCTGGTATGCCGCCGCCATCGCACCGGACAGCCCGGGCAGAGCATTGGCGAGCATGATCCCCCAGGTGCGCAGCCGGTTGGGCTGAATACCCGCCTGAACGACGGCGTTCTCATTGTCGCCGAGCGCCCCCATCGCGATGCCGATCTCCGTGTGGAAGAAAAGATCGAGAAGCCCGAACAGGAGCAGGCATATGAGAATGCAGGACGCCAGAAGCGACCATTCTGACGAGAGAACTCCGCCCATGAAAGAGCGGGCGAGCCTGAGCATGGGGTTGTTCGTGATGAGCGGAAGATTGGGCTTTCCGCCCAGAATCCGCAGATTGATCGAATAAAAGCCCGTCATCGTGACAATCCCCGCGAGGAGGGGCGGCACCTTGAGCCTGTGGTGCACCGCTGCGGTGACAAAGCCTGCCGCTCCTCCGGCGATAAACCCGGCCAGCATCCCCGCGGGTACGGCGAGAGCCTTGACAAGGGCGTTCGGCGAAAGGCTCGCCGCCTGCGCGACGATCGCGCCTGCCGCCGCCCCTGCGGGGAAGGACCCCTCTACCGTCAGGTCCGGAAAGTCCAAAACCCGAAAACTGACGAAGACGCCGAGCGCAAGAATGCTGTAGATGAGCCCTTCGACGAGAATTCCTTCGATCATCGATTACTTCCGGGTCAGCTGGCCATCGGAAACAATCACTTTTGCCCTGTCGATAATCGACTGGTCCACCGCGACGCCTATGCCCTTCGCCGTGTCGAGGTTGAGCACAAAGGTCATATCCTCGCTGTCCTTGGGCAGGAAGGCGGGGATGTCCGCAGTTTTCTCTCCATTCAGTACGCGCACCACGATCTTGCCCGTCGCCACGCCCATGCGGTAGTAGTCATAGCCCAGCGCCGCGAGCACGGGAATCGTTTCGGCCGACGATGGGTCCGCCGTCACGACGGGAATCTTCTTCTCGAGCGCCACTTCTGCTATGCCGCTCAGCGCGGAGAACACCGTGTTGTCGTTGCCCAGGTACAGGCCGTCGATGCGCCCCGCGATGGAGAGGAGCGCCTGCTTGGCCTCCGATGAGTTCGTGATGGTCGATTCGACATATTCGAGGCCGTTCTCCTGGCAGTACGACTTCACGATCGCGGCGAGCGCCACCGAGTTGGCCTCGCCGGAAGCATAGATGTTCCCGACACGCTTTATTTCCGGTTTCAGAGAGCGGAGCAGGTCGAGCTGCTCGCGCACGGGGGTCATGTCGGAAGTGCCGGTGATGTTGGCGCCGCCCTTTTCCATGCTCTCCACGAGGCCCGCCGATACGGGGTCTGTCACCGCGGAATAGATCACGGGCCGATCTTTGATCTGGTTTGCCAGCGCCTGGGCTGTGGGCGTCGCGATGCCCACGGCCAGGGCCACTTTTTCCTGTTTGAAGCGCTGCGCGATCTGGGCAGCAGTGTTCATGTCCGCATTCGCGTTTTGCAGGTCAACCTTATAATCGGATTTGGACGAAGAGAGCTCATCGACGATGCCCTTCTCGATTGCATCGAGCGCAGGGTGTGAGACGAACTTTGCGACACCGACGATCTTCGCGCTCTTTGGAGCACAGGAGAAGAGCAAGATGCCGACAATTCCGACTGCGGCAAAGAGTTGAATGGAACGACGCATACAAACCTCCTTAATAGGACGACGCCGTGGGCGCCTCTGCGCTGACTCGCGCTGATGCAGGCAGACAGCACAAAATGCTTTGTTACTATTTATAGTAACGTCGCCTATTCTATCGGTTACAGAAAATTTGGTCAATATACAAAATGAAAAAAGAGATTCCTTTCAAAGAGGGCGTTTCAAATATTGAAATGGACATCCAGAAATTAAAATATTGTGTCATTGATAAATAAAAAGCTTTACTTTTGATAGAAACACCTTGACATGAAGTTTCGGGACATATATTCTTCGCAGAAATTAGCTTCATTCATTATTTATGCGCATGTTTTGTATATGCGAAAGGAGGAATACGAGATGAAGCGACATAACATGGTGCTTGCAGTGTTCGCCATGGTGAGCTTGCTCCTGCTCTCTGGTGCACAGAGTGTGTTTGCGGCTCCCATCAAGATCGGTGTTGCGGGTGCCTTTACCGGCGACCTTGCATCCTACGGGCTGCCGACCGCCAACGCTGCCAAGCTTGTGGTCAAGGACATCAATGCCAAGGGCGGCATCAACGGACAGCTGGTCGAGCTCGTCATCGAAGATGATCAGTGCAAACCCGAACTGGCGACAAACGCCGCGGCCAAACTCGTGAGCGCAAAAGTCGCTGCGGTCATTGGCCATATCTGCTCGGGAGCCACCAAGGCGGCACTTGGAATCTACAAAGATTCCAAACTGGTCACGGTTTCGCCTTCCGCGACAAACCCCCCGCTCACCCAGAGTGGCGAGTACCCGAACTTCTTCCGGACCATCGCTCCGGATGATGCGCAGGCAAAACTCGCGGCCAACTTCCTCACCAAGACCCTCAAGCTGAAGAAGATCGCCGTACTCCACGACAAAGGCGACTACGGCAAGGGCTTTGCCGAGCTCGTGAAGCAGTATGCTGAGGAAAACGGCGTACAGGTCGCCCTGTTCGAAGGCATCAACCCGGGCGCCCCGGACTACTCCGCAGTCGTCAACAAGATCGGCAATGCGAAGGTCGACGGCGTGGTGTGGGGAGGCTATCATCCCGAGGCTTCCAAGCTTGTCCAGCAGATGAAAGACAAGGGCATGAATATCCCCTTCCTCTCCGATGACGGTGTAAAGGACAACACCTTTATCGAAGTCGCCGGCAAATATGCCGAGGGTGTCTATGCGACCGGCCCGACCGACACTTCCAACAATCCGCTCGCGATCAAGGCCATCGAGGACCACAAGAAAGAGTTCGGTTCCGAGCCTGGCGCCTTCTTCCTCAATGCCTATGCTGCCACGCAGGCCCTCCTCAACGCTATTGCAAAAGCCGGTTCTACCGATTACAACAAGATAGTGGCTGCCCTGCAGTCCCAATATGTCGACACTCCGCTTGGCCACATCAGCTTTGACAAGAGGGGCGACATCATAGGATTCGGATTCTCCGTGTTCCAGGTTAAGAACGGCAAGTACGTAGAGTTGAAGTAAGACTCTATTTGCCAGCCCTTTGAAGCCGTTCTGGCATACAAGTCGGAACGGCTTCATTTTTAGAATCCACTTCCCAAGGATCAGCACATGGAATATTTTTTAAAGCTTTTTTTGAGCGGCACGGCAAAAGGCAGCATCTACGCCCTCATCGCGCTGGGATATACCATGGTCTACGGCATCGTTCAGCTCATAAACTTTGCCCATGGTGAAATCTACATGATCGGCGGGTTCACTGCCCTCATTCTGGGCGGGTTTTTCTTTTCAAAGGGCATGCCTGTCGGCCTTGTCCTACTCTTTTCGGTGCTGCTCTCCATCATGTATGCGGCCGCATTCGGCTTTACGGTAGAAAAAATCGCCTACCGGCCGCTCCGGGGGAAGCCCCGCCTCTCGGCGCTCATCAGCGCGATCGGCGTCTCCATGGTCTTACAGAACTTCGTCCTGCTCTCCCAGACCGAAAAGTTTTTGTCCTTCCCCTCGTATCTGCCTGAATTCAGCTGGCTCCAGCCATATAAAGCATATATCAACTCGACCCAATTGATTATCCTTGCGGTGACCGCCGTCATCATGGTGCTGCTCACGCTGCTGATCAAATTCACCCGCATAGGGAAAGCGATGCGCGCGACCGCACAGGACATGCACATGGCCCAGCTTGTCGGCGTCGACGTCAACCGGGTCATCTCGGTGACGTTCATCATCGGCTCCGCGCTGGCCGCGATCGGCGGCGTGCTCATATGCTCCTATATGGGACAGATCAACTACTACATCGGGTTCATCGCGGGCATCAAAGCCTTCGTCGCCGCAGTCCTCGGGGGCATCGGGAGCATCCCCGGCGCCGTGCTCGGCAGCTTCGTGCTCGGCTGGACAGAAAGCCTGGGCACCGGCTATATCTCGAGCGACTATGAGGATGCCTTCGCATTCGTCATCCTCATCGTGATTCTTCTCATCAAGCCCGATGGAATTCTCGGCCGAACCCAGAGACAGAAGGTGTAAGCTATGAAACCACGTTCAATTATTGCAGATATCGGAAAATCGCTGGCAATCGCCGTCTGGTTCATGGTGCTGCTCTTTCCGCTCATGGTGATGAAGGTCAATGTGACGAGGGGCGTCGCCCAGGTCCAGTTTCGCTGGAACTTTCTGCCCCTCGTGGGCATCGCAGCCTTCGTGCTCTCCTACGCGTGGAGAATCGCGCTCGAGTGGAACGAGCGGCGCGGCAGCAACAGGTCCGGAGGCATTTTCGGCAGAGCAAAGGCTGTCGGCGGCGCATACCTCGCAAAGCCGGCGGTGAGGACAGGCTCTCTGGTGATCCTTCTGGCCTTTGCCATTGCCTTCCCCTTCCTGTTCGGGATGTACCACACCAATGTCATGATCACCGCCTTCATCTACGTGATCCTCGGTCTCGGCCTCAACATCGTCGTCGGACTGGGCGGGCTCCTGAACCTGGGATATGCGGCATTCTTCGGAGTCGGCGCCTATACCTACGGCCTCATGTGGAAATACGTCGGCCCCTCCTTCGTCGCGGCGGGCATGGACCCGGGCTGGCTGTTCTGGATTTCGCTGCCGCTGGCGGGCATCATCGCGACGCTCTTCGGAATACTGCTCAGCCTCCCCGTACTGAGGCTGCGCGGCGACTACCTGGCCATCATCACCCTGGCCTTCGGCGAAATCTTCCGCATGGTGATGCAGAACTCGAGCGATTTTACGGGGGGAGCGACGGGCATAAGCCTCATCCCGCGGCCCTGGTTCTTCGGCCAGCGACTGCCCCCGACCAAGGCCGCCACCTACATCTACTTCATCGCCATCGTGCTCGTGGTCATCACGATCTTCGTCGTGCGGAGGATCGAGGACTCCAGAGTGGGCCGGGCGCTCGAGGCGATGCGCGAAGATGAAGTCGCCTGCGAGGCGATGGGCATCAACCTCGTCAAAAACAAGCTGATAACCTTCGCGCTCGGCGCGTTCTGGGCGGGGATCGCGGGCGTCGTCATGGCGGCCCAGACCACCTACATCAACCCCGACAGTTTTACGCTGTGGGAATCGATCATCATCCTCATGGCGGTCGTCATCGGCGGCACAGGCTCGATTCCGGGAGTGATCGGCGGAGCAATTCTCCTAAAGCTCCTGCCCGAGTACTTCAGGGCCCTCGCGCAGTACCGCATGCTCATCTACGGCATCGCCATGATCCTCGTCATACTCTTCAAGCCCGACGGCCTCATCCCCAGAAAACGCAAGCAATATACCTTTGCAGAAAAGGAACTTTCCAAATGAGCACCCAACAACTGCAGTCAAACGATGCGATACTGGAAATCGATGACCTCGTCATGGCCTTCGGCGGCCTGCGCGCCATCGACGGTATCTCGATGCACATCGACGAAGGCGAAATCGCCGCGCTCATCGGCCCGAACGGCGCCGGAAAGACAACAATTTTCAACTGCATAACCGGCGAGTACAGACCGACCGAAGGGCGGGTCAGAATCCGCAACCGCCAGGGCCAGACCGAAGAGATTCATGGTCTCAAGCCCAATGTCATCAACCAGAAGGGCCTCGCGCGCACCTTCCAGAACATCCGCCTCTTCAGCAACATGAGCGTCCTCGAAAACGTCATGATCGGCCGGCACAACTCGCTCAAGGCGGGAATTTTCAAGGCGATCGTGCGCGACGCCTCCACCAGGGCGGAAGAACAGCGGGTGATTGAAGAGAGCTACCTCATCCTCAAGAAACTCAAACTGGACATGTACGTCAACGAGATGGCGAAGAACCTCCCCTACGGCGAACAGCGCCGCCTGGAGATTGCGCGCGCCCTCGCGACCGATCCTTTTCTCCTCCTTCTGGACGAGCCTGTCGCAGGCATGAACGTCCAGGAGACAAAAGAGCTCGAGGAGACCATCAACATCATCCGGGACCAGGAGCACATCACGATTCTGCTCATAGAACACGACATGAGCCTCGTCATGGACGTGAGCGAGCGCATCTACGTGCTCGATTACGGCCGGCTCATCGCCGAAGGCACGCCGCACGAGATCAAGCGAAACCCCGATGTCATCAAGGCATATCTAGGAGAGTAATATGGCACTGCTTGAGTTGAGAGACGTCCAGACCTTCTATGGGAATATCCAGGCCTTGAAAGGCATCTCTATCTCTGTCGAGGAAGGCGAGATCGCCACGCTGATCGGCGCAAACGGCGCCGGCAAGACGACGACGCTCATGAGCATATGCGGAATCACACCCATCCGCTCGGGGCAAATTGTACTGAAGGGCCAGGAAATATCGGGGCTCAGCCCCAACAAAATCGTCGGCATGGGAGTGTCGCAGGTGCCGGAGGGCAGGCGCATATTCCCCCAGCTCAGCGTCTCGGAGAACCTGGACATGGGCGCCTTTCTGCGCATCGACAAAGAGGGCATAAAGCGCGACATGGAAGAGGTGTTTGCGATTTTCCCGCGGCTCGCGGAGCGGCGGAACCAGCTTGGCGGAACTCTCTCCGGCGGCGAGCAGCAGATGCTCGCGGTCTCCCGGGCGCTCATGGCCAACCCGCACCTGCTCCTCCTCGACGAGCCCTCGCTCGGACTCGCACCCCTCGTCGTCCAGAATATCTTTGAAGTCATCCAGAAGATCAACAAGGAACGAAAGACGACGATCCTCCTCGTCGAACAGAATGCGAACATGGCGCTCAAGATAGCCAACAAGGGTTACGTCATGCAGAACGGGGCCATCAAGATCGCCGATACGGCGGCGCATCTGCTCGAGAACGAGGAAGTGCGCAAGGCGTATTTGGGGTTGTAGGAATTCGGAAGTATATTATAGGAAGAATCCCATTCTGAACAAATCCCTTGGAGGTGCACCATGAAAGTTGGCCAACGCATGACGCGGAATCCGATAACCATCACTCCGGACGTGACTGTACCCGAAGCGCAGGCTATCATGCGCCGCGAAAAAGTCCAGCGCCTGCCTGTCGTCGACAACAAGGGGCAGCTTGTCGGCATCGTCACTTCCCTCGACCTCATCCATGCATCGCCCTCCCCCGCTACGTCGCTCGACATCTACGAACTGCACTATCTGCTCTCCAAGCTGCACGTCGAAAAAGTGATGACGAAAAACGTCATCACCGTGACCGAAGACCTGCCCATAGAAGAGGCGGCGCGCATCATGGTGGACAACAAGATCTCCGGCCTGCCTGTCATGCGCGACGACATTCTTGTCGGCATCATCACCGAGACCGATCTGTTCAAGCTGTTCATCGAACTCTTCGGTGCGCGACACAAGGGCATCCGACTCACCATACTCCTGCCCGAAAAAAAAGGCGAACTAGCAAAAGTATCGAACGCGATAACGAAATGCGGCGGCAACATCGTCTCGTTCGCGATCTTCGAGGGCGAGGATCCGACCAACGGCTATTGCACCCTAAAGGTGACCGGGGTCGAGAAGGCCATTCTGCTCGAAGCGATTACGCCCGCCGTCGAGAAGATCGTGGACGTAAGGGAAACCTGAGCACGCCGGAGAGCGGCTCAAGTCTATGGCGGGGCCCGCTCCACGCGTGGCGCGCCTACCGCGGTCTATCGGCGGCGCCGGGCTCCGGATGAGCCTCTTTCGCGCCTCGCCTTTGTCCCTTCTATCGATTCGCGCTGCCATTCTCTCAGCGATACGCGCTCGAAATCGATGATGAGGCTGAGATCGCGCATGAAGGCGCGGCTGGCTCCATCTGCGGAGGTAGCGACAGGGGCGCCGGCAGAGACCTCAGCGCTGGCTGTGGCGTCTGCGGGGCCGGGCGCGCCGGCATTGGTTGCGGCGACATCTGTGGCGCCATCTGAGGCGAGGCCACCTGCAGGGGCTTCGGCGCTGATCGCGGCATCATCCGCCCCCACGCGGAGGCCCTCTCTGAGGCTCAGCAGTGCGGCACCCCGCTTTACAATCTCTTCCAGTATGTAAAACAGCTCGGTCGTCGTCCGCGCGAGCCTGTCGAGCGAAGCCACAAGAAGCGTGTCGCCGGGGCCCAGACTGTCGAGGGCGCGCCGCAGCGCCGGCCTGTCAGCTTCTCCTGAGAGAAGCTCTTCCTCGAACAGCGTCTCGGCTCCGGCCGCCTTCAGAACCTCGATCTGGGGCCCGACGCCGGCTTCGACGGGCGAAGGGCGGACATAGCCTTTTCTCTCTGCCATTCTTTTCACGCTCCTCTGTCAATACTATACCTGCCTTGCCTTGACCGCGCCACTGCGCCGTCATATTCTGTCATCACCATGCGGCAGACACTCGCAGACAACGTGGTATGGATCACGGGTGCCTCTTCGGGCATCGGAAGGGCGCTTGCGGCCGAGGCGGCCCGGCGCGGCGCCACGCTCATACTCTCGGGGCGCAACGAGGGCGCACTCCGCGAGACCGCTGCCCTCTGCGCCGAGCGCCGCCAGCGCGGGGCGCCGCGCCTCCCTGCCGACGCCATCCTCCCCTTCGATCTCGCAGACCCAAGTGCCCGACAACTGGCGGCACAGCAGGCCCTCACCCTTTTCGGCCGCATCGACATTCTCGTGCTGAATGCAGGCGTAAGCCAGCGCGCCCGCTTCGCGGAGACCTCGCCCGAGGTCTTCGACCTCATCATGCAGACGAACTTCAGCGCGGCTGTCGATCTGACGCGCGCCGCGCTGCCGCAGATGTGCGAGCGAAACTCAGGCATGATTGTCTGCGTCTCGAGCCTCGCGGGGCTCATGGGTGCGCCGTGGCGGACGGCGTATTCGGCGTCGAAGCACGCGCAGGCGGGCTTTTTCTCTTCGCTCAGGGCCGAGCTCTCTGGCAGCGGCCTCCAGATTTCGATGGTATACCCGGGCTTCGTGCGCACCGCCATCTCGGGAAACGCGCTCTCCGGAGACGGCGCGCGCCACGGTAAACTCGATCCGCTTCAGAAAGCCGGCCAGGACCCGTCGGAGACCGCGCGCATCGTCTGGGGCAGACTCGAGGCAGGCGCGCTCGACATCGAGGTCGCTTTCGACTTCAAGGCCCATCTCGGCGTTTTTCTTGCACGACACTTCCCGAAGCTCTTCGTGCGCTCGATTTCGAGGCACGGAGGCCTGTAGAGACGAGCCAGACCTGCCCGCTCAGGCGGCAGAAAGGATGTTCATATGGCGGACGTACTTTTGATTCTTTTTGTTGTAGTGTTCCCTGTCGTGCTTCTGTACCTCAAAGAGCGCATCGCCTTTATGGCAAAGTGGAGCACCCTGATCGTATGCTACATCGTAGGACTCCTGCTCGGGAACATCGGCATCCTGCCGCAGTCGGCGACGGGTCTTCTCGATACGGTCTCCAGCGTTGCGGTGGCCATCTCCATTCCGCTTCTGCTCTTCTCCGTCGATATCAAAAAATGGAAAGAGCTCTCGGGCGGCGCGATTTTGGCATTCCTGCTGGCGGCAGTGTCCGTAAGTCTGGTCGCGGGCATAGCCTACGCTTTTTTCAGGACGAAACACGACGAGTCGTACAAGGTCGCGGGGATGCTCGTCGGACTCTACACCGGAGGTACGCCGAACCTTGCCGCCATAAAGACTGCGCTCAATGTCGACAAAAATGTGTATCTGGCGGTGCACACCTCCGATATTGTGCTCTCTGCACTCTATCTGCTCGCTGTGATGAGCATCGCCAAGCCGATTCTCAAGCACTTCCTGCCTCTCAAAAACTGGGACAGCGATGTCGCATCGCCGACAAGCCTGAATTTTACGACACAATTTTCGGATTACTTCAAAAAAGGACTTTGGAAAAAGATACTCGCGGGATTTGGCCTGGCAGCGGCCATCGTGGGCGTTTCCCTCGGAATCTCCACGCTCGTACCCGCGGATTTCCAGACGATGGTGACAATCCTTCTCATCACGAGCCTCGCGCTCGCCGCCTCCTTCGTGCCGTCGATCAGGGCCCTGCCCATGACCTTCGCGACGGGCGAATATTTCCTGTACGTGTTTGCGGTGGCAGTCGGGGCGATGGGCAACATCGCGCAGATATTCAACAATGCGGGCACCTACTTCATCTATGTGGCGCTCGTGCTGTTCGGCTCCTTTATCCTGCACGCCGCGCTCTGCGCCCTCTTCAGGATCGATGTCGACACGATGCTCATCGTGTCGGTCTCCGCGATCTGCTCGCCGCCCTTTGTCGGGATGGTGGCGGTGCCCCTGAAGGCGCGCAGGCTTATCCTGCCGGGCATAACGACCGGCATCATCGGGTACGCGGTGGGGAATTATCTCGGAATCGCGCTCGCCGAAATATTAAAGGCGCTCGGCGGCTGAAGACGCGCCCAGTTCCCTGAACGCGCTCCGGGCGGCCTCCAGCGTCCGGGCGATGTCCTCTTCGGTGTGGGCGAGCGACATGAACCAGTTGTGGTGGGGATGCATGAACACTCCCCGGTCGGCCATCGCCGCGCAGAACCTCTGGTTCAGGTACAGGTCCGGATCCTCATCGAAGGTGAGGTAGGGAATCGCGAGCGGCCCCGAGACGCGCGCGCGGATGCCGGCCTCGAGCCCCAGCGACTCAAGCCCCTCTTTCAGCATTTGCCCGAGCGCGGCGAGGTGGGCCGTGCCCCCCATACGCTCCATCTCGTCGAGCGTCGCCAGCGCGGCGATCATCGGCACGGCGCTCATCCAGTATGTCCCCGTGATAAAAAAGCTCGAAGCCGTTTTCCTGAGCCCGTCCGACCCGAGCAGCACCGAGATCGGGTAGCCGTTGGCGAGCGCCTTCCCCATCGTGACCAGATCGGGATGGGCGCCGAAGGACTTGTGGCTGCCGTGCATGTCGAGCCTGAAATTGGCCCTGATGTCGTCCACGATGAAATACGCGCCCTCGGCGTGGCACAGCCGCTCCACGGCCGCTATGAAGTCCGGGGTCGGCAGCTGCTGAGGTCTGTAGGTCGGATGATGATAGGGAGTGAGGATGATGCAGGCGATCTGCCCTCTGTTCGCCGCAAAAAGCGCCTCCAGCGCCTGAATGTCGTTGTAGGGGAAGAAGCGGACATCGCGCTGCTCGGCCTGCATGAACACGGGGAACACGTTGGTGGAGCACCAGTTCGCCGCACCGTGGTACGCCCCCTCCGCGGCGATGATGATCTGCTTTCCGGTATCGGCGCGGGCGATCGAGGTGGCGAGAGTGGTGGCGTCGGTGCCGTTTTTGACAAACACCGCCCAACCCATACCCTCGACGAGGCCCACGAGGCGCTCGGCGAGCTCGACCATGGCGGGATGCGGCTGGTTGAGCAGGTCCCCTTTTCGCGCCTGCTCGAGGGCCGGGCCGTCGACCGCCGGATTGCCGTAGCCCACGATCTGGCTGCCGTACCCGCAGAGATAGTCGATGAATTCATTGCCGTCGGCGTCGTATATCCTGCTCCCGCGCGCGTGCGAAAGATAATAGGGGAAATGGCCCGGCACGAGAAAACCGGGGCTCTTGGACCCGTAGATGCCGCCGGGGATCACTCTGGCGGCGCGCTCGAAGTACGCCACCGAAGCCGCGAACCGCGAGCCCGCGGCGACCGCGCTCCGACCGCCGGACGGACTGCCCGCAGCACCCGATCTTTCATCAGTCATCTCGCTCATACCTCAACTCCCAGATACCACGAAAGCCGGTCCAGCACCGCAAACAGCCCCTGGACCAGCGGCAAGAGTCCTTCTATGTGCACTTCGCCCGAGCCGAGCGCAACGACCGCCTGCCGCTTCCCCGACAGCACGTCGATCGCGCTCCGATACCCCGCGAAGGACAGGAGCGCGGCGGGGCGCGGCGAATCAGAGGCAGGGGCAGGCGCCACATTGTTCTGAATCTGAATCGTCTTTCCCCGTTTGGTGACCCGATATGCGATCTCCCCCGCCCGCACGCTGACCACGCCGTCGGGGACTATCTGCATCCTGCGCTCCAGATAGGATTCGCCGGCGATGGCCTCCAGCCCGTACAGCGTCGCGGCGAGCAGAAGGCGCGCCCTCGTCGCTTCCGACGTATCCGGGGCGCGCAGGAGCTCCGTGGCGCGGCCCGAAGCTTTCCTGAAAAAGGCCAGCGCCGCAAACGCGCCCGCGCCCAGCGGGACGGGGATCACCGTGCCCTTCGCCCCGGAGAGGACGCGGACCGCGGCCTTCGTGTTGGGGAAGAACAGCAGCAGCGATGGCCGCCCCGGCGGTGTCGGCGAAATCTGCGAAGTCTGCGGCACCCGCAGGCCCAGAGCAGGCCCCGCCCCGCGAATGCCGAGTTTCATCGAAACGCCGCGCGTCGGGCATATCGTCTGCAGCCCGGCGTCGGAAGCGCTGGCCTCCTCGACCAGATGCAGGGCCAGCGATGCCTTCAGCCGCGCCACTATACTTTTCTCTTCCGGGCTGAGGTGCGCGAAATTCGTTTTCATCGTGTATACCTGCGGTCCAGCATAGTGTGTGGGGGCGCTGCGCGCAAGGCGGGGCCGCCGGAATAAAAAGCCGCCCCGGCACTCTGCCGGGGCGGCCCCTGCCTCACAGGCGGAATTCAATCAGAATATCGAATCTGGCTGATAGTAGTCCTTCGCGTTCTGCTTTGTGATCAGCTCCGCGGCGAGGATGATCTTCGAGGGGATCTTCTGCTGATAGAAGCCGGGGAGCGGCTGATTGCGCGCGCCGTACACCGCGAGGGAAATACCGGTCCCGATCATCGAGGGCGGATACGTGACATCGGCCTGCACCAGAGGATCGCCGTCCAGGACCTTCTTGATCATGACCTTGCTCCCCGCGCCGCCGAGGAAAATCTTGACATCTTTGCGCCCCGATTCCTTGTACGCCTGGAGGACGCCGACGAGGACATCGTCATCCTGGGCCCACACTGCATCGATCTTTTTGTATTTCTGCAGATAGTTGGTCATAATCTCGAGGCCTTTCTGGGTGTCCCAGTACGCAGGCTGCGAATCCAGAATCTTGATGCCGGGGTACTTCTTGGCTATGACATCCTTGAAGGAGTCGACACGTTCGCTGTTGATGACGCAGGGAATGCCCTCCAGGACGACGATGTCGCCCTTGCCGCCGAGCGCCTTGCCGAGCCATTCGCCGGAGACGCGGCCCATGCCGGGGTTATCGCCCGCGATGTAGACGTCCTGTACTTCCTCGGTGAGCCCGCGGTCGACCGATACGACATAGATGCCCTTCTCGTAGGCCTTCTTCACCACCGGGGTGAGCGGGGCGGAATCGTGGGCGAGGATCACGAGGGCATCGATGCCTTTCACCATGAGGTCTTCGACGTCGTTGACCTGTTTTGCGGGAGAATCGGCGGTCACAAGGTAGAACTCGATGTTCTTGTCCTTCGCCTGCCAATCCTTGATTGCCTTCTGCGCGTAGTAGTTGATGCCGCCCGTCCATCCATGATCCGCGGTGGGGATGGATACACCGATTTTGACCTTCTGGGCAAAGGATGGAGCTACTATGACTGCAAGCAGCACCATCATGGCGATCAATACCTTTTTCATACTGCCTCCTACTTTAAGCACGTTATTATTTCTGTCGGGTTTCCGGCCAACGGCCATCCCGAGAGATTCCCGTCATTTTTCCGCGCGTCCGTTTGGGATCCATCCGCGCTGGATCGACACCGCGCCGATGATGACAAGCCCCTTCACCAGTCCCTGCAGGTACGGAGAGACCCCGAGCATATTCAGCATGTTGTTGATGATCCCCAGAATGATCGCGCCGACCACCGATCCCCAGATGGAGCCCTTGCCGCCGGTCATCGCGGTGCCGCCGATGACGACCGCCGCTATGGCGTCCATCTCGTAATCCTTCCCGGCGTTCGTCGAACTGAGAGAGTTGAGCCGCGCCGAAATGAGGACGGCGGTGATGCCCACCATGAGCCCGACGATGACATAGGAGATCAGCCTGATCTTGTCCACGTTGATCGCCGAATACCGCGCGACCTTTTCGTTCGAGCCGACCGCGCACACGTAGCGCCCGAATCTTGTCCGGTTCAGGACAAAAGAGAGCACTGCGGCGAGAAGGAAGAGAATCCATACGGGCAGAGGAATGCCCAGTATCACCGACATTCCCATGTCTCCGTACGCCGGGCTGACCGACCTGAATTCGCCGGCTTTGCCGATATACAGAGTCAGGGAGCGGAAAATCGCCATGGTGCCGAGCGTCACGATGAACGGCGCGATCCGCCCTTTCGTGACGAGAAAACCGTTCATGAGCCCCGCGACAAGCGCTACCGCCACCGATACGACGGCGGCCGCAAGAATGCTGAGGAGAGTCCCCAGCCAGAGGGGCGAAAGGGTCGCAAGTCCCTGAGTGACCGCATTGAGCGTCAAAATGGCGAAGGCCCCCGCGAGCGCCGTCATGGAGCCGACCGACAGATCGATGCCTCCGGAAATAATGACAAAGGTCATGCCGAGCGCGATGATGCCCGTATAGGAGACCTGCCGCAGAATATTGAGGAGGTTCTGTATCTCGATAAAACGCGGATAGAGAATTGTCGAGGCGATCACCAGCGCCGCAAGGGCGATGAGCGGGCCATATTTGTCCAGGGACAGTTTCTTTGGGATGGAGACGGCCATTTAATATCCTCCCTTGATACCTGTGGCAAAATACATGATCTCTTCTTCGCTGAGTCGTTCCGGCGGAAGTTCGCCCACGATGCTCCCGCCGCGCATGATGAGTACCCGGTCACACATGCCGATGATCTCTTCAAGCTCCGAAGAAATGAAAATCACCGAGATCCCCGTATTCGCCAGTTCCCGGACAAAGACATAGATGTCATGCTTGGTTTTGACATCGATCCCTCTGGTCGGCTCATCGACGATGATGATCTTTGGCCGGGTATCGATGCTCTTTGCCAGCGACACTTTCTGCTGATTGCCACCCGAGAGCTGTTCGAGCCTTGCGGAGAGCGAAGGAATCTTTATGGAGAATCGGTCGACGTAGAATTTCGACTTCTCGGCCTCGGCTCTCTGGCTGATGAAAGGCCTTGCATATTCTTTCAGTGAAGTGAGCGTGATGTTCTTCACCACGTCGAACGAGGTGATGATGCCCGAGCCCTGCCTGTCTTCGGAGAGATAACTCAGCCCCGCCTGCACCGCATCCCAGGGATTCCGCAGCTGAAGCGGTTTCCCGTGGAGGGTCACCGTGCCGGACTGCACGCGGCGCAGGCCCATGATCGCCTCGGCCAGCTCCGTGCGCCCCGCGCCGATCAGGCCGGCAAAGCCGAGCACCTCCCCCACGTGCAGATCGAAGCTGATATCGTGCAGCAGGCCTCCGGCAGAGATGTTGCGGACCGAGAGCGCCACTTCCTCCGAAGCGGGCTTTTTCTCGGGGAATATCCCTTTGAGCTCCCGGCCGACCATGCGCCGCGCCATCTCATCGATGCTGATGTTGTCCGTCTCTTCGAGGCTTATGAATTCCCCGTCCCGCAGGACCATGACGCGGTCGCAGATGCGTTTGACTTCCTTCAGTTTATGGGAAATGTAGACAATGGTGACACCGTGCGCCTTGAGCCGCCCGATGAGCCTGAAAAGAATCTCGACTTCCTTGCTGGTCAGCATGGTGGTGGGCTCATCCATGATCAAAAAGCGCGAATCGAAGGCGATCGCCTTCGCGATCTCCACCATCTGCTTCTGCGCGACGGACAAGTCCTGAATCCGGGCGGAGGGATCTATGCTGGACACATCGAGCTCGGAGAGAAGTTCCCGGGTCCGCGAGACCATGGCTCTTATGTCCAGAAACCCGTTCTTCTGCAGAAGCTCTTCGCCGAGGAATATGTTCTCATACACGCAGAGGTCGGCGACGAGGTTGAACTCCTGTGGAATGAGGCTTATGCCGATCTTTTTCGCATCGGCAGGACTTTTAATTTCAGCCAGTTTCCCGTCGAACCAGATTTTGCCCGCAGTCGGCTGATAAAGACCGGAGAGAATCTTTATGAACGTCGATTTGCCGGCCCCGTTTTCGCCTATGATGCCGAAGACCTCCCCCGCACGAATCTCAACCGAAATATTGTCGAGCACCCGCACGGAGGAGAACTCTTTTGCGATGCCTTCGGTTTTGACAAGTACGGCCATTATTGCTTCATCGCTTCATCGAAGGCCATCGTCGAAGGCACAAAATCGACATCGCGCACAAATTCCAGCGCTTCCTTTGCGCCGTATTCGCGGTCCATGCCTGAATCTTCCCACTCGACGGAGAGCGGCCCCTGGTAGCCCGCGGCATTGAGCTCGCGGATGATATTCTCAAAATCGACGTCACCGTGCCCGAGCGAGCGGAAGTTCCAGCCACGACGCGTATCGCCGAAGCCGATGTGGGAGCCCAGAATGCCCGCCTTGCCGTCGAGGGTCACCGCCGCGTCCTTCATATGTACATGATAAATCTTTTTGGCATAATCTCTTAAGAAGATATGCGGGGTTACGCCCTGCCAGATGAGGTGCGAGGGGTCGAAATTGAAGCCCAGCGTCGGCCTGTCTTTGAATTCCCTGAGCAGGCGGCCGGCTGTGTAATAGTCGAAGGCGATCTCGGTGGGATGCACTTCGAGCGCGAACTTCACGCCGCAGCGGTCGAATTCGTCGAGGATCGGCGTCCAGAGCCGGACAATCTCCGAGAAGCCCTCGTTTACCATCTGGTCGGAGGTCTGCGGGAAAGAATACCAGAATTTCCATATCGGGCTGCCCATAAAACCTGTCACCACAGAGCAGCCCATATTCTTCGCGGCCTGGGCCGTATATTTCATCTCCTGGATTGCCCATTCGCGAATCCTGGCGGGGTTTCCCCTGCATTCGGCAGGAGCAAAACCGTCGAGGCGGGGATCCCAGAGGTCTCCCACGCACTGTCCGGCGAGGTGCGCCCCCAGGGCCCAGCACCTGAGCCCGTACTTTCCGAGAATTGCCTTGCGCTCGGCGACGTAGTTCGGGTCAGTGGCGGCCCGTTTCACGTCCATATGATCGCCCCAGCACGCGATCTCCACGCCGTCGTACCCGAATGACTTTACTTTTGCGCAGAACTGGTCGAAGGGCAGATCAGCCCACTGCCCGGAAAAAATCGTTACCGGTCGTGCCATAGAATTCCTCCTCTTTCTGTTTCGATTCAAAACTCGACCCACAGGGCGCCCTTTTTCGAGCTCTCGACACACCTGCCGATAAAGCGCACGCCCTCCGCCCCATCCTCCGCCGTCGGGAAATCGAGGTCATCCTGAGTGAGCTTCCCGCCCGATTTCTGTTTAATGAGTGCGGAAATATAGGTCTTGTAGAGATTCGCGAAGGCCTCGAAGTAGCCCTCGGGATGGCCGGACGGTATGCGCGAATAGGACTGGGCGTGGGGATAGAAACCATCGCGCCCGCGCGAGAGCAGTTCCGTCGGAGCCCCGAGCCTCGAAACGACGAGATAGTTCGGATTCTCCTGCGACCACTGAATGGTTCCCTTGGAGCCGAAGATCCTGAACCGTAGGCCATTGTCGTACCCGATCGCAATCTGGCTCGCCCAGTACAGTCCTTTTGCGCCACCCTCGTACTCGACCATGATGGTCGCATTGTCGTCGAGCAGTCTTCCCTCGACGAAGGTGTCGAGACGCGCGCAGAGAGACTTGATCCTGAGACCCGTGACGTAGGAGATCATGTTTTCGGCATGGCTGCCGATGTCGCCGACACAGTTCGATTTGCCGGCCAGCGCGGGGTTCGTCCGCCAGGACGCCTGCTTGGAGCCCTCGCGCTCGGAGGGCGTCGCGAGCCACTCCTGCGGATACTCGGCATTGACAAAGCGGATCTCGCCGATGTCGCCGCGGCGGATCATCTCCCGCGCATGCTTGACTGCGGGGTAGCCCGTATAGGTATAGGTCACCCCGAAGAGCAGGCCTTTCTTCTTCGCCAGCTCGCCCAGTTCCCTGGCCTCGGCTTCCTCGAAGGTGAGGGGTTTGTCGCAGACGACATTGATGCCCGCGTTGAGGAAGGCCTTGGCGACCGGATAGTGCAGCGCGTTCGGCGTCACGATCGACACAAAATCGATGCCGTCGGGACGGGCGGCCTCTTTTTCGGCCATCTCGGAATACGAGGCGTAGAGCCGGTCGCGGGAGAGACCGAGGCCCGCCCCCGTTTCGAGCGTGTTGTCAAAGCTCTGGGAGAAGCTCCCCGCAACGAGCGCGGCCAGCCCGTCCAGGGCAATCGCACGCCGGTGCACATCGCCGATAAAGGCGCCTTTCCCTCCACCCACCATGCCATAGCGCAATTTCCCCGAAGTTTTCGCTCCGGCACTCCCTTCTATCATGTCAGGCCTCCTTACATGCTATCTAATTCATTTTATAATATGGTAATGTCTCGTTCACACCCCCTGCTTCTCATTCCACCCCCAGGACGTACTGCATGATGAGGTTTTCGAGGCGCTCCTGTTTGCCGGACGTGCGGCCGACCTTGTCGGCGTCCATGGCTCCGGGCGCGGAGGCGAGGGCGGCGAGCTCTTCGAGGCTCAGGCGCCCCTCTTCGAAGCGCTTGCCGTCGCCGGCATCGAACGAGGCGTAGCGCTGCCGCACGAAGGCGGCGAGTTTGCCGTCCTCGATGATGCGCTGCGCGGCGAGGAGGCCCGCGGCGAAGGCGTCCATGCCGCCGATGTGGGCCTCGAAGAGGTCCGCTGGGTCGACGGAGTTGCGGCGGATCTTGGCGTCGAAGTTGAGGCCGCCCGTGGTGAATCCGCCCGCGCGCAGGATCGCGAGCATGGCGAGGGTCGTGTCGTATGCGTTGATCGGGAACTGGTCGGTGTCCCAGCCGTTGCGGGGGTCGCCGCGGTTTGCGTCGACCGAGCCGAAGATGCCGAGCGCCGCTGCCGTCTCAAGCTCGTGCTGGAAATCGTGGCCCGCGAGCTCGGCGTGGTTCGCCTCGATGTTGACGCGGAAGTCCTTTTCAAGTCCGTATGCGCGCAGGAACCCGGCGACGGTCTCGACGTCGAAGTCGTACTGGTGCTTGGTGGGCTCCATGGGCTTGGGTTCGATATAGAACATGCCCTTGAAGCCGTGGGTGCGGCCGTAATCGCGGGCCATGGTTAAAAAGCGGGCGAGGTGGTCCTTCTCGCGCCTGAGATCGGTGTTGAGGAGGGTCATGTAGCCTTCGCGGCCGCCCCAGAACACGTAGCCCTGCCCGCCGAGCTCGATCGCCGCGTCGATGGCCGCCTTCACCTGGACGGCGGCCTGCGCGACCACGCCGAATTCGGGGTTTGTGGCGGCGCCGTTCATGTAGCGGGGGTGTTTGAAGAGGTTGGACGTTGCCCAGAGAAGGCGGACGCCCGTGGCTTTCTGCCGCTCTTTGGCGAGGGCCACCATGTGGGCGAGGTTTTTCTCGCTCTGGGCGGGGCTGCCGCCTTCGGGCGCCAGGTCTCGGTCGTGGAAACAGTAAAAATCGGCGCCGAGCTTGGTAAAGAATTCGAACGCCGCGTCGATCTTGTGCTCATGGGCCTCCATGGGCGCGCCCGCATCGGTCTCCCACGGATGAATGTGCGTGGCTGAGCCGAAAGGATCGCTTCCGTCCTCGCCGAAGCTGTGCCAGTAGGCGACGGCGAAGCGCAGATGTTCGCGCATGGTCTTGCCGCCGACCCTGCGGTCAGGGTTGTAGTATTTGAACGCGAGCGGATTATCGCTCTTCGGCCCCTCGTAGCGGATTTTCCCGATGCCGGGGAAATATTCCTTGTGTCCGACAAAATACTCTGCCATGTGTTCCTTCCTTTCCATGCACTTATCGGTAGAGGGGGCTCAGCGCCGCCAGATATTTCGCATATTCGGCGTATGCCGCCTCATACCTCGACACCAATGCCATTTCAGGCTCGATGCTCGCAGCGCCCTCGAGGCTCACGTGAGCATCGGTCAGGGCCGCGATATCGACCGTGCCCTCGGCCCCGGCGTTGCGCTCGGCGCACCAGAGCGCCTGTATCGCCGCGCCCAGCGCCGCCGCCTCCTCTTCCTTCGGGACGCGCACGGGCAGGCCGGTCACGTTGGCGACGATCTCGCGCCAGAGCGTACTCTTCGCGCCTCCTCCCACGAGCCTGATCTCCCGCGCCGTAAACCCAAGCCGCCTGAACGACTCGAGTCCGATGCGCATGCCGAAAATCGCGGCCTCCATGGCGGCGCGCGCGATATTCTCTCTCGTAAAATTGGCTGCGGTCGCCCCGAGGATGCTCGCCCTCCCCTGCGGAAGGTTGGGAATCCGTTCGCCGTTGAAAAACGGCAGCACCACGATGCCTTCTGCGCCCACTGGCGCAGACGCAGCCCTCCGGTTCATCTCTTCGATGCTCATGCCGAAGAGCGAGCGAATCTGTTCGCTAGCAACCGTGCAGTTCATCGTGCAGAGAAGCGGCAGCCACCCGCCCGTCGATGAACAGAATGCGGCCAGATTGCCCTCCGGATCGACGACGGGGCGGCTGGAATACCCGTAGAGCGTGCCGCTCGTCCCGAGGCTCATGGTCAGAAAGCCGTCGCGGACTGTGCCCGTGCCGATCGCGCTCATCATGTTGTCGCCGCCGCCCGCGGCGACGAGCGCCTCCTCGGGAATGCCGAAGCGCGCGGCTGCCTGGGCATTCACTCTTCCGGCCGGTCTGTCGGACCCGACCAGCGACGGCACATAATCGATGAGATTGGGATCGATGAGGTCGCAGGTGCGCTGCGACCATCTGCGTGCGCGCACGTCGAAGAGCGCCGTCCCCGAGGCATCGCCATACTCTGTCACCTCATTGCCGGTCAGAAGAAAATTGATATAGTCGTGGGGCAGCAGCACGTGCCGCAGGCGCGCGTAATTCTCCGGCTCGTGTTTCTTCAGCCACAGAATTTTCGGCGCCGTGTAGCCCGGCAGCATCAGAAGGCCGGTCTCGGCCAACAGGGTCGCCTCACCCCCGGCGCGCCCGGTGAGCTCGGCGCATTCGGCGGCGGTAGAAGTGTCGTTCCAGAGCTTGACGGGTCGGATTGCGCGGCCCTGGCCGTCGAGGGGCACAAAGCCGTGCTGCTGGCCGGAGACCCCGATCGCCGCGATTGTCGCGCGCAATTCGGGCCGAATGGCCTGAAAACAGGCGATGAGCGCCGCTTCATACCACTCGGCGCGCTGTTCGCGGGTACCGTCATTCCTGGCAATGATATCGAGCGGAGACTGGGTTTTGGCTAGTATCTGTCCGGCGTCGGGGTAATAGAGAATTACTTTGCAGCTCTGTGTGCCGAGATCGATGCCACACACACTCTTCATGGCTGCCCCCTGCGTTCGAATTTATATTAAGCGTAGGCGGATTTTCCGAAAAGCACCATGCGAGATATTGACAATACATATCTATTATTGACATTCTTACTTCATGAGAATCGACGATGCAGTCTACGTGTATCGACTCATGAGCGGGGAGAGGCTCGCCTGGCACGGCAGGTACCACGCCCACGGCGCCGGGGAGTACGAATTCCACTATTTCATGGAAGGACAAGGAGCTCTGCTCATCAACCGCGCAAAATACGTCATCGACAGCAACATAATCTACTTTGTGCAGCCGCGGGAATTCCACTCAATTCTGCCGGAAGCGGTCGAAAAACCTATCAGTTATTATGCTGTTCTTTTCACGCCAGAGCCGGGGAATTCCGTCGACGAAGAGATCGTCGGCCTGATGGAGCATCTCTGGCACGCGCGCAACCGCGCCCTGCCCGGGGACGCCAAGGACCGTTTTTTCCTCGAGGATCTGTACAGACTGTCGAAGTCCTCGTCCGAGTGTTCCCGGAAGGCTGCGGAGCACGCGCTCATAAGCATCCTCTACCGCTGGTTCGATCACTTCAGGGGCGCTTCGCGCTCCATTCGCTCCAGCAGAGAGACCAAAAACGAACACGTGGAGCGGGCGCTCGGGCTCATGACAAAGCGCGTGCGGGAAAAACTGAGTTCGGACGACCTCGCGGGCATGCTGGGGATATCCGAAGAATATTTCATAAGGCTTTTCCGGCACCAGCTGGGCATGTCGCCGTTTCAGTATTTTACACGCCTGAAAATCGAGGCGGCCTCGGCGGTGCTTGTGGACAATCAGCTCTCCATCAGCGACGTGGCCTACCGATTTGGCTTTGAAAATCCCTTCCACTTCACGAAAGTCTTCAAAAAATGCACGGGTCTGGCCCCGCGCGAATACCGAAAAATATTCTTCGAGGCGGGAAAGCCGCCGCAGACAGCGCCTCTCGCATAACTTGTTGACACACCTCCTCTTTTTTGCCATAATGATTAAGTCACTTAATCATTATGAACACTACATCAGAGGCAACATTCGATGCGGTCGTGGAAAGCCTCCTGGAGGTTCTGCCTCAGGTATGGGACCGCATACGGTCGAATTTCCGCTCCGCGGGAACAAGCAGGTTCGGCATAAGCATGGAGCAGTTCCACACGCTCCGGCATATCTACAGGGGATATTGCCATTGCGGGGAAATCGCGGAGAAACGCCAGGTCAGCCGCTCGGCGGTAAGCCAGGCGACCGACGCGCTTGTGGCCAAAGGCCTCGTGGCACGCCTGCAGGACAAAGATGACCGCAGACAGGTCCGCCTCGAGCTCACTCCCTACGCGCGCCGGGTGCTCGATGAAAACGCGGAGGAGAACCGCGCCTACATCCGCCAGAAGATCAGCGCCAT
>Ga0228535_1001830_pt1 | contig 26879 bp, 28 predicted proteins | sample SJ1metagenome_FD_168457 | JGI IMG/M metagenome (GOLD analysis project Ga0228535, IMG submission 168457) | Enriched culture of PCE-dechlorinating microbial communities from Ithaca, New York, USA - SJ1 | ecosystem: Engineered > Modeled > Simulated communities (microbial... > Unclassified | place...
GGTCCGAGTTTTACACGGCTTATACTCCCTACCAGCCGGAGATAAGCCAAGGCACCCTGCAGGCCATTTTTGAATACCAGACCATGGTCTGCGAACTGACCGGAATGGAGGTTGCCAATGCCTCTTTATATGACGGGGCCACTGCAATAGCGGAAGCAGCCAACACAGCCTGCAAGGTCACCGGGAAAAAGGAGATCATCATCGCAAAAACAGTGAACCCCCAGTACAGGAAAACATTACAGACATATGCCCGGTTTAACGGATACAAAGTTGTGGAAGCCGGCTGCCTGGAAGGAGCAACCGATCTGGCCGGACTTGAAGGCCTGATCACAGAAGGAACTGCTGCGGTTATCGTACAAAACCCCAACTTTTTCGGCACTGTTGAAAAGGTTGATGAATTTGCCGTTTTGGCCGCCGGGCACAAAGCTCTCCTGATAACGAGCGTTGACCCGATATCCCTGGGAATACTAAAGCCGCCCGGAGAACTGGGGGCGGACATAGTGGTAGGCGAGGGCCAGTCCCTGGGCAATCCCCTTAATTTTGGCGGCCCTTACTTGGGATTCTTTGCCGCAAAGGATAAATACCTGCGCCAGATGCCGGGGAGGATTGTGGGCCGTACTGTGGACAAAAAAGGCAACACCGGTTATGTTTTGACGATGCAGACCAGGGAACAGCATATCCGCCGTGAAAAAGCCACTTCCAATATCTGTTCCAACCAGGCCCTTAATGCCCTAACAGCTACCGCATACCTGACACTTTTAGGGAAACAGGGACTGCGTGAAGTGGCTTCGCTGTGCCTGCAGAAGGCACATTATGCATACAGCAGGCTGTTGGAGACAAAGTGTTTTACCCCTTGTTTTACCCAGCCTTTCTTTAAAGAGTTTGCTGTGAGGAGCCGGGTATCCCCCGATAAATTAAACCAAAAACTCCTCGCAGACGGTATTATCGGCGGATTCAACCTTGAGAAAGAATACCCCGAACTAAAAGACTGCTGGCTGGTGGCCGTTACCGAAAAAAGGAGCAGGGAAGAAATCGACCGGCTGGCCGAAAAGGTGGTGGAAATCAATGAGTCGGAAATTGATATTTGAAGACGGCAAAACCGGCCGGAAAGGATACTCCCTGCCGGAATGCGATGTCCCGGTCAGGAAAACCGATGAATTAATTCCGGGGGAATACCTTAGAACACATGACCCCAAGCTGCCGGAAGTCAGCGAGGTCGAGGCCGTGCGCCACTTTACCGCCCTGTCCCGGCTCAACTACGGGGTCGACAGCGGTTTTTACCCCCTGGGTTCCTGCACCATGAAATACAACCCGAAAATCAATGAGGATGTTTCCCGGCTGGAGGGGTTTTCCGGAGTTCACCCGCTCCTGGCTGATCATGCCATACAGGGCTGCCTCGAAGCGCTCTACAAAATGGACCTGATGCTGGCCGAGATCACGGGGATGGAAAGGGTATCCCTGCAGCCGGCTGCAGGCGCCCACGGCGAGCTGACCGGGCTCATGATCATGAAGGCCTATCACGAACACCGCGGGGAAGGACGGCGCAAAAAAATAATCGTGCCTGACTCGGCTCACGGAACAAACCCGGCCTCCGCAGCGATGGTCGGATATGAGGTGGTCGAAGTAAAAACAGACAGCCGGGGCAATGTCAACCCGGCAGAATTAAGTAAGTTGATGAACGAAGAAGTGGCCGGGTTGATGCTGACAAACCCGTCCACCTTGGGCTTGTTTGAAGAGAATATCTGTGAGATAGCCGGTATTGTCCACCAGTCGGGCGGGCTGCTCTATTATGACGGGGCCAATCTTAACGCCATTATGGGGATTACCCGGCCGGGCGACATGGGTTTTGACATAGTACACCTTAACCTGCATAAGACCTTCAGTACCCCGCACGGCGGAGGAGGGCCGGGTTCGGGCCCGGTGGGCGTAAAGAAAAACCTGGTTCCGTTTCTGCCCGTCCCGCTGATACAATACAGGGACGGTCAATACATGCGGGAATATGACCGTCCCCTATCCGTCGGCAGGGTCAAATCCTTCTACGGCAACTTTGCCGTAATCGTAAAGGCCTATGCCTACATTTTGACGATGGGAGCTGCAGGACTGCGGCGCGTTTCCGAGACTGCGGTCTTAAACGCCAACTACCTGCTGAACAAACTTAAGGAATACTACCGGCTGCCTTATGAGCGCACATGCATGCATGAGTTTGTCCTATCGGGACAGCGCCAAAAAGAGAAGGGCGTATCAACCCTGGATATGGCTAAACGGATGATGGATTACGGCTTCCACCCGCCGACCGTATATTTTCCGCTGATTGTTAAAGAAGCAATGATGTTTGAACCCACAGAAACAGAAAGCCGTGAAACACTGGATGCGGTGGCTGAAGTGCTGATCAGCATAGCCCGCGAGGCAGAGGAGAACCCCGAACTGGTGAAGGGAGCTCCCTATCATACGCCTGTTGGCAGGCTGGACGAAGTCAAAGCCGTGCGTGAGCCTGTCCTGAGATGGAAACCGCAGAAAGAATAGAACATGTAAACAGAGGTGCACAATGACCGTTGATTTGCTGGTAATTGGCGGCGGCCCGGCCGGTTATGCCGCCGCCATCAGGGCCGCCCTGCTGGGCGCGCGTGTTACGCTTGCAGAAGAGGATAGGGTGGGCGGCACCTGCCTGAACAAGGGCTGTATACCCACCAAGACGTTTTATAAAAATGCACAGGTGCTGAACAGCATCAGTCTGGCCGGTGATATGGGAATAGAATTAACCGGCTGTTTTGTCAACATGCCGAAAATGCTGGAAGAAAAGCAAAAAATCGTCGCCCAGCTGGCCGGGGGGGTTGAAAAGCTGCTTAAAGCCCACGGGGTAACGCTGCTTAAGGGAAGGGCTTCCTTCAAAAATAAGAACACCGTTATCGTAAGTTGTGGGGGCAGTAAAAAAGAGCTGACGGCTCAAAACATCTTAATAGCTACAGGTTCTCTCCCGGCAAAACCGGCTGTCCCCGGACTTGATTTGCCGGGGGTCATGACCAGCGAGGAAATTCTGGAAACTGACGAAATACCGAAAAAAATGGCGATTATCGGAGGAGGAGTTATCGGGATTGAATTTGCTGGTATTTTCAACGCGCTGGGATCGGGCGTCACTGTGCTGGAACTCCTGCCTGCCATCCTGCCTGTGTTCGACGCTGAGATTGTAAGAAGACTTACCATGAGCCTGAAAAGAAGAGGAATCAGGATAGAAACAGGAATCAAAGTGAAAGAGATTAAGCAAAGCGGTACCGGCCTTACTGTAGTGGCTCAGGGAAGCAGGGAGGAGCTGGCCTGTGATGTTGAGACCGTGCTGGTTTCCACGGGAAGGAAGATCAACGTGGCCGGCCTGAACCTTGAGGCTGCAGGCGTCTTTTATGACGGAAACGGGATAAAGGTGGACAGCAATTACATGACGAGTGTGCCGGGAATATATGCTGCCGGCGACGTCATCGGAGGTCAGATGCTGGCCCATCTTGCCGCGGAGGAAGGCAAAGCGGCGGTGGAAAACATGATGGGATTAAAGGGGCATGTCAACTACCAGGTCGTACCTTCATGTGTTTTTACTTTCCCGGAAACGGCAGGCGTAGGTCTGACCGAAGAACAGGCGCGGGAGCAAGGAATCCCTTATATCACAAGCAAATTTCTTTTTGGAGCCAACGGCAAAGCTGTGACAATGAGAGAAGGGGAGGGCCTGGTCAAAGTCATAGCCCGGGAAGATAACCGGGAACTGTTGGGTGTGCACATCATGGGCCCTCACGCCAGCGACCTTATCCATGAAGGGGCGTTGGCCCTTGAACACCGGCTGACAGCGCAAGAGGTCGGCAGGACCATTCACGCCCACCCCACGCTGGCGGAAGCTTTTTTAGAAGCTGTGCTGGGTCTGGATAACAAGGCTATCCATATGATAGCAAGAAGACACGACATATAACCCCGGTCAGAAGAACTTTTAAAGAAATTGCTGCGATAAGGGTTGGTGATCAAGATAAATCTGTTAGTAGCCCGGCTTGGCCTGACAGACTACCAGGAGGCACTTTTATTACAAGAAAGAATATTGAAACTGCGACAGCAGGGTAAAATAAAAGACACCCTGCTGCTCTTGGAACATCCTCCCACTTTAACTCTCGGGGTCAGGGCCAGTGAGGCAAACATCGTTGCAGGAGAAGACTTTTTAAAAAAACAAGGCGTAAAAATATACAGGGTCAACCGGGGCGGAGATGTCACTTATCACGGACCCGGGCAGATAGTCGGTTATCCCATCCTTGATCTGAAAGGGTACGGCAGAAACGTGAAGACCTTTTTTGGTATGATTGAGGAGGTTTTTATCAGGCTGCTCAAAGACTCGTACGGGGTTGCGGCAGCCAGGGATGATTTATATCCCGGCGTATGGGTCGATTCAGAAAAAATTACCGCGATCGGGTGCGCTATCAAACGCTGGGTTACCATGCACGGGTTCGCCTTTAATGTAAATACCAGGCTTGAGGAATTTCAATGGATAAACCCCTGCGGGATTACGGACAGGAGTGTGACATCATTACAGAATATAGTAGGATATCCCCTGGATATCGAAAAGGTTAATGAACAGGTCATCCATTATTTTACACGGCAGTTTAAGGTCATACCTGAAGTCATCACTCAGGAGGAACTGTTCCGTCTGACAGGGAGGGAAAGTATTTATGCGTCAGAGGAAACCTGATTGGCTAAAAGTCAAGTTGACGGGAACGGAGGAGATGGCCAGGGTAGAAAGGATGCTGCGCAATCTTTCCCTGCATACCGTGTGCGAGGAGGCAAAGTGTCCCAACAGAGCTGAATGCTTTGGCAAAAAGACGGCCACTTTTATGATACTTGGCAGTACCTGCACACGCAACTGCGCTTTTTGCGCTGTGACAAAAGGCAAGCCTTCTCCTGTCAACCCGGAGGAGCCTTTTCGTGTGGCCGACGCAGCCCGCCGCCTGGATTTGAGGCATGTGGTTATAACCTCGGTAACGAGAGATGACCTGCCCGATGGCGGCGCAGGTCATTTTGCCAAGGTTATAAATGAATTGAGGGAATGCTCCGGGGGTATTGTCATTGAGGTCCTGATACCCGATTTTTGCGGCGATGAAAAGGCCCTGTTAAAGGTGGTCCAGGCCGGACCCGATATTATTAACCATAACGTGGAGACTGTTCCCCGGTTGTATCAGGTCATCCGCCCACAGGCAAATTATCAGCGTTCTTTACAGCTGCTTGGCAAAGTAAAGGAAATGGACAGTGCCATCCATACAAAATCGGGCCTGATGCTGGGGCTGGGCGAAAGCAGAGAGGAAGTGGGGAATGTATTGCAGGACTTACGAGACATCGACTGCGATTTCCTCACAATCGGCCAGTATCTTGCCCCCTCGGACAAACATTACCCCGTGCAGGAATTTGTGCACCCCGCTGTGTTCGAGGAATGGGGAAAAACCGGGCTGAACATGGGCTTTAAGTATGCGGCGTCTGCTCCCCTGGTCCGGAGTTCTTATCATGCAGGACTGATGTATCGCGAGATAACAGGCCAGGGTTATTTTCCTTCATAAATTTTCTTTAAGAGGTCCTGCATTTCTTCTTTCGTGATCTTAACGGGGTTCATCCTGGTCGGCCCTGCCAGGGCATTGTCCACCAGGATCTCGAAGTTATCCTCGAAATGCGCCGGGTCGATACCCATATCCCGGAAGGAGGAGGGGATGTTTAACCTGTTGTTCAATTCCCTGACTCCCTGGATAAAATCAGGGATGGACAGCGCTCTCGCCAGGTGCGCAAGCTTTTGGCCGACCTGGCTGTCCGCTGAATTGAATTCAAGAACGTAAGGCAGCACAACAGCGTTGATCAGACCGTGTTCTGAATTGTACATCCCGCCGATCGCGTGGGCGATACCGTGCGCCATTCCCAATCCCGTGTTGGAGAACGCCGCGCCGGCCATGCACTGGAAATTATGGACTTTTTCCCGGCTTTCGGGGTCACCCTTTTCATATGACTGGGGAAGATATTCAAAAAGCCCCTCGACAGCGCCCTTGGCCAGGCAGGCGGAGAAGTCATCGCATCTTTTGTTGATGTAGCATTCCACCGCATGGGTCAGGGCGTCCATACCGGTATATGCCACGATCTGCAAAGGCATGGACAATGTGATGGAGGGATCGAGAATCGTCACATCAGGGATAAAGGCATCGGTTCCAAGCGCCACTTTATAGTTTTTTTCCTTGAAAGTGATTACCGCCGCCCTGGTAACTTCAGTCCCTGTTCCCGAAGTTGAGGGTACGGCGATGAATTTTATATGCTTGCGTATCTTGGGGAGACGGCCCTGAGCTGCCACGGTGAAATCAAGTTCAGGATAGTCATAAAAAAGCGCCATGACTTTTGACGCATCAATGGCAGACCCGCCTCCAACAGCAATTAGCACATCAGGCTTAAAAATTTTCATTTTTTCCAGGCCAGTAAGGACATCTTCGGTTGAAGGATTCGGCTGGATGCCTGAATGTAACTCAACCGTACAGTCATTGGCTTCGAGGATGGACTTGATGCGGTCTATAGCGCCGTTTTTGAACATTGAGCCGCCGCCGGTCGTTATGAAAACCCTCGCGCTGTCCAGTTGTTTGAGGTAATCCAGTGCGTCTTTGCCAATCACAAGGACCTCACCGTGTAATTTTAGTTCTTTCATAGTACCACCCCTTAGTCAGTTTCATTAATAGTGTATTTTTTAAATGATATTATAACTGTTAATCAAGGTTTTGTATAGAAATCACACGACAAAGATGATGAATAAAGCGCCGAACAAAGTAATTTCCATAATTATCTTGCGCTGATCTTCACGATGCTGTATAATGTATACCAGATGAATATAATTTGGAAGATGGTTTTCGGAAGAGACCCTGGTAACAGGGCGCCGAAGGAGTAAGTTATAGCCCCAAGCAGGTATAATGAAACTCTCAGGCAAAAGGACCGATAACCGGACAGCCCTCTGGAGAGCTTATGCACCGAAGGATCAACCCGCTGCGCTGACGTTGACTTATAAGGCGCATGGGGAATATCTCAGGTTACAAACAGAGGTAGAGCTTAATCTCTACCTCTGTTTTCTTTTTTATTAAAAAATTACGGGGTTGAATTTAGTGAATGGGTATACAATCATTACAAATAATCCCCTGGTCAACGAGAAATACGGGAACAAACTCATGGTCTTGATGATTGAGGGCGGATGCGGACAAGTGCTGATCAAGGTGAGGGACTTGGTGCATAGCGGGTGGAAGATACTGACTCACCCAATGGCCGGAAGCCTTAAGCCCAATGAGACCCCTTACCGCAGTATAGTTGCCGCTGCCGGTGACAGTCTGGATTGCCGGTCTTTGGAGCTTATCGAAAACAGCATACACGCATACGAAGGCTTTATCAGGGATAACCCAACACCGGCATGGAACGAGTGGATACTCACTGATTTTCGTTTCCTGGATTTATCTATTCTGGAAAGCGCCTTGATAAGTCTGTGATATCATGGCTGAGCTGCAATTTTAAGGAGGTGGGAACATGTCGAAAGAATGGGAAGTCGCCATTATCGGCGGCGGCCCGGCGGGGCTGGCAGCAGGCTTGTATGCCGCCAGGGCCAGGCTGCGGACTATCATTATTGAAAAAGAAAAATGGGGCGGACAGGCCACGACAACAGAGGAATTGGAGAATTATCCCGGCTCAATGCCGGAACCCACAGGCCCCAAGCTGGTGGAGAGAATGAAAGAACAGGCTGAGTCTTTCGGTACGGATTTTCTAAAAGGTGATATCCAATGTATCGAGGAGGCGATCGGCGGGTATATCCTCCGTTTGAAGGAGGGTGAGATCCGGGCGCAAAGCATCATCATTGCCTCAGGGGCCCAGCCCATGCTTCTGGGCGTGCCGGGGGAACTGGAATTCAGGGGTAAGGGAGTATCTTACTGCGCCACCTGTGATGCCGATTTTTTTACGGATTTGGATGTGATTGTCGTTGGCGGGGGAGATGCCGCTGTGGAAGAAGCTATTTACCTGACCAGGTTTGCCCATAAGGTTACAATAGTCCACCGCAGGGACGAATTCAGGGCAGCCAGGTCTATTGCGGAAAAAGCCCTCAGCAATGAAAAGATCAGTATCATCTGGGACAGTGTCGTGGAAGAGATCTTTGGCGACGGTATTGTAGAGGGAGTGCGGCTGAAGAATGTAAAAACCGGAGAGATTACTGAGCATGCAGCCGACGGAGTATTCATCTTCGTTGGCACAAGACCTGTGTCGGAAGCTTTCGGGGGTTTCGTCGCCATGGACGAAAGGGGATATATCATCACTGACGAGGAAATGCGTACCTCCCGGGAGGGGGTTTTCGCGGCAGGAGATGTCAGGGTCAAGAAACTAAGACAGGTTATAACTGCCGCCGCTGACGGGGCCATTGCCGCGGTGTCGGCCCAAAAGTATCTGGAAGCTGATTGCCATAACAGCAATGAGACCCGGAAAATTTCTTGAGAAAAGGAGGAGAGAGGATGCTGGAAGTAAACAAGGATAATTTTGATTCAGAAGTGTTAGAGTCTAATCGTCCTGTACTGGTGGATTTTTGGGGAGAAAAATGCGAACCGTGTAAAGCCCTGATGCCCAATGTGGAAGAACTGGCTGCCAGGTATGGAGATAAGATCAAGTTCTGCAAACTTAACACGTCGGAAAACAGGAGGCTTGCTATAAGCCAGAAGGTCCTTGGACTGCCTACCTTTATTATTTACAAGAACGGGCAAAAGGTTAGGGAAATAAGCGGGACAGAAAACTGTACCCCTGAAACCATCGAGGAGTTAATCAGAGAAAATCTGGCCGGTTGAGAGTGTTTTAAGATAAGGAGGTGAGCTAAATTGAGCCTGGAGATAGGTAATATTTTTATTAATGATATCCGCTTTGGAGCTTCTACCACAGTAAAAGCAGGAGTGCTTTACATTAACAAAAAGGAACTCATGGAGAAAATCGGAGGAGATCCCAGGATTGCCGGGATCGAGGTAGAGATCGCCAAGCCGGGAGAAGAGACCAGGATTATGCCCGTTAAGGATGTCATTGAACCCCGGGTAAAAGTAAGCGGCAGCGGCGGGATTTTTCCCGGTGTGATCAGCAAAGTGGAGATGGTTGGAAACGGCAGGACTCATGTTTTGAAAGGAGCGGCTGTGGTGACTGCCGGGAAGATTGTCGGCTTTCAGGAGGGTATAATTGATATGACTGGTCCTGGCGCTGACTATACGCCCTTTTCCCGGACAAATAATATCGTTCTTGTCTGCACCCCTGTTGAGAACCTGCAGCAGCACGAACATGAGCAGGCAGTGAGAATGATCGGTTTAAAGGCTGCTGTCTATTTGGGAGAAGCCGGGAGGAATATTGAGCCTGATGAAGTCAAGTATTATGAAACCCTCTCGCTGACGGAGGGAATAAAGAAATACCCGGACCTGCCAAAAGTGGCTTACGTTTACATGCTGCAAACCCAGGGACTGCTCCATGATACCTATGTCTATGGAGTGGACGCCAAACGTATTGTACCTACCCTGATATATCCTACGGAAGTTATGGACGGCGCAATAGTCAGCGGAAACTGCGTTTCGGCCTGTGACAAGAATCCTACATATATTCATCTCAATAACCCCATTATCGAAGATCTCTATGAGCGCCATGGCAAGGACTATAATTTTGCCGGGGTTATAATAACCAATGAAAACGTTACGCTCATGGATAAGGAAAGGTCGTCCAACTGGACAGCCAAGCTGGCCGGGTTCTTGGGTCTGGATGCCGTCATTATCTCCGAAGAGGGCTTTGGCAATCCCGATACGGACCTGATGATGAACTGCAAAAAAATCACCGCCAAGGGCATCAAGACAGTACTGGTGACTGATGAATATGCCGGAAGAGACGGGGCTTCCCAGTCCCTGGCCGATGCGGACAGGGCTGCCGATGCGGTAATTACCGCCGGAAACGCCAACGAGATCATCCATCTTCCTCCCATGAAAAAGGTTATTGGCAGTCTGACGCCGACGGATATAATTGCTGGCGGTTTTACCGGAAGCCTAAAACCTGACGGGAGCATAACGGCAGAACTCCAGGTCATTACCGGCGCCACCAGTGAGGTTGGGTTCAACAGGCTCAGCGCGGCTCAATTTTAGGTTTTGCAGGATGTATCATAAGCTAATAAAATTTTTTAGAAAGGGTTGAAAGGATGTTAGAGGGCAAAAAAATCATTGTCATCGGCGATCGTGACGGAATTCCCGCTCCCGCCATAGAAGAATGCCTGAAGACAACGGCGGCGGAATTGGCTTTTGCTTCCACCGAATGCTTTGTCTGAACGGCGGCTGGAGCCATGGACCTGGAAAACCAGAGAAGGATTCTGGAGTTATCCGAAAAATATGGCAAGGAGAACGTAGTGGTTGTCCTGGGTTCTGCGGAAGCAGAAGCGGCCGGTTTGGCCGCCGAGACGGTCATTGCGGGCGACCCTACATATGCAGGTCCATTGGCAGGAGTCTCGTTGGGACTCCAGGTATTTCATATTTTTGAACTTAAAGACCAGGTGGATGCGGCCGTTTATGATGAACAGTGCGGCATGATGGAAATGGTCCTGGATATGGAGGCCATCATGGCCGAGATGAAAAAGGTCCGGGAAAGCTTTTAGCGTGAATGTTGCAAGATGTAGTGGAGAGAGGAGGGGAACCGCGAAAATGATCAGGGTTGTTCACTATGTGAATCAGTTTTATGGTGGTATTGGCGGAGAAGACAAGGCCGGTATTCAACCCCACCTGAAAGAAGGAGCGGTCGGGCCTGGGATAGCCCTTCAGGCTGCCATGGGGAATGAAGTGGAGATAGCGGCCACAGTCATCTGCGGAGACTCGTATTTCAATGAAAACATTGAAACAGCCACCCGGGAAATCCTGGAGATGGCAAAGAAATACACCCCTGACCTGTTTGTGGCCGGGCCTGCTTTTAATGCCGGAAGATACGGCGTAGCCTGCGGGTCTGTCTGCAAGGCAGTCAAAGACGAATTAAAAATACCTGTCATAACAGGCATGTTCAAGGAAAATCCCGGCGCTGACATGTTTAAAAAAGGCCTCTACATAGTGGAAACGGCCAGCGCAGCCTCCGGGATGAAACAGGCCATAGCTGCTATAGCGAAATTGGGGTTGAAACTGGTCCGCAATGAGGAAATAGGCGCGCCCGCTGAAGAAGGATATATACCCAGGGGTGTAAGACGCAATATTTTCCGGGAAGAAAGAGGTTCCAAAAGGGCAGTAGATATGATGGTGGCCAAGCTCAAAGGAGAGAAACTCGAGACGGAATATCCGATGCCCGATTTCGACCGGGTAGCCCCCAATCCACCTGTCTTAGACCTGACCAAAGCCAAAATAGCGCTGGTAACCTCTGGCGGAATTGTTCCGAAAGGGAATCCCGACCGCATCGAATCTTCCAGCGCCTCCAAATACGGCAGGTATGATTTGACCGGAATTACTGATCTGACATCTGAGACCTTCGAGACCGCCCACGGGGGTTATGACCCCGTCTATGCCAACCAGGACGCTGACAGGGTCTTGCCTGTTGACGCCATGCGGGAATTGGAAGAGGAAGGCGTTATCGGCCGGCTGCATAAATACTATTACGCAACTGTGGGCAACGGTACCTCTGTGGCTAATTCGGTGAAATATGCCCAAAGCTTTGCCCATGAACTGGTGGATCACAATGTTGACGCCGTGATCCTTACATCCACCTGAGGCACATGTACTCGTTGCGGCGCAACGATTGTAAAGGAAATAGAAAGAGCGGGCATCCCGGTGGTGCATATTTGTACCGTAGTACCAATATCCCTCACTGTGGGAGCGAACAGGATCGTTCCGGCTGTTGCTATACCTTACCCGCTCGGAGATCCTTCCCTTCCTCCGGAGGAAGAGAAAAAGCTGCGCAAAAAAATCCTGCTAAAGGCACTACAGGCTTTACAAACGGAAGTCCACGGACAGACGGTATTTGATAAGTGAAAAAATAGAGGGTGGAATCAGCCACCCTCTATTTCCCATAGTACGAGAAAAAAGGTGGAGAGATAATTATGACTATACCTGTAGTAAAAGGAGCTGCTTATATCCTGGTCCATGTTGCGGACATGGTCAAACCTTACGGCACCACATGCGTCATGGAACAGGAAACCAATCCCGGCTCTGAGTTCTTACAAAAAATACCCCAACACATGAGAACTTACGAGGAAGCTGTTGGGTATCCTCCCAACCAGGTCTATATTGGCAGCCTGGAGCCCGATGAGCTGCAGGAAATAGCCCGTCCCTGGCACAAAAACCTCCTGAAGGATGCCAAAGCCCAGGGGAAAATGGGTGAAATAATTACCCAGGAAGAGTTTTATTTAGCCCTTAAACAGAGCGATGTCTTTGACCTGGTCATGCTGGAAAAGGAGTTTCAGGCTGAAACGCTGACCAGGCTTTCCGGCAATGCTTTGTATAAAGCAGAAGAACTGACCGGATTTAAGGAAGGCTTTATTCTGTCGGAAATCGAGAAAAAGACAGAAGACGGCGCTGAACCCCTCTACAGCGGGAAAAGACTGGTGGGCTGTATTAAGGCCGCCCATGGTAAGGATAAGAATCTTTCCGCTCATGTAATGGTAGAAAACCTTGTCACTAAGGCCTCGGGAGTTCTGGCTTTAAAGAATTTAATCTACAAATCCGGGATTGCTCCCGACTCCATTGAGTATATCATTGAGTGCTCGGAAGAGGCCTGCGGAGACATGAACCAGCGAGGAGGCGGGAACTTTGCCAAAGCCATCGGCGAAATTGCCGGAGCTACCGGGGCCACAGGCTCAGATACCCGGGGATTCTGCGCCGCCCCCACCCATGCCCTCATACAGGCGGCAGCCCTGGTTAAGGCAGGGATTTATAAAAGTGTGGCTGTTGTGGCAGGAGGGGCTTTGGCTAAACTGGGTATGAACTCACGGGACCATGTCTTAAAGGGAGTGCCTGTCCTGGAGGACTGCCTGGGCGGGTTTGCTATCCTGGTGACTGAAAACGATGGAATAAGTCCCGTCCTAAGGACAGATCTGGTAGGACGACACACGGTGGGAACAGGCTCGGCGCCCCAGGCAGTTATGGAGTCCCTTATCACCAGGCCTCTTGACCAAGCAGGCCTAAAGATTACCGATATAGACAAGTATTCGGTGGAGATGCAAAATCCCGAAATTACCGAACCGGCCGGTGCAGGGGACGTTCCTCTGGCCAACTATAAAATGATTGCGGCATTAGGCGTGAAGAGAGGAGATATTGAAAGGTCTGAAATGCCGGCCTTTATTGCCAGACATGGTATGCCCGGTTTTGCCCCTACCCAGGGCCATATTCCATCCGGCGTACCCTATGTGGGTCATGCCCGGAACAGTATCATGGAAGGGAAAATAAGCCGGGCCATGATCGTGGGCAAAGGAAGTCTCTTTTTAGGCCGGATGACCAATCAGTTTGACGGGGTTTCTATAGTAATGGAAAGGAACCACGGGTCAAAGACGGATACCACCGCTGTTACCAAAGAAGAAATCAGGGATATGGTAGCGCAAGCCATGAGCGATTTTGCATCCTATCTTCTCGGGAAGGAGCAGGGGGTGGAATGATTGTCGGATAGAACCATGATTAAAGCCATGATAGGCGAGATTTTTGCAGAGGCCGCCCAAACCTTAAGAAAAGGTACAGACGAAAAAAAGGTCAGAGTAGGTTTAACTATTCTCGGCAGTGAGCACGGGACGGCTGAGCTGGTCAAAGGCGCCCAAATGGCCCAACGAAAGTACCGGGACTTATCCGTGCTTCTCCTGGGACCACGGGTGGAGACAGGGTTGGAACAGGTTACTGTTTTGAATGAAAAGGAAATGCACGTGAGGATGGATGAAATGCTGGATGCAGGCGAGCTGGACGCCGCCGTGACCATGCATTACAATTTCCCCCTGGGAGTTGCCACCGTAGGTCGAATCCTGGCCCCAGCCAGCGGGACGGACTTTTTGCTGGCCACCACCACAGGTACCGCGTCCGCCAACAGGATTAAAGGGATGGTCTATAACGCTGTTTCCGGGATCAGTACCGCCAAGGCCTTGGGTGTTGCCAAGCCTACCGTAGGTATAGTAAATGTGGATGGAGCCCGCCAGGTGGAAAAAATTTTGAAAGAATTGCAAAAAAACGGGTATGAGTTGGAGTTTGCCTCTTCAATACGTTCCGACGGAGGCTGCGTGATGCGGGGCAATGACCTGCTGTCGGCGTCGGCTGACGTGATGGTAGTAGATCCCCTGACGGGAAACCTTTTGGTGAAAGTTTTTTCTGCCTTTAACACAGGCGGGTACTACGAGACTACTGGGTATGGCTACGGACCCGGTGTTGGTGAAAACTATAACAGGATTGTGTGTATCCTATCCAGGGCTTCCGGGGCTCCTGTGGTCTGTGAAGCACTGCGGTTTGCCGCATCCTGCGCCCGGGGAGGACTCCCCGCTGTTGCCCGGGAGGAGTTTACCATGGCCAGGAAGGCGGGACTGGAAAGCATTCTGGCCTCCCTGACCGGAGAGAATAAACAGCAGACTGTTTTGAGTGAAAAGGTGGAATTGGCCAAAAAACCGGTAACTAAATCTATAGCCGGGATCGATATTCTGGAGCTGGAAAACGCCGTTTTATCCCTGCAGGCCCAAAAAATATACTCGGAAAGCGGTATGGGCTGTACCGGCCCCATTATCCTGGTGGCGGAAGAAGACTATGCGAAAGCAGTTGCTGTTCTGCTGGAGAAGCGATATATTGACGAAAAGCCCTCAGACTGTAATTGCTAGAATAACCGCCTAACCGCCCTGCGCCTGGTACAGCGCGAATACACACGCGAATACACTGGCTCTTGTTGATAGGAAGCATTATACGATATAATGTAGTAAGCTTGATACGTCAAACAGGGTTTTGAAAAACATCTATATACCGGGCCGGAGAATGATCGGAGGAAATATAGCAGGTTGGAGGTTAGGGAATGTCGTTTCAAATCATTGATGGTAAGTCGATAGCACAAAGCATCAGAGAAGAAATCAAGATAAAAACAGATATGCTGAAAACCCGGGGGGTAACCCCGGGTTTAGCGGTAGTCCTGGTGGGGGACGACCCGTCTTCACAGATATACGTAGGCCATAAGATCAAATCCTGCCAGGAAGTCGGGTTTTATTCAGAAGTGGTAAGACTCCCCGCCACTGCCTCGGAGGAAGAGGTGCTGAGTGTTGTGTCGCACTTGAATGAAAGGCCGGACATACACGGTTTTCTGGTCCAGCTTCCTTTGCCGCCGCAGATCAGAGAAGAAAAGGTCATCTTGTCTATCGATCCCAAAAAAGATGTGGACGGTTTCCACCCCGTTAATATGGGGCATCTTATGATCGGCCGGCCCCGTCTTATTCCCTGTACCCCTTATGGCTGTATGCGCTTGATAGAAACCCTGAATTATGACCTTGCCGGGAAGCATGCAGTGGTGGTCGGGCGCAGTAATATCGTGGGCAAGCCGATGGCAGTTTTGCTCTTACATAAAAACGCGACTGTCACAATGTGTCATTCCCGCACCAAAAATCTGGCAGAGATAACATGCCAGGCTGATGTCCTGGTAGTGGCTGTCGGGAAACCTAATTTTATTACCGGGGATATGATTAAGCCGGGCGCTCTGGTCCTTGATGTGGGGATTAACAGGCTGCCCTCGGGAAAAGTGGTGGGTGATGTCGATTTCTCGTCAGCCTGCAAAGCGGCAGGCTTAATAACGCCCGTTCCCAGCGGAGTGGGGCCTATGACCATAGCTATGCTGTTAACCAATACCCTTGAGGCCATGGATTATGAATAAGAGCCACATCATTTCGGTAAGCGAACTGGCCATTTTACTGCAAAAAATTATTGATGGTCAGCCCCAATTATCCAATCTCTGGATAAGGGCAGAAATCTCCAATTTTAAGAAGCATACGGCAGGTCACCTCTATTTATCCTTAAAAGATGAAAAAAGTTCCATTCGCGCTGTCATGTTCAAGAGCAGGGCGCGGAACTTGCAATTCATACCCAAAGACGGGATGGACTGCCTGGTCCGCGGTTATGTTTCCCTTTATCCCCGGGATGTGATGGTCCAGTTTTATGCAGAGGAGATTATCCCGGCGGGGACAGGCCTCCAGTACATAGCCCTGGAGGAATTGAAGAAGAAACTGCAGGCGAAGGGGTATTTTGCCGTCGAACGAAAACGGCTCCTTCCCTTCTTGCCCAAAGGGATTGGCGTAGTGACCTCACCGGTGGGGGCAGCCATCAGGGACATTCAAAATGTTATCCGGCGGCGCTACCCCGGTATGCCAATCATCCTGTATCCTGCCCTGGTACAGGGTGAAAGGGCAGCGGAAACTGTGGCCGCAGGTATCAAGACACTGGGTTTGCGATGTGATATTGATGTAGTGATCATAGCCCGCGGGGGCGGGTCCGTGGAGGACCTGGGTGTTTTTAATACGGAAGTGGTCGCAGATGCTGTTTTTACTTGTTCCAAACCGGTAATTTCGGCGATCGGGCATGAGATCGATCACACGATTACCGACCTGGTAGCGGATGTCCGGGCTGCCACGCCTTCCGCAGCCGGGGAATTAGCGGTCCCTGTTAAATCCGAAATCTTAAAAGCCCTTGATAAATATGAAGAAAAGTTATACCATGTTTTACAAAGCCGCTTGGAACGTGAACAGATGCGGCTGGGTTATCTGGCCGAAGCCGGGATGATCAAAAACCCCGGGCGGTGGTTCCTCGAATACCAGGAGGAGTTGGCCAGAAAAGAGGTATCTCTTTGCGACTGGATGGAAGGTTTCTTGAAAGAAAAACAGCAGAACCTGCAGGCGATAGCCGGGCAACTACATGCCCTAAGCCCTCTCTCCACCCTGGCCAGAGGCTACAGCATCTGTAAAGACCAGAGCGGTCGGATACTGTCGGATGCAGGCCAGATAAATATTAACGATGAAATTGAGGTTCAGCTGTATTCCGGGACACTGGGATGTGTGGTTATCAAAAAGGAGGGTACCGGCAGTGTATGAGGAACGTGCTTATGAAGAGAATATCAAAAGGCTGGAAGAGATAATACGCCGGCTGGAACGGGGCGATGTAAGCCTCGAGGAGGGGTTGAGTTCTTTTGAAGAAGGCATTGCCCTGATTAAAGCCTGCCAAAAGCAGTTGGACCGTGTTTCACAAAGGATCCAGGTGCTGACCGGGGATGGAAGGTTGGAGGATCTGGCAGAAAAACCCGGGGAGGAAAGGGCATGAATTTAAAAAACTACATGACCAAGAGAGCAGCCATGGTTGATGAAGCCCTGGCTGTACTCCTGCCGGAAAGAACGTTCTACCCGGAAATAATCCATGATGCTATGCGGTACAGTATTTTTGCCGGGGGGAAACGACTGCGTCCTATTCTATGCCTGGCTGGCGCTGAGGCCCTGGGTAAGGATATCGAGCCAATCTTACCGGTGGCGTGCGCCCTGGAGATGATCCATACCTATTCCCTGGTCCATGACGACCTGCCTGCTATGGATAATGATGATTACCGCAGGGGTAAATTAACAAATCATAAGGTTTTTGGGGAAGGCATAGCAATTTTAGCCGGAGACGCCCTTCTCACCCAGGCCTTTGAAGTACTGGCCGCTTATGGCGGCAGAGTTTCGGGCCAGCTTGTGCCTGCGCTTTTACGGGTTATCCAGGAGATAGCCCGTGCTGCCGGTACAATGGGGATGATTGGAGGGCAGGTAGTAGACCTGCAGTCGGAAGGGAAAACTGTTGATGCTGATACCCTTTCTTATATCCATACCCATAAAACCGGGGCGCTTTTTGAAGCTTCAGTCAGGGCCGGAGCCTTGCTGTCCGGCGCAACAGAAAGGGAACTGGCGGCTTTAACCGGTTATGCCCAAAATTTCGGCCTGGCCTTTCAGATTACCGATGACCTCCTGGATATAACAGGCGACGAAATCAAAATCGGGAAACCGGTAGGGAGCGATTTGAAAAACAAGAAAAGTACATATCCTGTTTTATTCGGTCTGGAGAGGTCCCGTACCCTGGCTCTGGAAGCGGTGGAAAACGCAGTCCGGAGTCTTGAAGGTCTTCCCGGATATATAAAACCCCTCGAGTCCCTGGCCTGGTTCTTAACAGAACGGGACTCATAGTATGGTTGGAGGACAGCCTGCGATTATGAATGACTTTTTTTGGGGAATAGCGCACAATCATGTTTTAAGAGTCTCTTTGTTAGCCTGGCTTACAGCCCAGGTCTTAAAAGTTGTCTTTAACATAGTGAGTTACGGTAAACTGGATTTGACACGCCTGATGGGTTCGGGCGGCATGCCCAGCTCCCATACGGCTCTGGTCCTGGCTCTGGCAACAAGTGTAGGCAAGGATACGGGTTGGGATTCCGTTGCATTTGCCGTGACCGCTGTAATAGCAGCGGTAGTTATGTATGACGCGGCCGGGGTGCGCAGGGCTGCAGGCCAGCAGGCGGAGGTGCTCAATCAGATTATCAGTGACATTTACCGTGGCACGCAGATTTCGCAGGAAAGGTTAAAGGAATTGATAGGACATACGCCTTTTGAAGTCCTGATGGGCGCCCTTCTTGGGATAGTTATAGCACTGTTGTTTTGATGTAAAACTACGTAGTGTATTATATGTTAGGTGGGAAAAAAGTGAGTTTGTTAAAACAGATAAAAGGTCCGCGAGACCTTAAGAAACTGAAAATAAGCGAACTTAATGCTCTGGCCGGCGAGGTGCGCACCCTGATCTTGAAGACGGTGGCAAAGACCGGGGGACACCTGGCCCCCAGCCTGGGTGTGGTCGAACTGACCATAGCCCTTCATTGTGTGTTTGATTCCGGCAGGGACCAGATTATCTGGGATGTGGGGCACCAGGCCTATGCTCATAAAATATTGACCGGAAGGCAAGATAAATTCCCCACCCTGCGCCAGTATGAGGGCATCTCCGGTTTCCCCAAAAGGGAAGAAAGCATACATGATGCATTTAATACGGGACACAGCAGTACCTCGATCTCAGCGGCGCTGGGCTTCGCCCTGGCCCGGGACAGGCTGGGAGATAATAACCAGGTAGTTGCGGTAATCGGTGACGGCGCCCTCACGGGCGGGCAGGCTTTTGAAGCTCTCAACCAGGCGGGGCACCTGAGAGCCAATCTCCTGGTCGTTCTAAATGACAATGAGATGTCGATAGCCCAAAACGTTGGCGCTCTGTCATCATATTTGAGCCGCTTAAGGGCAGATCCTTTCTATACCCGGCGAAAAAAGGACATCGAATACTTACTGCGCAGAGTCCCCAGAATCGGATCTACCGTAGTAAAAGCGGTGGAAAGAGTCAAAGACAGCCTGAAGTATCTCCTGGTTCCCGGCATCTTGTTTGAGGAACTCGGCTTTACCTATCTCGGTCCAATTGACGGGCATAATATCGAGGAACTGACCGGGGTTTTATACAAGGCCAGGACGATACAGGGGCCTGTCTTGCTGCATGTCCTCACACAAAAAGGAAAGGGTTACGGCCCTGCCGAAAAAAAACCTGCAGTCTATCACGGAGTAGGACCTTTTGACCTGAAAACAGGGGCTATCCATAAGAATATTGGACCGCCTACCTATACCAGCGTCTTTGGCGAGACCATAACACACCTGGCCCTCAGTGACAACAGAGTGGTGGCAGTTACGGCCGCAATGCCTGAAGGGACCGGGGTGAACATATTCGCGCAAAAATTACCCGAGCGTTTTTATGATGTGGGAATTGCCGAACAAAATGCCGTAACCATGTCAGCCGCTATGGCCTTAAAAGGACTGCGGCCGGTAGTGGCGATATATTCAAGTTTTCTCCAGCGTTCTTATGACCAGGTGCTTCATGATGTCTGCCTGCAAAAAGCCCCCGTCCTGTTTGCTGTTGACAGGGCCGGTATAGTAGGTGAAGACGGCCCTACCCATCACGGCGCTTTTGACCTGTCTTACCTCAGGCACATACCGGGAATGTCGGTACTGGCCCCCAAAGACGAAGAGGAGCTGCGGCATATGCTCTTTACCGCCCTGCAGTATGAGGGACCTGCTGCCATCCGCTACCCGCGGGGAAGAGGGGTGGGGGTTGTCGTGACCAAAGAATATCACCGGCTTCCGTGGGGAAAGGGAGAGGTTTTGTCCGTAGGCAACGAGGTCCTGATAATAGCCGTTGGTTCCATGGTATATCCCGCGCTGGCCGTGAGGGACATCCTGATGGCCAGGGGGATAAGTTCCACTGTTATTAACGCCAGGTTTGTCAAACCGCTCGATGATGAACTTATCAGCGATGCCGTGCGCAAACACCCCTGCTTTGTTACCATGGAAGAAAACGTGCTGGCCGGCGGTTTCGGCAGCGCTGTACTGGAACTCCTTGCCCAAAAAGGGATTGAACGGCCCAAATGTCTTAATATCGGTTTGCCTGATGAATTTATAACCCATGGGCCGGCAGAACTATTAAAGGATTTGTTGGATTTGACCCCTGAAAAAATTGCGGAAAAAATAATATCCGCTTTTTCGCTGAGGAGTAAGAAAGCGAAGACAATAACCCTGAACTTTAAAAAAAGAGGATAGCAGGGTGACAATAACGGGTAGATTAAGGTGTGAATTGCTTGGAAAAAGAAAGGCTGGACCAGATGCTGGTCAAACAAGGACTTGTTGCAAGCCGAGAGAAAGGGAGAGCCCTGATCATGGCCGGACAGGTCTTTGTGAATAAGGTTAAGACAGAAAAACCAGGAACACCCGTGCAAAGTTCAGATATGATTGAGATTAAGGGGAAGCCTTTTCCCTACGTAAGCCGCGGAGGCTTAAAGCTGGAAAAGGCCCTGCGGGAATTTGGGATAGATTTGCACGGGATGACGATGTTGGATGCGGGAGCCTCCACAGGGGGGTTCACCCACTGCGCTCTCTTAAACGGCGCCGCCAGGGTCTATGCGGTGGACGTAGGTTACGGCCAGTTAGACTGGGGCTTGCGCCAGGATTCCCGTGTTATATGCATGGAGCGAAAAAATGCCAGGTATCTCTCCGGGGAGGATATCCCGGAACCCCTGGATATTATTACGATAGACGTCTCTTTTATATCACTGGAAAAAATACTCCCCGCCTTAGTTCTTTTGCTAAAGCCAGGGGGGCAGGTAATAGCGCTGGTTAAGCCGCAGTTTGAAGCAGGCCGGGAAAAAGTGGGTAAAAAGGGAGTTGTGAAGGACCCTGCCGTACACAGGGAAGTAATAGCGCGTATTATTGATTCCTGCCCGGATATCGGACTTGTCCCGCGAGGTCTATCCTTTTCACCCGTCACGGGACCTGAAGGAAACATCGAGTTCCTTCTGTGGTTGGAAAAGAGTGATATACAGAAGGAAGCAGAGCGAGAAGGAACGATTGACGCCGGAGAGCAGGATTGGGCGGAGATTATTGATACAGTTGTCAAACAGGCGTACCAGGAATTATATTAACCGACTATCCGACATCCGATATCCGACATCCGATTTCCGACTATCCGATGTCTGACTGTCCGAAAAGGAATCTTGTCCGGAAATCGGTACTCGGAAATCAAAAAATCGCAGACAGGAGGGTCACGATCTTATGACGCCTTTGGAAAGGGTAAAACACTTTCTAAATACACTGCCTTTCCCTTTGAAAATTATTTTGTTCGATGAATGTACCCGTACTTCCGTCCTGGCTGCGCAAGCCTTGGGGGTGGAGGTTGGACAGATTGCCAAGACGCTGGTTTTCAAAGGGAAAAACAACGGGGATGAAACAACACAGGGAGTTATTGTGGTTACCAGCGGTGACGTTAAGGTGGATACAAAGAAGCTTAAACAGTTGGTCGGTTTTAGGACCAGGTTTGCCGACGGAGACGAAGCTTTGGCGCTTACAGGATTCCCGCCGGGTGGGGTTTGCCCGTTTGGACTGCCCAAGGAGCTGCCCGTCTATATTGACCTGAGCATGAAAAGGTTTCCGGTAGTGTATGCTGCTGCCGGGACTGATAATTCAGCCGTGCCGGTTACAGTTGACCAGCTGCTGGCAGCAACCGGAGGAGCCTTGTGCGATGTTTGCTGCCTGTAAGTGGGTTACAAAATTATTAAGCCATGTTATAATTACTAGGAATAATTATTAAAAAAAATATGGTGATGAAGCTCACCATAATTGCTATTATTTATTCGTAGCTGATGGCTTCTACCTCTTTTGGGGTGGAGCCGTTTTACGTTAAAGGAGGGATAGTATTTGGACTACGCATTATACGGCTTCATTGCTTTGGGCGGCGCGCTAGGCGCTTTAGGCAGGTATTTTCTTTCCACCTGGGTACACAGCAAGAGCGGATTTATTTTCCCCTGGGGAACATTTGTGGTAAATGTTCTTGGATGTTTCATCCTGGGACTGGTTTATGTATGGGGTACGGAAAAACTGGTTATCGGTTCTAACATGAGGGCGTTCTTGGCGATTGGGTTGATTGGAGCATTTACGACCTTCTCCACATTTAGTCTGGAAACTATCAATATCATTCAAGACGGTGAATTGAGAATTGCCTTTTTAAACATTGCCGGGAGCGTTGTGTCAGGTTTATTGGCGGTGTGGTTAGGTGTGGCAGTTGCCGAATTCTTATCGAGATAGGAAGGTGAAATTGTATGGTTAAGATTTCCGGGCAGGCCAGGCGGTTAAGAATATACCTGGGTGAAGCCAGCAAGTATAAAGGTGTTCCGGTGTATCACGCCATTGTGCTCAAAGCCAAGGAACTGGGGTTGGCAGGGGCAACTGTTTTTCGTGGTGTTGAGGGGTTTGGGGCCAACAGCCGGATAAAAACAGCCAGGATACTAGAACTCTCGCATGATCTGCCCCTGGTAATAGATATAGTTGACAGTATTGAATACATAGAAAAACTGATGCCCTTTTTAGACGAAGTTGTACAGGAAGGTCTAATCACGATAGAAGATATTGAGATAATCAAATATACATATAAAGATAATGATAAAAGCTAAAAATATATATGGCTTTTATACGGCTTCATAATGTATAATGAATAAAAAGTAAATAAAGGTGATGGAGCTCACCGTAAACGCTTGTATGAAGCTGATAGCTCCTACCCGCTTGTTTTACGGGTAGGAGTTTTTGTTTTGCTCAGAATTTTTAAATCAGGGAGATAGATATGGTGCCAAATATCTTAGATAACTCGGAAAAACTGTTATTACTGCTAGGTGAAATGAAGGGACTCTGTGGTCCCGATGACCCTCATGCAATTACCACTCAAATAGAAGAGACCATAGAAAGACTAAAGGAAAAGAAATTTGTGCTGGTGGTGATGGGCCAGTTCAAACGGGGCAAGTCTACCCTGATCAATGCCTTATTGGGCAGAGAACTGCTGCCCAGCGCCGTTGTGCCACTGACATCCATTGTAACGGAAGTATCTTATGGGGAGCGGGAGGAAGCGGTCATCCACTTTCAGAGCGGTCCTTCCGTAGTGACGGGTATAGATGATCTGAGCGCTTACATCACGGAGAAAGAGAATCCCCTGAACGAAAAGCAGGTAGTAAAGGCTGCAGTTAAAATAAAAGCCGGTTTTTTACAAAATGGAATTGTGATCGTAGATACGCCGGGTATTGGTTCCACTTTCTTGCATAATACTGATGCAGCCTATGCTTATCTTCCCCTCGCGGATGCCGTAGTCTTCGTATTATCGGTCGACCCGCCCATCAGTCAAGCGGAACGCGAATATTTGCAGGAGATAACCCGGCATGTTCATACCATTATTTTTGTATTGAACAAGATTGATACTCTCGACGGCAATGAGATTGAAGAAGCTTGTTCTTTTAGCACAAGCCTGATCAGAGATATAATACAAAAGGATATAGAGATGTATCCGCTTTCTGCCAAACGCGCTCTTAAGGCAAAACAACAAAGAAATAATTACGAGTTTAAGGAAAGCGGGTTATTTGCTTTTGAAGAGCGTTTAGAAAAATTTTTTCATAAGGAAAAAGAGCATGAATCTTTGACAGCAGCCGAAAAGAGAACTGTCAATGTTGTCAATCAACTGTTGTATCACCGTTCCCTGGAACTCAGCACCGCCCGTTTATCTTTGGAAAAACTACAGGAAAAACAACAGATTTTCCTGGATAAAGCAGATGAGATAAACCAATTAAAAGAAGATAACGAAGTCCTCCTTAAGGCGGAGACTACCAAGCTGCTGAAAATTATCCAGGAAGACCTGGAAGAAACCAAGGACTTAGTAATCACAGGAACAAAAGAAATAATCAAGACCCAGTACGGGCGGACAGCTTCATTGTCTGTCCTGCAGGAGTACAATGAATTAAATGCTGCAGCCCAAAAAAATATCGCGGAATTCTATGACAAGTGGAGAAACAACGAAGAAAAGAAGATACAGGATATTTACAGAACAATGCTCCGGCGTTATACGCAAACGATAAACAGTATTATCGAAGACATTTATAATCTTGTCAGGGAACTTTTTGAAGTGCGGATAGAAATCGCCAATGAAATTAACCCCATAATTCCTTCATTGGACTTTTATTATAAATTTACTGCAGAAAAAGTTGAGCTTATGAATATGTCCCTGCTGGCGTTAGTATCACTTTTACCGAAATTTGTGATCCGTTCCTCTTTTCATGAACGCTGCCTGGAAAATATTGAACGGGATGTTGACCGTACCTGTGGACGACTGCGGGCGGACTATTCGGAAAGGATCATGAAAAGTATTCAAAGTTATGCCGGACAACTGAACGATCAATACAAAACGACACTGACAGAAATCCATGATATCCTTGAACGTATTGTAAACTTAAAAGTAAAAACGGAACAAGAACAGGGAGAATATCTCGCAAAGTGTGAAGAAGATATTAAAAAGCTTGAAAGCATTAAAGCCCGGCTGTCTTAAAAAACATAATTGACAAAGCCATCAAGCAATGGATTAGAAGTGGTGATAAGAATGAAAAGTCATGGTGAGATCAGATCATTGCTGCAAAACGCCCCATATTGTCCAATTTGTTATCACATCAATCAAGAAATCAAGCGGCAGTTTCGCTGGCTGTTTATCGAATACTCTCATTCGGGTCCCTATATCAGTAACCTGGTCAAGGGCGGATTTTGCCACGCTCATGCCCTGGCAATAATGAAAAGTCCTGCAGGGCCTGATATGTCGTACTGCTATAGGATATTGATCAAAAGTTATGAGAATAGGCTGCGCAAACTTCTGACCGGCACAATATCCGGTCGTGAGAAGAAAAAACAATCAACATTAAGATTATTTAAGGAAGCGGACAACGAGCAAAAAAACTCAATTATAAGCAGAAGATACTGTCCTTTTTGCAAGTCCCAGGAGCTTTTCGAGCAAGTTGCCATCGGACGTTTGATTAACGCTCTGGATGATCCTGAGGTGAGGGAATTATATGTTCTATCGCCAGGGTTATGCCGGTATCATTTGGAGAGGACTATAAGCGAAAGCAACAAAAATGTGCAAGAGTTTTTGATAAAAAAAGCCCTGGATAAAATACGGGAAATGTCAGGCGATTTTGATCAATATTTTCATAAACTTGACTATCGGTACAGCAAAGAACCAAAAGGTAAAGAACAGGAAACATGGTTAAGAGCAATGCGGTTTTATGACAGCTATATCACACATGAAGAGGAGGTATAAAAATGAGTTTTAAAAAAATATTATTGGGTATGATGGTTCGGAACACAGTAAAAAAGCACTGGAAATCGGAATAATAATGTCCCAAAAGCTGGGCTCCTCACTGGTTGTCGTTACAGTGGTAAGGGCCCCGGAATTCAGCGCTACCGTTGATGAAATAGACGAATCTTTCAGCCATGCGGAAAAAACGGTCCGGCCGCAGTTGGATGATTTAAAAAAGGTTTGTTCGGCCCGGGGGGTAGAGATAGAAACAGCTATTCTAAAAGGGCATCCCGCAGAAAGTATTGTCAAATTTGCTTCGGAACGCAAAGCGGATTTGATTATCATGGGAACCCGGGGAATTGGCGGGTTTAAGAGCCTGATCATCGGGAGCGTGGCGCAGAAAGTGGTCAGTTACTCGAAAGTACCGGTTTTAGTTATAAAATAAGGGTGTTTTTGCATTGGGGTGTGAAGGGCTTGGGGAATATCGAGGAAATAAAAGCATATTTGTCGGAAGCGCCTTATTGTCCGGTTTGCTATTATACTAATATCATAATGGACAAACAATACCGCTGGCTTTTCAGGCAGAATTATCATTCTGAACCTTTCATTAACCAGCTAAGTGAGGGGGGCTTCTGCTCCGTCCATTCCTGGCAGGTGGGCAAATCTCCTCAGGCCTATGACATGACATATCCCTACAGTACTGTCTTAAATAATTATGCGTATCAGATTTATGGTTTGCTTAACGAGATTAAAAGAAGGACGAAGAAAAAAACCGGTTTATTATCATATTTTTATTCCAGATTATTTGGCAATAGACAACCTAAAGACAAATCAAATTTTTTACAATGTCCGTTTTGTGATTTGCAAAAAAGGTCCGATCTTTATTATTTGACACGCCTGCTCCGGGGATTGGACTCTGGTAAATTAATTAAATTATATAATAACTCGCCGGGTCTTTGCCGTATACACCTGTATCAGGCTCTGAAAAAGTGCAGCGACAAAACAAGGGTTATTCTGTTGGGAAAGGCGCTGGAGACCGTTGAAGAAGTCCTAAAGGACCTGGAAGAATATAAACGGAAACGGGATTACCGTTATAAAGATGAACCCAAAGGTTCCGAACAAACTGCGTGGCAGACGGCTATGCAGATGTATGACGGGTACAGGAAATACGACAGTTAGAACAATGGATGAAAAAAAGGGTTAAATGAA
>Ga0228535_1001834_pt1 | contig 26803 bp, 25 predicted proteins | sample SJ1metagenome_FD_168457 | JGI IMG/M metagenome (GOLD analysis project Ga0228535, IMG submission 168457) | Enriched culture of PCE-dechlorinating microbial communities from Ithaca, New York, USA - SJ1 | ecosystem: Engineered > Modeled > Simulated communities (microbial... > Unclassified | place...
TCGCCTCGATCCGCTTCGATTTTGCGGGATAGGGAGACAGCGCGGCGGATTACGTAGAGTATTCCTATACATCGGGGGCTTCCGACGCAGTCGCCTGCGCGGAGTTCCTTAAAAATCTCAAGGGGGTCGATCCTTCGAGAATCGGCATCATGGGATGGAGCCAGGGTGGATCAGTGGCCATTTTGGCCGCTGCGCGCAATCAGCAATTCAAAGCCCTTCTCACATGGGCCGGGGCCCTCGATATGTTTGATTTCTTCAGCGCTCTGTATCCGGAAGCGAAGGCCAATGGGTTTGTGAAGATGGACCTCGGCTGGCGCCCGCCCCTCAACCTCTCCCTCAAATGGTTCGAGGAGGCCAAGGGTATCTCTCTGCGGGATGAACTCAAGACCTTCAAGGGCCCGGTCCTCGCGATCGCGGGAAGCGCGGACACGACAGTGCCTCTCAGCGATCTTGACGGCATTGTCGCCAGCGCCGGAGGTGTTGACAAGGCAAAATATCTGATCGATGGTGCGGATCACACCTTCAATGTCTTTACGGGCGACCTTTCGAAATTCAACCAGCTGATGAAGGTCACCACAGACTGGTTCAAGAGCAAACTATAGAATATAGGGCTGTAATTGAAAGGCCAGCTTCCGGAAACAAGGGGGGCTGGTCTTTTAATTTTCCGGCACGCTTAAATCTCCGGGGATACCCGAGGCTGAGCGCGAGAAAGTGTTCGTACGCTTCTACCGCACAGACAAGTCGCGCGCCCAGGACTCGGGCGGCCTCGGCCTCGGCCTGGGTCTGTCGATCGCATACGAGATCGTCAAGGCCCATGGAGGGAGCATTCATGTCGAGGGCTCGCCGCTCGGCGGCTCATCCTTCGTCGCGGTCTGCCCTCTTCGCCGCGAAGGGTGATGATGGCGATATCGGCATGATGAAGAAGACAGAAGCAATAATAAAATGAAGAGCTGGAAAATATAATAAAGGGAGCCTCAAATACTCATTTCTTGATGGTTTTAGTAATAATTAAGTATTTGAAAAATAAAGAAATAATCCAAAACTTCGATTGACAAATCAACATCAATGCCTGAAACTAAACCAAGAGGCGTTGCCTCAATAGAGAACTGAGTGAGGATTGTTGCAATGGTCCATAGAAATTGTGCACATCTACAAGAACTTACTACAGTTGTCAAAATCTTTGGCTGGTAAAACCATGGGAGGTCTTATTATGTCACAAGTTGTTGGCGGTTGGACTAATTTCACTTTTTCTATTCCACAGGAAGACTTGGGAGTCTTTAAGAAGGCACTGGCAGGGTTTGTTGGAGTGGATTACAAACCCGTTGCCGATGCAAAGCAAGTAGTAAGCGGGACAAATTATTGCTTCTTGTGTGAGGCAAAACCTGTTTATCCTGGTGCAACAGCATATCTTGCATTGGTATATATCTATCAACCACTGCAGGGCGATCCACATATTACTAATATAGAAAAAATTGCTCCAAAATGATGATAGCCTTGCGGTCACCTGCTAACAGATTTTGTATCTAGTTTTTCCTCAACAAAGGAGACATAAGAAGTGCCTCCTTTGTTGAGCCTGATCATCGTCTATATCTGTATTACCCAGGAAAAGATTAAAATATGTGCGCCCTTTGGACTTGTAGGTGCCGGGTGAGCGCTCCTCCGTATTGAATTTGATCTTTACAGCGCCCGAAACAGCTCTCTATAATTCTCTTGATGTTTGATGCAATTCAGGCTTTTCGCGTATGAAGAAGAAAATCGCCATCGTCCTGCTTGCCCTCTTCGCCATTTCCATTGCGTTCGCCGCGCCGGGCTCGACGATCGTCTACATTACAAAGACAGGTGAAAAATATCACAGGGATGGTTGCTCGTCGTTGAGGAAATCGAAGATCCCCGTCACCCTTCAGGAAGCGGTCGACAGGGGATACGAGCCGTGCAAGATATGCGATCCGCCGAGATTGGGTCAATAAAGGAAGAATCTGCCGATGGACAGACGGTGGCGGTCCCCTATAAGGTTAAGTCTAAATGTGATATCCTGAAATGGACGATACCAATATCTTCCAAGGAGAGACAGTGAGACCTAATCAATACAGCAGTGAAAAACGACGGAAGGAATTAGAGAGAAAAAAGAAAAAGGAGGAGAAGGCGGCACGGCATGCTGAGCATAAAAAAGAGAAAGAAAGCGACTCTGCCAGTCAACCTGACACCCAGGATGGATACTTTCATGAAGATGCGGGAAGACTATAGCTGTTTTTCGACGCGATACTTGCATTTTGAACGCTCTCGATGCACCATCTATTTATTATCGCAATTGTGTGCCATACTCTCCTCAGCTTAAATCCGTGGATACAAACTCCATAGTTCAGCAAATCTACGCGAGCCGTGGATATATGTTATAAGATGCTCGTCATATTTCGAGCAAAGGATCTGTTGTATGGGAAAGAAATTATATGTGGGAAATCTGAGTTTTAACACCACAGAAGAAAGCCTTCGTAATCTTTTTCAGCCGTATGGGACTGTAGTATCCGCACAAATCGTCACGGATCGTTATACTGGTAATTCCAGGGGCTTTGGCTTTGTGGAGATGAGTTCAGACGATGAAGCCACCAAGGCCATTGCAGGAACCAATGGAACCGAGATCGATGGACGCGCGCTCAAGGTGAACGAAGCGATGGATAAAACCCGCCGCAGCAACAATCGCTACTAGATCACAGAGACTTATTCAAGGAAAAGGACTGTCTATAATCTAGGCAGTCTTTTTTTTTATAGAAACAGGATACTTCACAACCTCCTCAACCATATCTTTATCAAAAGAATCCCCGACGGTGCCATCGATCTTATCCTCACGGCCCCGCTGTTTTTTATAAACTAGAAATCCCTGGAATTATCAGCAAGATTTCCCTGGTTTTATCATCGGGAATTTCCGGGGAAAATCAGGGGCAGTTGAGATACTGCACCCTGGTCATACAGACTTTCTTTGTCGAAGGACCAACAACGACAAAAGAGGAAGAAGAGAGATGCTCACCATGCTCCAAATACAAGGTGTCAGGGAACTGTACCGAACCAGGCTCAAAGCCGAGGTATCCGGTTACGCCTGTTTGCATAACACTGTGCAGCGGTATGTGAAACGCATGCTTCGTGAACAGCGTGCCGTCCGCGCGCATTGCGGATTCTCGGTGCGATTCTGCAACCCTGAGTCAGGCCATGAGAAAGGCAATGTCGAGGCGAAGGTATGCTATATCCGCAGGGACCTTTTTGTGCCCGAGTCTGCATTCGATGATATCAAAGACTACAGTCGAAGTTTGCTTGCGACGCATGCGGCTAAAGCGCAGGAAGTCCACTACAAGAAACTTGTGTCGATCCAGAAGCTCTTCGAGGAAGGCAGAAAGGCACTTTTGCCATTCCCCCAATCTTCCTTCTGACGCGGCCCTCATGAACGACTCGGGAGCATGGAAGAACTCCGGTATTCGGGAACTGTTACCCCACCCTTTAAAGGCTCTTATGGATCGTCAGGAGCGCGCCGCGCTCCATGCGACCTTCAAAGCCATACCTTGAGATTAAACCGATACCAGCTTTGAAAATAGCTATCAAAAGAAAAACAATTGCTTGGAGCCAGAGCCCTTTGAAAATGCACCAGATAGGAGTAATTAAAAAAGCAGGCCAAGAAAAGCCTTTCTTGATCATAACAGTATCATTTGTCACAGAATGTCTTAGAGTAGGATAATAGTTCACAATTATCTCTCTATATATCTGGCATATCCTTGGGCAATATATCCTTAGATATTGCTTTTACCCTTTACGGCCCTTGAGGCAGCATTATATAATTTTTTTAAGTTTAATTCATTGAAAATTTAGGGGACAATATGTTTGACACAATGAATTCTCTTGAAAAAGCGTTCCTAAGGGGGCTGCCATGGAGAAAAAGTCGTTTTCTGGCTTCCTCAAGACAAATCTTATAAGAATTCTGCTGGTACTTGTAGCCATATTGACCGCATTGACCTTATTCTTCATTTTTCGTGTTTTTTGGGAAACCAATAACTTGGAACGTGAAATCATCCTTACGAGGGCGCAGACGGTGGCCGTGCTGATCCATAAGGAACAGCTCGCGTCACTCAAAGGGGATAAGTCCGATCTGGCAAACCCTGTCTACATAGACGTGAAATTCCATCTCATGAGACTTCGTGACAGCGATCCCTTCATACGCTCAATCTATCTGATCCGTCAAACAGATACCGGCAAGTACATCTCTCTCGTGAATTCCGAATCGCCGGAATCAAGAGGGTATTCGCCGCCGGGACAGGTGTACGGTGAAGCCACAAAAGAAGTGGTCACGGTATTCCAGCAGGGGACTCCGGAGATCACGAAAGAGAGGACAGACGGCGGGGAGGACAGAATCAGCGTGTTGGTACCTGTTCGAGATGAGAACACGGGGGAGATAATAGCGGTCCTCGGCATCGACTATCCGGTCAGGGCATGGCGCGGATACATACTGAACAAGCTCGGTTACGTGGTAATTATCGTATTGTCCCTCGTGTGTCTAGCCGTCGCTGCGGTACTGGTTGGACTGGAGAACGCGAGGATTCAGAGAATAAACAAGGCCCTGCAGGAGAAAGAGCGCCGGCTGTCGGTGTTCCTGGACCAGCTTCCCGGCATGGCGTTCAAGAGTAAAGTTAAACCGGACTTTACGATGACGTTTGTCTCCAAAGGCTGTGAAGATCTTACGGGATATTCTCCTGAAATGCTAGTGAACAATAAGTCTGTCTCCTTCACTGATTTGATTGCCCCTGAGTATCGCAATGCACTGTCCGAAAATTTCAGGCAAAAGATCGCAAAAGAAGAGAAACTTCAGGATGTATTCGAGATCGTCACGAAAGACAAGCGGCGGAAATGGGTCTTCGGCTATGGACAGATAACCCATGATGAAGATGGCCTTTCAGCAAGTTATGAAGGAATACTACTCGACATCACCGAGAGGAAAAGAGTCGAGGAGGAGAAGAAATACCTCAACGACCACGATCCCCTCACCGGCCTGTACAACCGGCGTTATTTCCTGGAGACCATTGCCCGTTTCGAGGCCGAACACGAATATCCCGTCGCATTCATCGTCGGTAATGTCAATGGCCTTTCCCTTTTCAACAGCGCCTTTGGGGAAAAGGCTGGCGACGAGCTTCTGCGCAAGGCGGGAGAACTTCTTCTCCGCTCGGCTCCGGAAGGCTCGGTTGCGGCGCGCCTCGAGGGCGACGGCTTTGCGTTGATCATACCTTTCGCCGGCAACGAAAGGACGAAGACAATTGTGGCGTCAATTACACGGGAGCTTAGGCAGTGCCGCAGTTCCCATATCCCTGCGGAGACCTACCTGGACCTGTCGCTCGGATACGCGAGTTCGGAAAGCACGGGCGGGGAGCTGCCGGATGTATTCAAGAGCGCACGGCAGATGCTCCACCACGCGCGACTTCTCAACAGAACCAGCGACACCCACGGCATTCTTAAATCCCTCTTGGCCACCCTGTATGAGAAAAGCGGAGAGACGGAGGAGCATTCCGCGCGACTGGCATGCGTTTCCACGAAGATCGGCGAACGCCTTGGCCTTTCGGAAGAGGATATGAACACGCTGAGGCTTCTGGCCATGCTGCACGATGTGGGAAAGATAGGCATCGACGACAGGATACTCAAGAAGCCGGGCCCCCTTACCGAAGACGAATGGAAGGTCATGCGGACCCATCCGCAGATCGGCTACCGGATCGCGATGGCATCAAGCGAGCTGAGCGATATTGCGCCTTATATCCTTGCCCATCACGAGCGGTGGGACGGGAAAGGGTACCCCAGAGGGCTCAAAGGAGGAGAGATACCGCTGCTCGCTCGGATACTGAGCCTCGCGGACGCCTTCGATGCCATGACTTCGGCGCGAGCCTACAAGGAAGCGTGGGAAAGGCAAAAGGTACTCGAAGAGCTGAAAAAGAACGCGGGGACTCAGTTCGATCCGAAGATTGTGGATATTTTCCTCTCCATTGTCGATCTGACGGATTTCAACTGTCAGGAGGAAAATTGAATGACCAATAGTATAGGCTCACCTCTACATTGAGATAGATTATGGCACGATTGGTAAATTGGTTAATTGCCATTCCTTCAGTGTCGGTGTAGGGTCGAGAATAAAGATGATATGTTCTCACGTTATTCTCCATAGATCAGAAAAAAAATAAATTCATGTACACAGTTTGTACACAGTAAAGCGATTTCGAAGTCATTTTAGGTCATAAAAACACCCATTTCAAGCGTCGTTTTCGAGGTAGAAATATGTGCTTGTAAGTTATTATAATATAATAAAAAAGCCGCTCATGAAGAGCGGCTTTTCGATCTGTCGGGCTGAGAGGATTTGAACCTCCGACATCTTGGTCCCGAACCAAGCGCGCTAGCCCCTGCGCTACAGCCCGAATTCATTAAAAAAAAGCCCGTCGCGCGACGGACGGGTTTAATTCCGCGTTACGCGGAACCGCACGGATACGCGCCTGCACGCAGCACCATGCGGTGATCGGGAGCGACGGGGCTTGAACCCGCGATCTCCGGCTTGACAGGCCAGCGCGATAAACCAGCTTCGCTACGCCCCCGTGTCATTGCTGACGGAATGTTAATATACTGGTGCCCCCCCTTTGTGTCAATAGGATATAAGGATGGCGCCTGTCTTCTGGTCGAAGGCCTGGCTCTCTCGCTGGGCGCCGCCGCGAGCCGCCGATCTCCTGGGGGAAGGCAGGCTGAGCCGAAGAAGTGCGCCGGAGTCGGGCAGGGTTTTGCTCTTGTCGGCCGAGATCAGTGTATAGCCCAAGGAAGAGCATGCGTATTTGCCGCTTCTGTCGCCGGGCAGGGCAATGGAATCCGACACTACGCGACAGACGAGCCCGTCCGGGCTCTTGTCGGCCGCTGCTGCCGATTGCATGCGGGCCTCTTCATGGCTCCGGGGGCGCCCGCTGTTAGGCTTTTGCTGGGCAGCCTGTTTTCTTATAAAGAGAAAGCTGAAGGACAATTTCTCTTTTGAGAGCCCCGCCTCTTCCGAGAGAGAGGTGAGCCACCGTGGAGCAAATCCGGCAGGTATTGAGAAATGGCACCACGGATATTTCGTTCTTGGCAGAGGCATTCGGACTGGCGCGAGGGCTCCTGCATGGCCGGAGAGGTGTTCCTGTCCGCTCTTGAAGATGCCGGGCATGGGGCATGCGTGTGTGTGGGGACAGGGGGCCAGAATCTCGCTGCCGCCGATAATTGCAGCCGCCCTCATTGCGCTCAGGAGGCTCCCGGACCTGGGTTCTCCGGGTTCGACGATGAGCATTGTGCCAAGGGGAAGGCAATACTGGGCAATCCGGTGGTACAGTTCGGAGGCATCGTCGGAGAGGGTTCCCTCATGGTGCCAGAAAAATTCGTTGAACACATTGACCGCACAGAAGAGGTTCGCCTTCTCATGCAGGGGCTCCCCGAAGCGCGCATGTTTCAGCTCGATGTTCCAGGGGGGCAGTTCTCCTCCATGTTTTGCGGCGAGGAGCTCGAGGATGAGCCTGCCGGCCTCCATAATGCGCGGTGCCCGGTCGACGCACACGAAGGTGAGCGGCATCTTCCTCAGTTCCGGCTTTGCGCAGTAGAGCGCAACGGGGAGGGTGAGGGGCCCCGAGCCCATATCGATGATCGTCGCATCGGGGCTGAGTCCGAAGGGAAGCTCTGTCAGAAGAGTGACGAGCCGTACAAGGTTCCACGGCATAAAATAACGGAGGTAGGCTGAAAGAAAAGCCGAATCGTTGAGATAGTCGACGCTGCGGTGCGCCCTCTCCATCGTGAGCGAACGCCAGAGGTCCCGAATGCTGTAGCGAAGCTCCGCGCGCTTGCGCCCCGGCATCGGATTCGCTTCATCGATGCATGCGGGGAGTTTCTGCAATGCGGAAACGGCGTCTTCGCTGATGCGAAGACTGTAGAGGAGAGTATGTTCGCCCATGGGGCGACTATAGCATATTCCTGTGTTACTCGAAACTGAGTACCACTTTGCCTGCTTCACCTGAGAGCATCGCCGCAAAGCCCTTCTCGAAATCGTCGAAGGAGAAGCGGTGCGTAATGACGGGGCTGATGTCGAGGCCCGAGAGCAGCATGGTCTGCATTTTGTACCATGTCTCGAAGATCTCGCGCCCGTAGACGCCCTTGATGAAGAGCCCCTTGAAGATGACGCGCGACCAGTCGATGCCCGCGCCATCCGGCAGAAGGCCGAGGAGGGCCATGCGTCCGCCGTTGTACATGTTCTCTATCATCTGTTCGAGGGCCTGGGGGCTGCCCGACATCTCCAGGCCGATATCGAAACCTCCAACCATGCCCAGTTCTTTCTGCACTACCTTGAGATCTTCTTTTGCGATATTGACGACGCGCGTTGCGCCGAGTTTCTTTGCGAGCTCGAGGCGCCATGGATTCACGTCCGTCACCACGACGTTGCGCGCACCGACATGCCGCGCGATCGCCCCCGCCATGCACCCGATCGGGCCCGCCCCGGTGATGAGCACGTCTTCCCCCACCATGTCGAAGGAGAGCGCCGTATGCGTTGCATTGCCGAATGGATCAAAAATGGCCGCGATTTCATCGGGAATGGCTTCATGCATGTGCCACGCATTCTGCGCGGGTACGGACAGGTATTCGGCAAAACACCCGTCGCGGTTGACGCCGATGCCCACGGTGTTCGGGCAGAGATGGCGCCTGCCCGCGCGGCAGGCCCTGCAGACGCCGCACCAGATGTGTCCCTCTGCGGAGACCCGTTCGCCGATCTTGTAGCCCTGCACCGAGCGCCCCATGTCCACGATTTCACCGACAAATTCATGCCCTATAGTCTGTCCCAGACGAATGGTGCGCTGCGCCCAGGTATCCCATTTCCAGATATGGACATCTGTGCCGCATATGGCTGTTTTTTTGACTTTTATGAGGAGATCGTTGTCTCCGATTTTGGGAGTGGGAACATCTTCCATCCAGAGCCCAGGCTCACTTTTTCGTTTTACAAGCGCTTTCATAATGCTCCTTTCTGTCCGCGAGGCCTCGAACTGCGGCGGCGCGGATCATCACAGATCGACTTCCAGTATACTACTTGTGGTTGAAATGAGGAATGCAAAAAATGAAATAAGCCATGCGTTGTAACCTTACAGCAAGAAGAAAAGTGCCGCTCCTCCGACCGCTATCGCAGCTCCCAGGATCTCCAGAGAATGAATTTTTTGCTTGAGTATCAGTACCGAAGGCACGATGATCACGACCGGAGTGAGCGCCATGAGCGTGCTTGTGGCGCCCACCTGGGTATTCTGCATTGAGAAGAGGGAAAGAACCACGCCCAGAAACGGCCCGAACACCGAACCTTTTATGGTTGCGGTGAAGGCTTCCCTGTTTTTCGGCACCCTGAAAAAGACATGGGGTCCCTGTCCCATGATGAGGGCGTTGATGGCGAATCCGAAAATCGCCACAAAGACCCGGATCTGTGTGCCGGAGATCGGGCTGTAATCGCCCAGTCCGGCTTTTGTGAGCACCATTCCTCCTGCCTGGAACAGCGCAGACAGGAAGGCATATGTCAGCCCTTTTACCGAGAGCGCACCCTCGTTGTTTTTTCGGCTTTGCCGGGACCGCACGAGCACGACGATGAGGATGCCGGCCACGGTGACCGCCATGCCTATGAGCCTGTGCATCTGCATGCGCTCCGCAATAAAGATGTAGGCAAACAGGGCGGTGAACACTGGGGTGAGCGACTGGAAAACGACGGTAATTCTTGAACCTATAAGTACATATGCATTAAAAAGAAAAAAGTCGGCGATGACGAAGCCGACAAGCCCCGACAGGGAGAGGAATATCCATGTCCGGAGCGGTGCATCGTAGGGGAAGGGGACCCCGCGCACAATGGTTCCTGATAACGCGAGGAAGAGGAAGGCGAAGACCACCTTCCAGAAATTGACCGCCAGCGCTCCGACTTTTTTTGAGGCATTCTCAAAAAATATCGCTGAAAAAGACCAGAATACAGCCGTTCCAAACGCAGCGAGGAGCGCGAGCTTTTCCATGATCTGCTATTCTAGTGGAAGACCATCCTTTGTGAAAGGGGCGCCACTTTCTTTTGTCTTATGTGCGTTTTTATTGACCTGGGCCCGATCTTGGAATATCCTTATTACAGGAGGCCCAATATGGCAGTGATTTGTATTTCACGAGAACTGGCATCCTACGGCGAAGAGACGGCCCAGGAACTTGCAAAGCTCAATGGATACAAGATCGTCGACAAAGAACATATTGAGGCAGCGTTATCCGCTATTGGCATCGATATTGAGAAGCAGGAGCGATACGACGAGAAGAACCCGGGCTTCTGGGCATCTCTCTCTCAACAGCGGGACGAGTACCTGCATTTCCTCACACAGGCGATTTACGAAACCGCGCTTGGAAACGACTGCATAATCCTCGGGAGAGGCGCCCACGCCATCCTGAGGGGTATCCCGAATCTCATCGGTATTCGGATCGGCGCCTCGAAATCCGTCAGGGTAGAGAGAGTGCGCAAGGCCCAGAACATCGACTCGCGCCATGCCCTCCAGATAATCGAGAGCAGCGACCACGACCGCGCAGGCTTCCACAAATACTTCTTCTCCGTGGATTGGTACAATCCTTCCGAGTACGACATGACCCTCACGACCGACCGCTTCGATCCGATCCATGCTGCAGCCGCAATCGAGGCCTTCCGCAAGTCGTTTATCACCGAGACGCAGGAGAAGGACGCTACCGCAAAGCTGCAGGACCTGCTGCTGGGATCGAAAATCGTCACCGAGATCACCTACAACCGCAAGATTCCGATCCACTTCCTGGAGGCGGCCGTCGAGCGCGGCGTGGTCGTGCTGCATGGCGTGGCGAACACCCATGCGGCGGTGGACAGCGCTGTCGCGGCGGCGAATCTCATACCGGGAGTCAGGCAGGTAGAGAGCGCGATCCAGCTCGTGCAGGAATTCACCGTAGTGCCATGACAGGCGCAGAGAAGACGGACTCACCGGAAACCAGTCTGTGAAATATGTATCTTCTTTTCATGCCATCCTCGAGACGCTGCGGGCAGGCTCATGTTCGGGCACTCTGTACGTCACGGAGGATGAGCACCGCAGGGGCCCCCGGATACGGGAGATTCTGGAAGAGGCTGAACGACAGGGCATGGCTGTCCGCGCGATGCCCGCATCGAAGCTTGGGGAGATGAGCCCCGAGCACCGTGGCGTCCTCCTCGCGGTCGATTCGGAGTTGCGGCGCGCGCTCAGTCTCGAAGCGCTGTGCGGGGGGGCGTCCAAGGTGGATGCCAGCCTCGTGTTCGTGCTCGACCACATCGAAGACCCGCACAACGTGGGGGCGATTCTGCGCTCCGCCGATGCCTTCGGCGTCGATGCCGTGATCATTCCGTCACGGCGCGCTTCGCCGCTGACCGATGCCGCCGCGCGCAGCTCGGCAGGCGCCATTGCGTGGGTGCCGGTCATTCAGGTGAACAACCTCAGGGCCGCAGTCGATGCGCTGAAAAGTGCCGGCTACTGGGTGTATGCGGCGGACATGGCGGGGGCCCCGGTCGGCGAGCATCCAATGTCCAAGAAGGCCCTTGTCATCCTCGGCAACGAAGGCAAAGGCGCCTCCAGAATCCTGAGAGAAGCCGCCGACGAGAGCATCTCGATCCCCATGCGCGGCCACGTCGATTCCCTGAATGTATCGGTGTCGGCGGCCATCCTCATGTATGAATACAGGCGCGCGCATTCAGGATAGGGGCATTGCGCCCCGCGCCTTTATCGTGAAACCTTACACGTCCCAGATTTCGCGGAATTTGTGCTCCCGCTCGCAGTACTTGCAGACAAAGGTCGTCTCGCCCTTGCGGATGAACTCGGGAGGCACCCCCTCGTTGTTCGCCGGATACGAGATGCAGTTCTCGTTTTTGCACGAGATTTCGTCGAAGCCGTAGATGCGGGGCGGCATCGAGAGGCGGTATTTCTTCGCGACATGCGCGTGCCGGATCAGGTTGAGCGTGCAGCCCGGCGCGATCGCGGCGAGTTTCTTCAGGTCCTTTTCTCCGAAACTTATGATGTCGGGCAGCGAGATGATGCCCTTGAAGGTCTCCGGCCCGCGGCTCGAGTGGTAGACGCCGTGGCTGGACCGCACATCGAGCTGGAGGATTTTGCGCACCGCATCGATGCTGCCCCAGATCTCGCCGATGAGCTCTCCGGTCGCGATGTGGTCGATCACGATACCCTCCTCGACAGGCTTGATGCCCACCTTGTACTCGGGTTTGTGCTTTTCCTGGGCTTCCACTTCGTGCACAAAATCATCGATGAATTCGCGCTGCTGCGCATGTTCGCCCTCGAAGTCCTCGCCGATGCGGCCGGAGAGCATGGCGATCTCCGTGATGCGCGTCCAGTATCCGTTGATCGACTGGCCATCCCAGCCGTTGAGGGGCAGCTCGTCGAGGAAGAATGGGATGGTCGGGGAATTCCGGTCGCGCGGCAGGGGGTGGTAGAAGCGGCAACCGTCCGGCAGCTGCCCCAGGAAGTCCTTTTTGAAGGTGACGGCCTGGCGCAGGTAGGGTGCGCGCTCGAGGACCGCCTCGCCCATGCGCTCGAGCTGGAGGCGGGTGAAGTACCAGATGGAGGAGACCTTGGCCTGCGCGAGATACTCTTCGATCGATTCGAAGACGCGCACGGAGAAGCCGTTCGCCTTCATCTTCTCGACATAGTAGGGCGGCATGGACAGAAGCTCGGGCGCGACGAGGTCGACCTCGACATTGCGGAAGACTTTCAGGCCGTCGGCCTTGGAGTGCACGGTGCGGCCGTGATACAGGTCTCCCACCATGGCGATGTGGATGTGGTCATCGTTCCAGCGCAGCTGCTCAAGGAATGAGAACTCGTCGAGGAATTCCTGAGTGGGGTGTTCGTGTTTGCCGTCGCCCGCGTTGATGAACGAAGGCTTTGGTTTTCCGGTGATGCGCGAGTACTCGGAGAATGCCTGGTCCAGCCAGGTGCATACACCTTCGAGCTTGGTCCGGAGAATGAAACAGGACTCCCCGGAATAGCCGAAGAGCATCTTGATGGCGTCGGTGATGGATTCGTTTTTGTTGAACGAGCTCGTCGCCGCATCGAAGACATTGACCCGCGCGCCGAGAAATTTGCCGGCGTTGCGGAACGATTCCCTGGTTCGGGTCGAATTCTCCATGAATATCAGATACACTTGATAGTCAAGGTCGTTGATGCGAAATTTCGATACATCGCCGCCGGAGACCGCCGCATCCTTGACTTCTCTCGCCTTGCGGTAGAGATAGCGCTGTTCGTCGAGCGATAGATCATTGACGACCGAAATCGATCTGCCTCTGAAAGGACCATTGCGGGCCATCATTCCCTCCTTACACGAATGGTGATCCCGCGTCGCGGGATCTATCGAGCAGCCCTCGCAAGTCGGGCGACTGCCTCCAGCCGTCCGGTCTGAGGGTAGAAATCGAACAAGGTGATATTTTCGGTCTTCCAGCCTTTCTGTGTCAGGTCCTGCAGATCGCGCGCGAGGCTGGCGTGGTCGCAGCTCACATAGAGAAGCAGGTCGGCCTGGGCGCCTGCAAGCCATGCGCGCAGCTCGGGCGAGAGGCCCGTGCGCGGCGGGTCGGCGACGATGCAGTCGAAGGCGCGATTCGCATGGGGCGTTTTTATCCAGCGCTCCACGGGTATATCCGAAAAGGCGACCTTGGCTCTCGCCTGACTCAGGTTCAGGCGCGCGGCTTCCATTGAGACAGTATCGCTTTCGACACATTCGATCGAATCGAAATTGTCTGCCAGGAAGAGCGAGAAGAGCCCTGCGCCGCTGTAGAGATCGAGCGCCCGCCCACCCCTGAGCGGCTCGATGCAGCGCTCTATGAGCTTTTCCAGCACGGCTATATTGCTCTGGAAGAAATGCGCCACGGGGAACTGGAAGCGCTTGCCTCGCACGCTCGCGCCCGCATACGCATCTCTGCCTTCGATGTAGATGTGCTCGTCCTGCCCGAAGGCGGCGAAGCGGGGCCGCTCGCCGATCAGCGCCGAAAGGGCGCGATAGGGGCGGGCTTTCCGGTTTTCGACAACGAGCCAGCGTTCGAGGGCGGGCGCGAGGATGGGGCACTGGGCTGCCCTTACGGTCTCGCGCGAACCGGCTTTTGTAAACCCCAGGCCGCCGTCGCCGCACGCGTGAATCTGGATTCGGTTGCGGTAGTGATAGGGCTCTCCGACGACGATTTCAAGCTTTCCGGGATCGAAGCCCCCGATGCGCAGAAATGTCTCGCGCGCGGCATCCTGCTTGAGCTCTGCCTGGTATGAATATTCCATGTGCTGGAGCGTGCAGCCGCCGCACACCCCGAACAGGGGGCAGGGTGGCTCTGTGCGCTGCGGTGAAGGTTCTTTTGTGTCGACGGGCTCTGCGCGGGAAAAACTCGCGTGCTCCTCGATAATCCTGCAGAGGACGAGTTCGCCGGGGATGGAATAGGGGATGAAGACCGCCTTGCCTTCCGAAAAAGCGATACCCTCGCCGTGGGAGGAGAGTTTTTCAACCCTGAGGGTAAGCAAATCGTCGGTCATGAAAGCTTTCTTACTGTAATGGATTCACGCTTTTTTCGCAACTGGTCATTTTGGAATTATATTATACGCATGAGTATCACAATTCGTTCTCTCGGTGCAGCAGAAGAAGTCACTGGTTCCAAGCATCTCCTCGAGGTCGACTCCCAGAGAATCCTCATCGACTGCGGGGCATTTCAGGGCAAGCGCGCGGAAGCGGACAGGAAGAACAGGGAACTGCTCGGCGACGATATCGATCCTGCCTCAATCGATGCGCTTGTGCTCACTCACGCACACTACGACCACTGCGGTCTTGTGCCCTACCTTGTGAAGAAGGGCTTTGGAGGCTCGATCTACGCCACATCGGCGACACGGGACCTGGCAAACCTCATCATGACCGATTCCGCGCACATCCAGGAGCGCGATGCGGATTACCTCTCGCGGCAGGCCCAGAAGAGGAATGAGAAATTCGACTGGAAGCCTCTCTTCGATGAGTTCGACGTCATCCGCGCCATGGACCAGTTCGTGACGGTCGGGTATCACCGCCCGATTTTCGTCGCCGACGGCGTGCAGGTCGAATTCTTCGATGCCGGTCACATTCTCGGCTCGGCGTTTGCGCGCGTCACCGCGACGGACAGGGCGGGGAATACGGCCGTCATCGGTTTTTCCGGCGATCTGGGCCGCAAGAACAAGCCCATCATCAAAGACCCTGAGTGCCTTAAGGATATCGACATACTCTTGCTCGAGAGCACCTACGGCGATCGTCTCCACGAGTCGACCGATGACGCGCTCTCGCGGCTCGAAAAGCTCGTCAACCGGACTGCGGCGGCTCGGGGAAAGCTCATCATCCCCGCCTTCGCGGTGGAGCGTACGCAGGAACTCATATTCTATCTCCACCTTCTGCACGATAAGGGCAGAATCCCCGAGGTGCCGATCTGGGTCGATTCCCCGATGGCGCTCAACGCGACGAGCATCTTCGCGATCCACCCCGAATGCTACGACAAAGAGACCTACGATCTCTTTACGACGCACGCGAAGAATCCCTTTGGCTTTTCTGCGCTCAACTTTTCGCGCTCGGTCGAAGACTCGAAGGCGCTCAACCAGGCCAGAGGGCCGATGATCATCATCTCGGCCGACGGCATGTGCGAGTTCGGGCGCATCCAGCACCACCTGATACACGGGCTCGGCGACCCCGCAAATACCGTTCTTATCGTGGGCTATATGGCCAACGGGACCCTCGGCCGGCGCCTCAAGGATGGTGCAAAGGAAGTGCGCATCCACGGCGACTGGTATCAGGTGCGCGCGGACATTGAGGAGATCGATGCGTTCTCCGCGCACGCAGACTGGAAGGAGGCGGTGGAATGGCTTGGTTGCATCGACAAGGCGCGTCTGCGGAAAATCTACCTCGTACACGGTGAAGGCGAAGCGCTCACCGCGATGTGCGGGCATGTGCTCGACGCAGGTGCCAGGGATGCCGAAATCGTAAAAGCGGGGGAAATCTATACGATAGCCTGAGCCTCATGTTGATGCTGCGGCACCGTGGTGCGCGGGCCTCAGCAGATCGTGTCGAGCTTGGCGACCCGGGTCGCGTGGCGGCCGCCTTCAAACTTCGCATTCATATATACACCAAGGATCTGTTCGACGGGCTCCACGTATTCGACCCTGCCACCGAACGCGACGAAGTTGGCGTTGTTGTGTTCTTTTGCCATGCGCGCAGTGTAGCTGTCGTGAATGAGGGCGCAGCGGATTCCCTTGTGCCTGTTGGCCGCGATCGAGATGCCGATGCCCGTTCCGCAGCACACGATGCCGAAATCATAGCCGCCCCTGAAATATTCCTGCACGGCCAGCTCCGCCTGATCCGGATAGTCGACCCGGTCCTCTGTGTCGATGCCGAGGTTGACAACCTGGTGCCCCTGGCTCTCCAGCCACTTCACAAGACGGAATTTCAGCGCCACCGCGCCGTGATCGTTTGCGATGACAATCTTCATAGGCCTAGAGTAGCGACGAATACAGGGGTGGTCAAGGATTGGGCGAAAAGGCCGTGCGGCGCTCGGCCGGGCTCCCGCAGCCTGTATTTTACCATTGAAAGGCGACCGCGCGCTTTCCGAGTATGTAGTCGTCGAAAATGACGCGGGCCGGCCTATTCGCCATGCCGGCACAGACGTGGAGCGGAAGCAGATGCTCTTCCCGCGGGTGGCAGTACCTGGCATGGGGAGCTTTTTCCCATGCAGCCAGACGGGCCTCGCGCTCGGATTCGGAGAGAGTCCCCGTGCAGCAGTCGATGAGCCAGTTCTGGAAAGCATCGTTCTCTGGATCCGGGGCGGCTCTGCCGTGCCATGAGAACGCTCCCATGTTGTGGAAGGAAAATCCCGAACCTATGACGAGAATGTCTCTCTCAAGAAGCGGCCGCAGGGCTCTCCCTGCCCTGAGGTGAGAGGCCGGGTCGAGATTGTGGAGGAGCGACATCTGGAGAGTGGGAATATCGGCACCGGGATACATGAGCTTTAAGGGTATGAACATCCCATGGTCGAAACCGCGGTTTTTATCGATGCGGGAAGAGATGCCGTTTTTCTGAAGCAGCCCGGCGACGAGCTCTGCCAGCTCGGGATTGCCGGGGGCGGGGTAGGTTATCTCGTATGCTTCATCGGGGAAACCATAATAATCGTAGAGCAGGGGAGGGGTCTCTCCTCCTGTCAGCGTCACCTCGCGCGCCTCCCAGTGGGCGCTTATCACCAGGATCGCTTCCGGCTTCCTGAGCTTTGCGGGAAGCGCCTCCATGAACTGGACCATCGACCTATGGCCGGCATCGCCCAGAATAGGCAGGGGACCGCCGCCGTGAGAAAAGTAGACAATCTGGGCCGTGCTGCTGTTCCGTTCTGCTTCCACCATAGGCTTACTCCTCCTGGGAAATGTTCATTCTGCTATTCCTATCAAGCCAATACATATAATATAGTAATTTTATGCTGACGGCGCTGTCTGTCACGAACAAAATTCTGCAAATGCGGGAATAAAAGACATGGCAAACGACCCGGTGCGGCCATCGCCCTCTCTTATCATCGCATACTGCGATTACTCCTATAGGGGCTCGCCCAATACAGATCCTCTTTTGCTCGCCGCAAGTATCCGACGCTACGGCGGGGTCTGTAAATCGGTGCCGATTTGGCTAATGTGCCAGGACATCCCGGACATGTCTGCGCAGATTTCCAGGAAGGCGACCGCCCTGAACGTCGATTTACTTCCATACAATAATGACGGGAATATATCGGGTTTCCCCTTTGCACGGAAAGGGATCGCGGCGGCCGAGGCAGAGCGTCGCGCGGAAGGGGAGGTTGCGGAACTCCTTTGGTTCGACCGTGATTCCCTTGTGCTCAATGACGTCTCACCGCTACTGCTGCGTCCAGACAAGAAGGTCTCATTCAGGCCAGTGAATGTTCAGAACATAGGTCAGACGGCCGATATGCCGGAAGAGGCTTTCAATGAATTTTGGCGGCGAGCATGTGCCCTTGGAAATGTCGATTACAGGATCGTCGGGACTACAACGAGCTATATAGACCGGAAAGTCCTGTTCTTTTATATAGCGGCGGGTCTTGTCGGCGTAAGGCCGGAACTGGGAATATTCCGGGAATGGGAGAATCTTCTGCGAATTTTTGCCGAGGATCGATTCCTGCGGGACTATTGTGAGAAATATGGCCTATACAGGATATTCATGCACCAGGCCGCGCTCAGCATCGCCGCCGCAGGCAAGACCGAGATCGCGGAGCGTCAGGAACTTTCTCCCTATGCCATGTATCCCATGAATTTCTGGACCAGCGATCCGAATGCGTGCAGACCGGGCTCTCTCGATGAGGTGATTTCCCTCCGCTATGACACTGTTCTCGATGGTGATGGCTGGAGGGCATTCCCGATGAGCGCCATGCTCCGCGATTGGATAGGACACAATATCCGGTAAGGTGCGGAATTGGCTTGGCAGATTATTGTTTTGTCTTGTCCTCGAGCAGCCTGCCCATGAATTCGATCTTGCTCTCCAATTGACGGATCTCTTCTTCTTTGAGGGCTGCAGAGCTCTCCAGGAGGCGGATTCTGTTTTCAAGGTCATCGACTTTTTTTGACAGCTCGTCCGGCGCGCCCTTGCTGCGCTTGCCCAGGTAGTCAAAACCAGCCGATATGGCCGTTATCGCGATAATCCCGAGAATGACCGCTATTGCGATGCCCATAGGACCTCCCCTTACCATCCCCGTCTCAGAAAACAGTATCCTGTATGGTCCGATTTTTCAACAGTGAACTGCTGTACTCCCACAGCGCGGCGCGCAGTTCTTGTCTGTTGTAAATCCTGGGGATTCTCTTCCTCCGCGTTTTGTGAAAATAGGCGCCGCTCACATTCCCTGCCTCACCTGAAGTCGCCAGGTGAATAATCTGCTTTGCCCCTTCGGCGACATCGATAAAAAACGGCGACAGGATGATTCGGATGAGGATGTCGAACCATCGGTGAGTGTACATTATCGAAGTCCTCACGATGCCCGGATGCACTGCGTTCACGGAGATTCCCACGCCGCGCAGGCGCTCCGCGAGCTCCACCGTAAACAGAAGGACCATGTATTTGGAGACCGCGTAGGCCCTGAACCAGCGGTAGTCATTTATTTTTTCGAAACGGAACCATCCGATCTTGTAGATGTTGGAGATCACATTGATGATCCGGTTGTCGGAGCCCTTTTCAAAAAATGGCAGAAGCTGCATGGTGAGCAGGAAGGTCCCGACATAGTTTATGCCGATATTGGGCTCAAAATTATCGACGGTGCGCTTGTGGTCCGTGGTACAGACGCCCGCATTATTGACCAGGATATTCAGTCTGCCATAGCTGTTTTTGAAATCCTCCACGAAATTCCGTATGGAGTCGCGGGAGGAGATGTCCAGCTTCATGGCAGCGATATTTGAGTTTTGAGTGAGCGATTTGAGTTCTTCGCAGGCGAGGCGGGCGCTTTCAGGGTTTCTGCACGCCAGGATCACTGTCATGCCCTCTTTTGCGAGGCCAAGCGCCGTCTCTTTTCCGATGCCGCGGTTCGCACCCGTGACGATCGCAATCTTGTCGTTCATCTGAGCTTTTCTATGCCTTCCTCGATCGTGCCGACGAAGAGGACTGGGCCGGTGCCGTTGCTCTCATAGATAAAATCCCTCAAGCTTTTGCTCTTTATATCGCGAAAGTCACTGATTTCCATTTCAGTCAAGGAATAAACCGTTATCACAGTTCGGGGAGTATTGTCTTGAGTTTCGCCCAGGTCGCCGTATTCCGTTTTGCCGGGGCCGTCATGACGGCGTAGCGCATCGCGCTACGGCAGGGGCAGTCTGCACCTCCTCCCAGCGCCGGGACTATCTCTTTTATCAGTGCCTTGGCGTGGGTCGAGTTGGCGTTGAGGTTTCCCACGACCATATCGACGGTCACATCGGCGTGGTCCGTCTTCCAGCAGTCGTAGTCGGTCGCCATGCAGACCATGGCGTAGCAGATTTCAGCCTCCCGCGCAAGTTTCGCTTCGGGGAGCACGCTCATGTTGATGATGCCGGCTCCCCATGAGCGGTAGAGCCGGCTCTCCGCCCGCGAGGAAAAAGCCGGGCCTTCCATGCAGACAAGCGTCTCCTCCGTGTGGACGCGCAGCCCGCGCGCGGCGATGAAGGGCTCGATGATCCCGCAAAGCCGGCCACAGAAGGGATCCGCAAAGCTCATGTGGGCCACCACACCTTCGCCGAAGAAGCTCGACCCCGGTCTGTCCTTCGTCCTGTCGATGATCTGTGAGGGGAGGACAAAGTCGCGGGGGCGTATCTCCTCCTTGAGGCTGCCGACGGCCGAAAAGGCGACGATCTCGCGGACGCCGAGCATTTTGAGCGCCGCGATGTTCGCTCTTGAGTTCACCTCGGTCGGGAGGATGAAGTGTTCCCGGCCATGGCGGGGCAGAAATGCCGCCGTCACACCGCCTATCCGGGCGATGGTGATCGTGTCGGAGGGCGATCCCCAGGGCGTGTCCATCCCGATCTCTTCGAGGACATCGACGCCCTCGATCTCGTACAATCCCGATCCGCCTATAATGCCGACACTGGCCTTGTCCATGGTTTTACCTCTGTGCAGACAGTTTCGTTGACGATTATACATCGGATTCCCGGCGTTACAAAGCCTGCGTTCGGCGGCTATTCCGGGCTTGTCTAACATCGCCTGCAGGGCAGAATCACGAGATAGTCTGCTCTATCTTGAGCTCGCGGAAGAAATGAATGGTGAACGGAATGCAGCAGAGGAAAGTGCAGGCATCTGCCAGAGGCTGTGTGATCTGGACGCCTGTCAGGCCGAGGAGTCGCGGCAGAATGAGAATGGAGGGCAGGAAGAATATCCCTTGGCGCGCGGCAGCGAGAAAGGTCGCGGTCCATGATTTTCCGATGGACTGAAAGGTCATGTTGCACATGACACCGAGCGGAACGAGGGGCATGGTCAGACACTGGGCGCGCAGTGCCTTTGACCCTATGGCGATCACATCGGGGTCCGTCGCTATGAACAGTTTCATCAGGAATGGCGCGGCCGCGAATCCGCCGATGCTGCACGCTGCCATGAAGACTATGCAGGTCTTCAGGGTGAAAAAGAAGGCTTCTCTCACCCGTCGGAAGTTCCTGGCTCCGTAATTGTATCCCAAGACCGGCTGGTACCCTTGACCGATGCCCAGAGTGACAGAAAAGATGAACATGAATATCTTGCCGACGATAGACATGGCCGCCACCGCCGCGTCGCCGTACACGGCGGCGTTCACGTTGAGCGCAACTGTGGAAATGCTGGCGAGTCCCTGCCGGCAAAAAGAAGGAAGGCCATTTTTCAGTATCTGCAGATATGTATCCGGGGTTCTGGAAAGCTTGGGTAGACTTAGCTTGCAGACTGTTCTGTTTCTGACGAAACAGGAAAGAAGGATCAGCATGCTTATCAGCTGGCTCAGGGCTGTAGCGATCGCGGCGCCCGCAATTCCCATTTTGAACACAAAGATAAAGAGCGGATCGAGTCCGCAATTGAGGATGCCCCCGGCGGTGATGCCGACCATCGCGAGCCTTGCCTGGCCTTCTGCGCGCAGGATGTTGTTGAGCACGAAAGAGGCGGTCATGACTGGCGCGGCGAAGAGTATGTACTGCGCGTAGTCCCGGGCGTAGGGAAGAATCGTGGCTGTCGCGCCGAGCCCGCGCATGAGCGGATCGAGGAACAGGAGTCCTGCGGTCGCGAGCAGGGCTCCGAAGAGGAGCGACATGTAGAATCCGCTTGCCGCGACCCTGCTCGCTTCATCCGTCCGGTGAGCACCCAGCAATCTCGAGATCAAGCTTCCCGAGCCCATACCGACCGTGAATCCTATGGCCTGGATGATCGCCATGAGCGCAAACACCACGCCGACCGCGCCGGATGCACTCGTGCCGAGTTTGGAGACGAAATATGTATCCGCCATGTTGTAGATCGAGGTGACCAACATGCTTATGATTGTCGGGACTGCCAGCGAGATGACCAACCCGCCGACTGGCGCCTGTATCATCCTGGTGTAATGGGGGTCTGTCTGTTCCATCCGAGAAGCATGATGGCGATGCGCTGCCCTGGTGTCAAGCGCCGAGGGCCGCGCATATGCGGGCGGCGGCATCTCCGCCGGGAGGGCCTCCCGTTATTGGGCCTCGTCGTAATACTGCGCGAGCTTCAACTGCTGTACGAGAATGTCGAAGTCGATCTTCTGCGCCTCGATTTTCAGAATGGCGAGGTCGATCTTCGCCATGACATAGTCTTCCTCCGAGACGAAACCACCGCTGTAGAGTTTTTCCTCTCTCGCCATCTCCTCCTCTGAGTCGGCAATATCGATCTCCTGGATTTTCTTGTCCAGTTCGAGAGACTCGAGCGCCTCGTTGATCTGCCGGATGCCGTCCTTCAGCTCTTTTTGGGCATCTTCGAGCTTGAGTCTGTAAATCGTGGGGTATTCTTCGCGCTTGAGTACGCTCAGGGCATTTTCGCTCTTGTTGAAGAGATCGTAGGACAGCGTAAACGACAGGGCCCAGTCGACCTTGCTGGTGTCGGTGTTGTAATACACCGAAGCGGCGATGGTCGGATTCGGCAGGTAGGGCAAAATGGAAAAGCTCTTTCGCTTTTCTGCCGCGGCCAGAGAGAGCTCAAGCGAATGGATCGACATGGTGCTTGTCGGCTCTGCTCCCTTTATCGAAGCCAACCAGCCCGACTGCAGGCGAGTTATATCTGCATAGAGGGCATCGGCGTTGTTTTTGACATCGTCCTTTATGTTGGCCAGGGCGCTTGTCGCGGTCAATATGGATTTCTGGGCCTCGAGGATGCGCTTGTCCAGCTCCCGCTGGGTGCTGGTGTCGACGGTCGCCGCCCGCACCTTTTGGAGCACTTCGAGGTTCTCCCTGTTCGACTCGAGGAGGCGCTGATAGTAGATAAAATCGAGGACATCCGTCACGAGCTCCGTCCGTATGCTGTTTTTGATTTCCAGGAGAGAAGCCTGCGCCGAGCTCAGCGCCGCCTCGGCATCCAGCCTGTTTGCTGCGGTCTCCGGGAAAAGTGTACGGCTCACACCCACCGCCGGATTCTTCATGCTGATTTGACCGGACGAGATATCCACCGGTGCCTCGAAGAAGAGGTCGGCGCCTCCGAGAATTTTTTCGAAGGTGATAGTGGGGGTTAGCGTTCCTGATGTTATGCCGTCGCTGCCCACGATGATCGCCGAATAATCATCGGTATCGCTGTCCGATGAGCCTGTGTTGATGGACACCGTGGGGATATAGGGCTTCGTATACTCGGCATAGTCGGCCTCGGCGGATTTCAGCGTGAGCCTGGATTCGAGATAGGTCGCAGAACTGTTGAGGCGGGCCGTATATATTTCGTCCCAGCCCTCGGCGAAGGCCCCCGAGGCTACAAGGAGAAGAGCGAGCAGAAAAGCATGTCGTCGCATGGTTAAAGTCCTAGAGGGGTTTCTCCCATCGCGCTCAGATAGGAGGCGACCGCTTCGATATAGCTTTTCTGGGCGGTCAGCAGATTTTGCTGTGCAGAGAAGACATCGATCGCTTTCTCGTTTTTGTCGCTGAGGGAGAGGGTCCCGTTCTCGAACTGACGCTGTGCCTCTTGGTACAGGGTTTGCTTGAGAGTGTATTCATCCTTCCGTATCTGGAGGAGGGCCGCACTGTTCTTGATGGTGGAAAGCGTGCTCTCGTAGGACCTCTTGGCGTTGCTCTCGGCATTTGTCACCGCAACATCTGCCCTGACATTCTCTGTCTCCTGAATGCGCCGGTCATAGACTGAGGTGTTCGTCGCGAGGGATGCAGTCGTAAGGTCCTGGATATTCTTTGCCATGTTGGCTTCTTCGAGCGATATGTCTTTGGCGACCCACTCTTCGAGCGTGACGCTCGGTTCGAAAGAAGGAATCTCCGGGATAAGGTCCCAACTCCATTCCAGGCCCGAAACAAAGCGCACATAGTCCTTTGCATCCTGCAGCGTATACTCGGACAACTGCTTGTCGCTCGCGGCCGTATCGTATGCAATGCCGATTTCCTTGAAGACGTCTTCGGAGATCAGGCCATTTTTATACCGGACATCGGCGTATGTTTTGTCCTCTTTCGCATTTTCAAGACTGAGGGCGGCAGACTGGTCGTCGAGATCGGCTGTCGCCGCATCGAACACCGCGTCGATCACTTTGTTGTAGAAACTTAAGACCAGGCTCCGATAGTTTGCCAGGGATGTCACATACGTGTACTGTGCGTTGACCCTGTCCAGCTCAATCTTGGCCTCGATTTCGCCCTTTGTTTTTTTGAGATCGGCGATTTCGAGGTCGAGTTTGTACACCGCATAGTCCTGATTCGACTTGGCGGCAGCGGTGAACAGTTCCTCGAGCGTCCCTGCGGCTACAGGCGCGGCGGAACAGACGAGGGCAAGCGCACACAGCGCCAAGAGAAGGCTGCCTCTGGATCTCATCATTCACTCCTTTTACAATTGATAATATTCTATCGCTCTGTAGCGAAAGAAATTACTTCATACTGAAATATCTTGATCCCCTCCCGGGGAAAGATTTTTTTGACTTGGCCTACGGCCTCGACGATCAGGCAAGCCTCCTGGCTACTGCCGTAGAGCACGTAGAGAACGTTCAGTTCCGGCCAGATTGCCGTTCCCCGACGAACGCCGTTTCTGCCTCGTCCCTGCACATCTTCGATGAGCGAATAGCATACATCCGGAATCCTTTTTTCGATTTCTTCGAGGATGTTTTCCTCGACTGAGCAGTTTGCATAGATTTCAGTCCGTATCATCATTGGTATCCTTGTCTTCAGTCGTGTTCATTGTGGCCGCCTCTTTCAGCAATTTTTGCGTCTCTCTTTCTTTTTGAGCTTTTTCCCGCTCGTTCCGACTGTTGAAAAGGCTGTAAAGAACGGGCGTCAGGAAAAGCGTCATGATTGAGCTGACCAGCAGGCCACCGAACATGGTCTTCGCGATTGGCGCTATGCTTTCGGTTCCGGACCCCGGGAACAGAGCGAGGGGCATGAGGCCTAAAAGCGTTGTCAGGGTTGTCATCAGAATGGGCCTCAATCTGTGGCGGCCAGCTTCGCTGCAGGCTTCGAACAGAGTGTAGCCGCGCGCCCGAAGTGTGTTCGTATAGTCGACGAGCACGATGCCGTTGTTGACCACGACACCCGCAAGGGCCACGATGCCGATCATCGAGAAGAGGGAGAAAGAGTCGTTTGTCAGCTTGTATATCCAGACGACCCCGATGAACATGAGGGGAATCGACAAGAAGATGATGAAGGGGTCGACGAAGGACTCGAATTGACTCGCCATGACGCCATAGACGAGGAAAATGGCGACTGCAATGATGAGGATGAGTACAGGCAGATAGGTGCCCACGTCCATACTTTCACCGCCGAGCGAGACTGTGACGCCATCGCGGGGTACATATTGTTCATCCAGCACTTTCTGTACTCTCTGGGCCATCTCTGTAGAGGTCACCTTTGAGGATGCGGGGAGGTCGCCCTCGACATGGATGATTCTCTCTTTATCTTCGCGCTTTATCTGCTGCGGGGTGGTGCTGTTCGAGATAGTGGCGAAACTGGAGATAGGGATTTTGTCTCCCGCGGATGTGACGAGGAAGAGAGCCTTGATGTCGGAGAGGGTGCGCTTGTCTTCCTCCCTGAGCCTCACCACAACATCGATCATGTCTCCTGCCGAATTGTAGGTCGTGGCGGTAGTGCCATAGACAGCACTGCGGATCTCTTTTGCTACCTCGGAGACGGAGAAACCGTATGTGGCCGCCTTTTCCCTGTCGATTGAGATGAGGAGCTCGGGCGATCCCTCTTCGAGCGATACGCTGAGGTTCTCCACCTCCGGCAGCTCGGCAGCGAGAATGCGCTTGATCTCCCGGGCAGCCGCGAGAGAGGCGTCCTGATCCTTGGAACGAATTTCCACGTCCACCGCTGAGCTCGACGAGAACTGGCGCCCTGCAGTGTAGGTAAAGCTCGCGCCGGGAATCGACTCGAGGTAGGGTGTCAGTTTTGTTTTTATGGATGTCGGTGTGTCGGTCTGATCTTCGGGCTCCGGAAGCATGATCTGGAGAGAACCTTCATTGGTGTAGTTCCCGCTGAAAGGGCCGCCACTTCCACCGACTGTCAGTATGAGAGTCTCGTATCCTTCCACGTTTTGCTGGACGTTGGCCTGCAGTTTCTCGAGCACTTCCTGGGTATACTCCATCGTCGTTCCGAGAGGGAGAGTCAGATTTACCGTCAGACTGTCGTCAGTATTCGAGCGCGGGAAGAGATTCAGCCCGAAGGATCCCAGATAGAGAAGAGAGACCGCGAGGATGACCGCCACAAGCGCGACGATGAGCATTCTGTTTCTCAGACAGAATTCGAGGCCTTTCTTGTAGGCCTGCTCCTGAGCGGAAAAGAATCGCTCCAGCGCAGCATCGATCTTTTTCAAAAAGAGGTTTTTGAGCGGTTTTTGAACGCGTGTCTCGAGGTGCATGACGGGGCCGGAGAGCACGGGAACGATGGTGACCGCGACGACGAGCGACGCGGCGAGCGAAAAGCAGACAGTGAATACAAGATCATTGAAGAGTTGTCCCATCATGCCGAGTTTATTCCGGAACAGGATGATGGGGATGAACACGCAGAGTGTCGTCAATGTCGAGCCGGTAATCGCCGTGATCATCTCTTGGCTTCCAAGGATCGCGGCGATTTGGGGCTTCGTTCCCCGCTCCCGGTACCGG
>Ga0228535_1001837_pt1 | contig 26666 bp, 27 predicted proteins | sample SJ1metagenome_FD_168457 | JGI IMG/M metagenome (GOLD analysis project Ga0228535, IMG submission 168457) | Enriched culture of PCE-dechlorinating microbial communities from Ithaca, New York, USA - SJ1 | ecosystem: Engineered > Modeled > Simulated communities (microbial... > Unclassified | place...
TTTGTGAAGTCACGCACTCAAACCACTATGGTTCAATCATCACGGAATCGACGAGCGCACAACGTGCTACCCTTGCTCAGCTCGGAATCAATACGCGCTCATGGTTACAAATATAGGGGAATTTAGGTTGGACCTCCATGGGAGGAACCGAGGACTGGCCGCCGCGGAGCTGCTGCTCTCTTTCAAAGGTACGCTCAATATACTCGGGAGAAATGAGCGTCTCATGAAAACGCCTGCCGACAAAATCGGAAGAAGACTGGCCGCCGAGCATTCTGACGGCAGTGTCGTTCATCTGTCGGATGGTTCCGTTGATGCTCACAACAATGCCCGCCTGGGGTGTGTTGAAGATATACCGCCAGAATTCACTTGTTTGAGAAGTATGTTTTGATTTTTCAGGCCCGTTTTGGCTCATAGACAACCAGCCCAACCTTTTTTTAAAAAAACAACAGTCACCTGAAAATAGTCGCTCCTGGAGAGAGTATGTTTTCAGGAACTTTGTTGACTCTTCTTCTCAAGAATATATATCGGCCTGAAATTCGGATTCCTTAAATTTTGTCGCACCGGCAGGGCGCGTGGCGCGCGTATGGGGAGCTGCGCGCACATGTGGGGGTAGCTGCCGTTGCGGAGAGCCCCGACGCCCGGTAGGGAGCTGCGCCGCACGTGTGGGGGGTCAGCTCAGACCAGTCCGCGCTCGTACAGCAGATAGATCGCGTGCGTACCCAGATCGCCCATGCCCTCGGCGGCCATCTTCGCAAATAGCCGCTCTGCGAGCGCCAGCATGGGAAGTTCGATCTTCATCGCATGCGCCGAATCGAGCGCGATGCGCAAGTCTTTGAGGAAATGCTTGACATAAAAGCCCGGGCCGAAATTGCCATCGAGCATGCGCGGCACGTAGTTCGAAAGTTGCCAGCTCTGCGCGGATCCGTTTGCAATCGAGAGCAGCATGCGCTGCGGATCGAGCCCCGCCTTCTTCGCATAGGAGACGGCTTCGACTGCGCCGAGCAGGCTGCCCGCAATGGCAATCTGGTTGGCCATCTTCGTGTGCTGTCCCGCACCGGGACCGCCCTGGCGGATCACGGTCTTGCCCATCTCTTCCAGAAGAGGTTTCGCCCTCTGGAAGGTCGTCTCGTCGCCGCCGACCATGATGGTGAGCGAAGCGTTCTTTGCGCCGACATCGCCGCCTGAAACAGGCGCATCGAGTGCGCCGACCCCTCTGGCTTTCGCCGCTTCGTAGATGCGCACTGCAAGATCGGGCCTCGATGTCGTAGTGTCGACAAGAATGGCGCCCGGCTTTGCGTTTTCAATAAGGCCTTCAGGGCCGAAATAGATTTCTTCCACGTCGCTCGGATAGCCGACCATGGTAAAAATCACATCGCAGTCCTGCGCGATCTTCTTCGGGCTGTCCCGCCACTCGGCCCCCGCGTCGAAGAGAATCTGCGCCTTGCTCTTCGTGCGCGTATAGAGAAGCAGCCTTTCGCCCGAAGCCCGAAGATGGCCGGCCATTGCGCCGCCCATCACGCCAAGCCCGATAAATCCGACAGTCTTCTGGGACATGTGTGAAACTCCTTTGTCCTTTCAAATGTGAATTGGTGCGGTTCGATCGAATTATCCCTTTTGAATATACCAAAAGGCGCGCAAAAAAGCGAAGAGCCGTCGTCACAGGCCCTCTGGCTGATTTTTCCGATTTTTTATATAGTTTGATGCATGAATATGCAGGAAAGGCTTGAGCGCGCCGCACTCGCCGCCGCCGCGCTGCTCTCTGCGGGGACAGAGGTCAAGAATGCCGCGCTCGAGCATATCGCGCGACAGCTCGAAGCCTACCGCGACGAGATATTCCTGGCCAACCGGAAGGACATGGACAAGGCCCGCGCGGAGGGCCTCGCCGCTCCCCTCCTGAAGCGCCTTCTCTTCGATGAAAAAAAGCTGCAAGAGGTGCTGTCGGGTATTCGGGACCTCCTCGCCATGCCCGACCCTGTCGGGAAGGTGCTCGAGGCACGCCTCCTGGACGAAGGGCTTGTGCTGCAAAGAATAAGCTGCCCGATCGGGCTCATCGCGATGATCTTCGAGAGTCGGCCGGACGCGCTCGTGCAGATGGCCTCGCTCGCGGTGAAGAGCGGAAACGCCATCGTGCTCAAAGGAGGAAGCGAGGCGCGGGAGAGCAACCTGGCGATCGCCGCGGCGATCGCACGCGCCGGAGAAGAGGCCGGCCTGCCGCAGCACTGGCTCACCCTGCTCGAAACCCGCGAGGAAATAGGCGAACTCCTCACCTTCGATCAGTATGTCGATCTCGTCATTCCCCGCGGCTCCAAGGAATTCGTCGCGAAGATCAAGGCGACAAGCCGCATCCCTGTGCTCGGGCACTCCGACGGCGTATGCCATGTCTATGTGCACGAAGATGCCGACCCCACAATGGCCGAAAAAATCGTGCTGGACTCGAAGACTCAGTATCCGGCGACCTGCAACGCCGCCGAAGTGCTGCTCGTCCACGAGCGCTACGCGGAGAAAGGCCTTCTGCCGCTTCTGAGCGCCCTGTCGCGGGCCGGCGTCATCCTCGACGTCTGCGGGCGCACGGCCGAGATGCTCGACAAGGCCCGCGCGGCGGGAGAAATCGTCCCCTATTTCCTGAAGTCCGGCGACGACTGGTCGGTCGAGTACCTCGACCTGCGCATGGCGGTCAAAATCGTCGATTCGCTCGACGGGGCGATCTCCCACATCAACCGCTACGGCAGCGGACATACGGACAGCATCGTGTGCACCTCGCCCGAAGCCGCGCGGCGCTTTCTGAAGGAAGTGGACTCCTCGTCGGTCTACCACAATGTGAGTACGCGCTTCTCCGACGGCTACCGCTACGGGCTCGGCGCCGAAGTCGGCATCGCGACCGGCAAGCTCCACGCCCGGGGGCCGATGGGCCTTCAAGGATTGTTGACATACAAGTGGCTGCTCGAGGGCCAAGGGCACATCGTTGGGGATTATTCGTCGGGCAAGCGGCATTTTCTGCACAGGGACCTGCCCCTGGACGGAAAGACCAACGGCGGCAACTGAAAGGAAAAGCGAGGAAATCATGGAATCGCCCGAAACTTCTGATGCAGTCTCCGCGCGCGCCGCGCTCGCGAACGCCAACCGGATCGTCGTGAAAATCGGCACCGCCACCCTCACCAGGCCCGCTTCGAGCCCCGGCCGCCTCACGCGCATCTTCAGCCCCGACGGCAAGGGCTTTCTTTCGGAAGAGGAGACGCTGCGCGAGGCCCAGCCGCACCCGACAAAGGGAACCATCGACACTGCCTATATCTACGAGGTGGCCGAGCAGTTCGCCCATCTCGTCAGGGAAGGCAAACAGGTCATTCTGGTCACTTCGGGAGCCATCGGCATGGGCGCACACGAGCTCGGCCTCACCAGGCGCGTCACCGAAGTGCGCATGCGTCAGGCCTGCGCGGCGGTCGGCCAGCCCATCCTTATGGAGGAGTACCGGCGCGCGTTCGGCGTCTTTGGGCTTTCGGCCGCCCAGCTCCTCGTCACCCGCGACGAGTGGGACGACCGCGCGAGCTACCTCAATCTCCGCAAGACCGTGGAGACCCTGCTCGAAAGCCGCGTCATACCGGTGTTCAACGAGAACGACTCGGTCTCGACGGCGGAGATCGGCAACGCCTTCGGCGACAACGACCGGCTCTCAGCCTACGTGGCGAGCAAGATCGACGCCGAGCTGCTCATCATCCTCTCCGACGTCGATTCGCTCTACGACTCCGACCCGCGCGAAAACCCCGACGCCAGGCCCATCCCTTATGTAAAAGAGCTCTCCGACGAGCACCTGGCGGCCGCCGGAGGGCGCGGCTCGGAATTCTCCACCGGCGGGATGAAGACGAAGCTCGCCGCGGTCGCCATCGCGCGCGACGCGGGGTGCCGGGTGGTCATCGCCCACGGTCGCGAGCCGAGCATCATCCGGCGCGTGGTATCCGGCGAGCCTCTCGGCACGCTCTTCGATGCCGCACACGCCCTGAAGAACCGGATCCGCTGGCTCAAGAATTCGCAGCCGCGCGGCCGGCTGACCATCGACGAGGGTGCCCTGGCGGCGATCCGCGAGCGGAATTCGCTGCTGCCGCGCGGCGTCGTGGCGGTCGAAGGCGACTTCGGGCGCGACACGGTGGTGCTCGTAAACGGCATCGTCAAACTCATCAGCAACTTCTCTTCCGCCGAGCTCCGCGCCGTGCTGGGAAAGCGCTCCGAGGAGATAGAGGCCATTCTCGGAGAGAACGCGCCGCACGTCATCGCGCGCCCCGAGGAGATGGCCTTCCTGGACGAGTGAAGACCGCCTCTTTCGATAGCCAAGAATAAAAATATCGACTACAATGATTTTCTACGCGCTCCGTGGTGCCTCTCCGTCCAGCGTCGCTGAGGGGAGGAAAAGGGAAGACGGTGCAAGACCGTTGCAGCCCCCGCTACTGTGAGCCGGTATTCGTTCAACCCGGCGGAATGCTCCGCCGCAGGCACGAGCGCGGCACTCATCGTTCGGAAGAGTGCGCCTTCTGCCTGATCCACTGGTTCCGCCCGCGGGCCGGGAAGGAGGATTGAGCGAAGCGCCCTTTGTCCACAGACAAGGGACGCGGCCGGCAAGCCAGGAAACCTGCCAGGAGCCGCACCATCCCTGCTCTTCGGCGGGAGGAGACGGATATGCGACGGATTGTCGGTATTCTCCTTTTTTTGCTTCAAATTTCGATCTCTGCAGTCTCGGCGCAGCAGGCGAATTTCCAGATTGAGCAGAAGAATGGCTACAAGATTCTGACGGTTTCGAAACTCTGGCCCGGCGCCAATGCGACGAGGACCTATGTGCTCTACCCCCGGGGCTCGCAGACGCCCGCCGGCGTAAAAGCCGACCTCTTCATCCAGGTTCCGGTCCAGCGCGTCGTACTCTATTCGACGACGTACATCCCCGCAATCGAGGCGATCGGTGCACTCGACACCGTCGTCGGCGTCGACAATGCCAGTTACGTGTACAGTCCGGCGCTCCGCGCCCGCATCGGCGCCGGCAAAGTGGTCGAGACCACAAAGAACTGGATGCCCGACATCGAGCGGCTCATCGCGCTCAAACCCGATGTGGTCTTCAATTTCGGCATCGGCAACGAATGGGACACCTTCCCAAAAATGCAGGAGGCGGGCCTGCCCGTCGTACTGCTCGGGGAGTGGAACGAACAGGATCCCGTCGCGCGCGCCCAATGGGCGGTTTTCATCGCGGCCTTTTTCAATAAGGAGACGCAGGCCCAGGAGAGAGTGAACGCGATCTCCAGGGCGTACAACACCTTGAAAACGCTCGCCGCAGGTTCCGCGCCGCGGCCCCGGGTGCTGGTCAATGGTCCTTTCCAGGGCATCTGGGCGGTATCCGGAGGCCAGAGCTACATGGCGAGGCTCATTGCGGACGCGGGAGGCGATTACCTGTGGGCGGACAACAAAGAATCGGGGGGCCTCAATCTTTCGGTCGAGGCGGTCTTCGAGCGCGCCTTCAAGGCCGACGTGTGGCTGAATCCAGTCTACGGGGCGAACCGGCTCGCCGATGTGCGGGGACTCGATCCCCGGTTTTCGACGCTGCCCGTGCTAAAAAAAGGTCAGGTGTGGACGAACGAGCTCCGCATGTCGCCCGGCGGGAGCAGCGATTACTTCGAGTCCGCGGTGATGAACCCGAACCTCGTGCTCGAAGATATGATCGCGATCTTTCACCCCGAACTGTTGCCAAACCATACATTTATCTATTACAAGAAATTGAATGAGTAAAACAGAAGGCGAAGATCATCGGCCAGGCCATGGGCCGCAGGTGAGCCGCGCCCACCTCATCGCCGCGCTTGGCGCATGCGCCATCATTCTCGCGGTGCTCGACATCTCCGTCGGCTCTGTGCGCATTCCTCCCGCCGCAGTCTGGGAAACGCTGATCGGGCGAGCGCCGCGCCCGGAGTGGGCGACGATCATTTTCATCTTCCGGCTGCCCAAGATGCTGACCGCGGTGCTGGCCGGCGCGAGCCTCTCGGTCGCGGGCCTGGTCCTGCAGTCGATCTTCCGGAATCCGCTGGCGGCGCCGGATTCCCTCGGCATCGGGGCGGGCGCATCGATCGGCGTGGCGGTGCTGATGTTCGCCGGCGGAGCCCTCGGGGCCGTGGGCGCCGGCGCACAGGGCATCGGCACCCAGGGCAGCGCCATTCTCGGAAACCTGCCGCCGCTCGGCTACACCCTGCTCGTCGTCGCGGCGAGCATCGGCGCCGCCGTGGTGCTCATCATCATTCTCCTCATCTCGAGAAAATTCGAACAGGTCGTGACGGTGCTCATCATGGGGCTGCTCGTCGGGTATCTGACCTCGAGCATCGTATCGCTGCTGGTCTATTTCGGTTCGCCGCAGAAGGTACAGCTCTACCTCTCGTGGACCTACGGCTCTTTCGGCGGTGTGCGCACGAACGAACTGCCGTATCTGGCCGGAGCGGCGCTCATCGGCCTCGCGCTCGTCGCGGGCGACATAAAGGCCCTCAACGCGTTTCTCATCGGCGAACGCTTCGCCTCGACGATCGGCATACGCGTCCGCGCTTCCCGGACGAGGCTTCTCATCGCTGCGTCGATACTCGCCGGCAGTGTCACGGCATTCTGCGGGCCTATCGCCTTTTTGGGAATCGCGGCGCCGCACGCGGCTTGCCTCCTCTCGCGCAGCGCAGAACACCGCATCCTTCTGCCGACAACGGCACTCTCGGGCATATGCTTCGCCCTGCTCGCCGACGTGCTTTCGGCCCTGCCGGGATCCGGCGCCGTGCTTCCCATCAATCCTCTGCTCGCCCTCATCGGCTCGCCGATCATCATCTCAATGTTTTTTCACAGGGACAGAGGTTCACTCGCGGAGGGAACGGAATGAGCCCGGAACAATCGCCCCGCCACATCCCCGGCATACCCGATGTCTCAAAACCTCTGGGCAACCTGCTCGGCCAGGCAAAGGGCCCCGCGCCGGGCCCCGAAACCGGCGAGCGCCGCACGGAACAGAACCAGGCCGCGCCTCCCGTCGTACTCGAAGCCTCTTCCCTGGCAATCGGCTGGAAACAGGGACGAAATCTGCAGATTCTCGCCCGGGACATCGACTTCCGGGTCGCGGCGGGACACCTGATAGCGCTCGTCGGCCCGAACGGCGCCGGCAAATCGACGCTGCTGCGGACGGTCGCGGGTCTGCAGGCCCCCTGCGGCGGCTCGCTCACGCTGCGCGGCAGGAATGTCGCGCTCATTTCGGTCGAAGAGCGCGCGAGTCTGCTCGCCTGCGTATTCAACGAGAGAATCGAGGCGGGCTATCTGACTGTCTGGGAGTTCGTGGCCTTCGGGCGCTATCCCTACACGAACGCGCACAACCGTCTGACAGGCGAAGACAGGCGGCACATCGCGACCGCCCTCGCCCTCGTCGGGATGGAACTGTTCGGAGAGCGTACATTTTCGAGTCTGTCCGACGGCGAAAGACAAAAAGTGCAGATCGCACGCGCGGTCGCGCAGAACACGCCGCTTCTGGTGTTCGACGAGCCGACCGCCTTCCTCGACGCGCCGTCGCGCATCGAAATTTTCAGACTCGCCGAGCGCCTCGTGCAGGAAGCGGGGAAAACCGTCCTACTCTGTACGCACGAAGTCGATCTCGCGCTCAAGACGGCGGACGAGCTCTGGGTGATCGACAGAGAGCACCGGTTCACCGCCGGCTCCCCCTTCGTCGTGGCGCGCTCGGGGGCAATCGGGAGGGCATTCGACCTGCCGACCGTCGCCTTCGATGTCATGAGCGGTACGTTCAGGGCGCGGGGGCCTCAGCGCTAAAACTTGTAGCCGAACTTCCGGAGCATCGCCTTGCGCGCGGCCCTGTCCTCTTCGCCCTCGACGCCCTTCGGCGAAAAGCCATCGACGACGCCGAGAATTCCCGCGCCCTGACCGGTCACGGCGCGCACCACTTCCACCGGATTGGCCGTCGCGCAGAAAATCCGGCATGTCTCGGGGCTCGCCTTGATGCGGTCGAGCACATTGATGGGATATGCGCCGGGTCCGAGCACAAGATAGAAGGTATGCCCCGCGCCCACCGCGAGGGCCATCTTCCGGGCCACTTCGACCAGCGCCGGATCCGTGCCTTCGGTGCGCACGAGGCAGGGCCCCGAGGCCTCGTTGAACGCGAGCCCGAACTTCACGCCGGGGACGGAGTTCATCATTATTTCGGCAAAATCCTCTACGGTCTTTATGAAGTGCGACTGTCCCACGACAATATTGCAGTTCTCCGGGAATTCGAGTTTCACCGTATCGATGGTCATACAAAGAACCTCCTATACATACTTGTCCGGTGTTGAACGCGGGGTCGCCGTTCAGGCCTGAGCGGGTCTCCCGACCGGCGCCACATAGAGCGCGAACATGTCCTCGCCGTCGAGCCCGAGGTAGGCATCCAGCTTCTCCTGATCGTAGGCGCCGATTGCGCAGGTCCCAAGGCCGAGCGACTCGCACGCGAGATAGAGGTTCTGGCACGAGTGCCCCGCATCGAGGGCGACGAGCTTGTCGGCAGCCTTGCCGTAGCGCCATTCGCTGCGATAGGGGACGGCCGCCCAGATCACGATGCAGGCCGCATTCCAGAACTGGCCGTTGAGGGCCTCGTTCAGAGCCTCCGAGTCATCGCCCTGCCGCTCGAGCACGAGGGAGTGCTCGACGGGGAGATAGCGGTACAGGCCCACATTGAGCCCCTGTATCTTGTGGGCGAATACATAGATGTCGAGCGGGTGGCGCGCGCCGCCCGAGGGCGTGGTGCGGAATGAAAATTTGCCGCGGTTTTCCTTGACGCCTTCGATGGCCCAGAGCAGATAGGAGAGTTCGCCGAGCGCAAGCGGGTCGGCACTGTATTTGCGGCGCGACTTGCGGTTGTGGAGAAGGCTGTAGAGCTGGGCGGCGCGCCCAAGTTCCGGGGATTCCGAACCGGGCGCAGCGGCGGGACCCGAGGCCCCGGCGAAATCCGCGCTTGCTGCCGATACCGCATCTGCGGCTTTCCCGCCGAACAGCGAATCCGGCGGCGGCAGGTCGATGATACAATCTTCCGGCGCGGGAGGCTCCTCCTGGAGCGGAACCGGGACACCCTTCGACTGGTCGGTCTGACCGCTCTTCACCAAATGCCAGTTGGACTTGAGAAACCATCTTCCTTCAAAACGCTCATACTGCATATCAGACTCCCAATTTACCTTTTTCACGCAATATTCTCTCGGCCTCTTCGACGGCCATGGCAATCATCGGATTGCACACCGACTCGGCAAGCCGTCTCGTCTTCACCATATCGCGCCCCTCCTGTGTCCAGAGGTCAGCGCCATCGAGCAGGGCCCTGCACTCAATCGTGCCTCTGTAGGCCTTGAGTCGTCCGATGTAGTCCGCGACGATGCCGTAGAGCGCAAGTTTTGCCTCCTGATCGGCCGACTCCGAAGCGCCGAGGGCAAGCGAAAGGGCCATTATTCCTCCGGTCACGGCTCCGCAGGTGAGTCCCATGCGCCCTATCCCCCCGCCGAAGCCCCCGGCGAGGCGGTGCGCCTGCGGTGCAGGCATGCCCAAATCCTTCGCCAAAACAGTAAAAACCGCCTGAGAACAGGCAGAACCGGCGGTATGCAGTGCAACGGCGCTTTCTTTTCGGGTCATCGGGTTCTCCTCCACACTGTGTTATCTGAAATTCCGCGCGGTCGCGACGGCCTTGCGCCAGCCGGCGACGAGCCCGGTGCGCACCTCATCCGACATCCGCGGGGCGAATTCCCTCCGCATGCGCCAGTTTTTGCGCACATCGTCGAGGCTCTCCCAGTAGCCTGCCGCAAGCCCCGCGAGGTATGCCGCGCCGAGCGCAGTCGTCTCGCTCACCTCGGGCAGGATGACGCGCGTGCCGGTGATGTCCGCCTGAAACTGCATGAGGAACGAGTTCTGCGAAGCTCCGCCGTCGGCCTTGATGCACGAGAGCTCCCTCCCCGAATCCTTCTCCATGGCCTCGAAGAGGTCCATCGACTGATAGGCGATCGCTTCGAGCGCCGCGCGCACAAAGTGGGCCCTCGAAGTGCCGCGGGAGAGCCCCACCACGGTGCCGCGCACCTCGGAATCCCAGTACGGCGCCCCAAGGCCGACAAAGGCCGGCACTATGTATACGCCCTGACTGTCCTCGACCGAGCGCGCGAGCTGCTCGCTCTCCGCGGAATCCGCAAGCAGACCCATCTGGTCGCGCAGCCACTGGACCACCGCCCCCGCGATGAACACCGAACCTTCGAGCGCATAGGTGTAGCCCCTGCCGAGGTCCCAGGCCACCGTCGCGAGCAGATTGTGCTTCGACTCCACCGGGAAGGGCCCCGTGTTCATCAGTGTGAAACAGCCCGTGCCGTACGTGTTCTTCACGTCGCCCGGTTCGAAGCATGCGTGGCCGAACAGCGCCGCCTGTTGATCTCCTGCCACGCCCGACACCGGAATCTCGGCGCCGAAGAGTTCCTTTCTCGCCGTGCCGAAGAAGCCGGAGGAAGGCTTGACCTCCGGAAGTATACGGGCAGGCACTTCGAGCAGGCGCAGAAGCTCATCGTCCCAGCGGCGCTCATGAATATTGAAGAGCATGGTCCGGCTCGCATTGGAAGGATCGGTCGCATGCGTGCCGGTCAGTCTGTAGATAAGCCACGAATCGATGGTGCCGAACATGAGCTCTCCGCGCACCGCGCGGGCCTTCAGTTCCGGATGTTCGCGGAAGAGCCATGTGAGCTTGGTTCCCGAGAAATATGGATCGAGCACAAGGCCAGTTCTCTCGCGGATGAGCGTTTCGGTGCCGCGCGCCCTCAGTTCGTCGCAGATGCCGCTTGAGCGGCGGCATTGCCAGACAATCGCATTGTACACGGGCTTTCCGGTCGCGCGCTCCCATACGACCGTGGTCTCCCGCTGGTTTGTGATGCCGATCGCCGCGATCTGCGTAGCTTCGATCTGGGCGGCTTCGATGACGCCGCGCGCCGCATCGAGCTGGGTCTGCCAGATTTCCTCGGCATCGTGCTCGACCCAGCCCGGTCTGGGAAAAATCTGCCGGAACGGAATCTGCTTTACGCCGATGATGATGCCATCGTGGTTGAACAGAATGGCCCGGGACGTCGTCGTGCCCTGGTCGAGGGCGAGAATATAGGTTGCATTGCGGTCCATGGGGGTATTATAGCGTATTTCAGTGCCCTTGGGAGAGGGCTTTTCGACAGCAGATATACTCTCTACTGGGGAGATAGGGAAAGGCAGACGCACGCGTACATTTATTCATTGTTCTCAATGGAATCAAGCACATCGAGCGATTCGTCGTTGCTGTAAGGGCAGCCGCACGATGCCCGAACTATGAATTTCGTCGGCAGAATGATCTTACCGGAATTCACGGGGCCCCCTTCAATCCTCGAACACAGTTCCTTCATCGCCGCGGTCCCCATTTCGCTGAAAGGCTGGCGCACCGTGGTCAGGGAGGGCGTCACATATTTTGCAAAATAGGAATCATCGAAACCCGCAACCGCGATGTCCTCTGGCACATGCAGACCATTCTTGTGCAGATACAGTATCGCCCCCAGGGCCATTCTGTCATTCGCCGCAAAAATCGCATCCGGTTTAAACTCGGGAAGAATTTCCTGGATGGCGTTGTATCCGCTTTTTGTCGAATAATCCCCGTAAATTCTGCAGATTCCCTCGGGGTCCATGCCGCTCTCTTCAAAACCAATGCGGAACCCGAAATAACGATCGTTTGAATCGACATTGTCCTGGGGCCCGCTCAGGAAAATGATTTTCTTGAACCCATGCATGGCGAAATGCTGTGCGACACTTCTGGCGCCGCCTACATTATCGATAGTGATTGCGGGATAATCGCGCAGGGGATTCCCTATCAGGACAAAGGGGATATCGCGTTTCCTCAGGGAAAGAAAAAGCCTGTCATGCTCTTTCACGTGGTCCATGTTGCGGAAAATAAAACCGTCGACACGGCCTTCGTCGAAAATGCGTTCGGCGCTGCTCAGGTAGTCCCGCGTCACCACAAGCGCGTAGTAACCCTTCTGTGCCGCGACCTCTTCTATGCTCGAGAGCAGGGAAGAATAATAGGAGCGCCAGATGCGCGGCATCATGATACCGATTGTCTTCGCCCCGCCCCCGGAAAGAGCCTGCGCATGGATATTGGGGTGATATCCGAGGTCGCTGATGGCTTTCCTGACTCTCTCAATGGTCAGAGGCTTTACATTCGACTCTCCGTTGATCACCCTCGAAACGGTCGCACGCGAAAGACCGCAGGCCTTTGCAACATCTTCGATTGTTGCATTTGTCCCATTCAATTCGCTTGTATCGGGTACCATTGCATCAGCCTGGGAATAACGACTTCTCCGGCAAAGGTCTGCGAAGCTTCAACTTTGGGCTCCTCATCGTTCTCATATGCATCTCTCTGGAAATGGCAGAGAAAAAGTTCTCTTGCCCCGATCTCGCCCGCGGCCAATCCCGCCTCAAAGGCGGAACTGTGCCTCGTATCCTCCGGCAATTTCACATGGGAATATGTCGCCTCATGGATGAGCGTATGGCATCTTCCGCCCAGTGCCACATATTGTCCTTCCCTATAGCGGATATCGGAAGTATAAAGCAGAGTCAGCCCTTCAGTCACGAATCGCGGCATCATGGTGTATTTGCTGTGATTGCCGGGCAGCAGATTGACTTCCATGCCCTCAGTATGCCACTGCTGGGCAAACCCCATCTCAAAATGCATCTGTTCGGGATAATAATCAAATAGTGCAAGAAGTTCCAGCACTTTTGGCACGAGGCCGGACGGCATCACGATCTGGAGCCGCTTGCTCCTGCCCATGCAGTCGAGCGCCGCAATGAGCGCAGGAAATGCCCCAAGGTGATCCGCATGTTCGTGCGTCAGAACGACAGCGTCGAGCAGGAGGGGGTCACAGCCCATCTCCTGCATGGACCGCACCGCATTGTCTCCCGTATCGACGAGCACGGTTTTGCCTGCCGATTCCAGAAGAAAGGAAGTATACCCATTTCCTGCGTACGGTATTGCGCTTGCAGTGCCAAAAAAGCATATCCTCATACAGCCGTTGCCCCGGAATCCGTATCGTACACAATCGGCAGTCGCTCTTCGTCGATTTTTATATCGATCGTCTGTCCCAGCTCATAGACTGTCTTCGCTTCATATTCTTTTGCCCGGATGAAATTATTCCCCAGCCTGAGCTGATAATCGAAGAGCTCGCCGGTGAAATTGGACCTGTCCACCTGTGCCCTGAAGCGATTCACCCCCGCGGAACCCGCGACGGCCCTGCTGCCCAACAGAATATATTCGGGACGAATCGCGGCCAATGCATTCTGCCCCACGTTCAGCCCCGTAGCGATGCCGTACAGCTCGATTCCGTCGTCGGTCCTGAGGACGCAGCGTTCCCCGTCCAGCTGTGCCACGACGCCTTTGACGAAACAGGTAGTCCCCATAAAACCTGCGACAAATTTATTCTGCGGCCGCATATAGATGTCCTCGGGCTTGCCTTCCTGCATCACTCTGCCGTTTCTCATCACGACAATCCTGTCGGATATCACCATGGCCTCGGTCTGATCGTGGGTGACATACATTGTGGTTATTCCGAGCCTACTGTGTATCGCGGCTATTTCGAACCTCATCTGCTCCCTCAGAAGAGCGTCGAGATTCGAAAGGGGTTCGTCGAGCAGAAGAATGTCCGGTTCGAGAATGATCGCACGGGCAAGGGCCACCCGCTGCTGCTGGCCCCCGGACAGCTGTCGGGGAAACCGGTCGGCGTATTCTTCCATTTTGACCGATGCCAGCACCGCCGCGACTTTCCTTTTTATCTCTTCGGCGGGCATCTTCCGCAGTTCCAGCCCGAATGCCAGATTTTTGAACACGGTCATGTGCGGCCACAGGGCATAATTCTGAAATACGAGTCCGATGCCCCGCTTTTCCGGCGCGATGTCGGTGATGCGCTTGCCATTGAGGAATATCTCCCCCTCCTGCACGGGAAGGAACCCCGAAACAGAGCGCAGCGTCGTGGTCTTCCCGCAGCCCGAAGGACCGAGCAGGGTGACCAGCTCGCCATCTTTTATGGTGAGATTGAGTTTGTCCAGCGCGGTCACCTTGCCGTACTTGATCACTAAGTCTTTGAGCACTAATTCAGCCATCGAAGTGTTCCCCTTTTGTGCGAATCAACCCATGCCGCCGACATATTCGGCTTTCAATACTTTTTGGATGAGCAGCATGAACAGTACGCTCGGCACGAGCAGGATGAGCGCAATGACCGAAGCGAACTGCATGTTGTAGCCGCTCGATGAATAGAGAGTGAGCGGAAGTGTATTGATAAACGGCAAGCCTATGAAAAAGGTGCCCGTAAATTCATCGAGCGAGGTCAGAAAAACAAACACGGCGCTCGAAAACAGGCCCGGCGCCGCGAGCGGCAGCGAAATCCTGTAGAAGGCCTTGAACGCCGTCGCCCCGACACTTCGCGCCGCCTCTTCCATGCTGGGGGGGATCGACCGGAAGGTCGCGTTGGTGATCCATACTCCATACACAAGCCCCACCAGAATGTGGATCAGCATCACGCCGGGAACGGTGCCGGCCAGACCGATCCTGGTAAAAAGCTGCAGTATGTTCACGAATACCGGCTGCTGCGGGAACGCATTCGGCAGCAGGAACAGAAACAGAACGATCGTGCCGAAGGGAATCTTGTATTTCGCGAGAGCATATCCCGCAGGAATCGCAATCGCCATCGCTATGACGACAGTCGCCGCTGCAATCAGCAGGGAAAGGGTAAATGCAGAGACGATGCTGACCGCGCCGATGGCGAGACTCGTCTTAAGTCCGAGCGCCTGTGCCCAGTAGTCGAAGGTGATCGCCTGGGGCAGCGGATGCGGCCAATACCATTTCTGCGCGACCGACCAGAGGAACAGGCTCACCATCGGCCCGATCACAATCAAAAATACGAGGACCAGAAGCGCAAGCTCCGCGGATTTTCTCAGAATTCGGTTCATCCGGAAACCTCCTGCCGCGCTTCCCTGATCTTCGACCTCAGATAATAGGCCGCAGTGAAAAGAACCATGATGTACGAACAGACACCGAGGGCGTTCGCCACGCCAAAATCGCGGAAATAATTGACTCTGTGTGCAATGTCCACCGTAATGGTCGTGGGCACTTTGCCCCCGATGAGCATGTACGGCAGGGTAAAAGTGCCGATGATCTGGGAATAGACAAGCACGAGAGCGACGATGATGCTCGATTTGTTCATCGGGACGAGCACGCGCAGAATGATGCTCGGCATTTTTGCGCCGACGCTTCGCGCCGCTTCGATATAGCTGTTGTCGATCATCTGGAAACCGCCATGGATGATGAGCACCGCGAAAGGAATCTGTTTCCACGCGAATCCGAATGAGAGGCCCGCAAAATTGAACAGCTGCAGAGGCTTTTCCAGATTCACTATGCCAAGCTGGGCGAGGGCGGTATTCAGCAGACCGTGAGGTGCGAGAAAACTGTTCATCATCTGCGAAACCACGACAAACGGGATAAAGATGGGCAATTTAAAGATTGCACTCAGCAGCGCACTTATTCTGTTTTGGCGAATCCGGAAATAGACGGAAAAGATGACTGCGACCACTCCCGTCAGCGCAGTATTGAAGAGCGTGATGCCGAACGTGAAGACAATATCTTTTCTGTACAATTCCCAGACTTTCACATAGTTGGCCAGGCTCGGCTGGCCCTTCCCGACCAAAAAGCTCTGCAGCACCGATGAGACAAATGGCCATATATACATGAGCACCATGAAGGCGACTGCGGGGAAGAGCAGCGGAATATACGGGGGGAGCTTGCGCTCCCCCAAGGATCTCGAGCCGACGGATGTCATTGAGCCCATCTTTCGTATGCTTCAAGAATGGCGCTGTAGTAGTCCGCGAGCGGGAAGGCCAAGCCCTTCTTCTGCAGATCGGCCGGCGTTACGTCATGATAGATCTTGTCATAGATGTCCTGGGGAATGGAGCCTTTGAGCGCCGAGCCGTCTATTCCCGGATACCAGTTGAAACGCCTGACAATCTCATCCGCCTGAACTTTCGGGCTTGTCACATATTCGATGAATTTGCGCGAAAGATCGGGGTTCGGGGCATTCTTCGGAATCACGAAGAACATCGGCTGACCCGGCATGCCCGGCTCCGGCAACGCAAGCTTGGTCTTTGGATCCATCTTCCCGTCGTTCATAAAGGTGAAGAACATATCGACCCACACCGGCCCCATCCAGATTTCGCCTCTGTTCAGGGCATCCAAGGTGCCCACATTGCCTGCCGTTATCACAATGTTCTTGTTGAATTCCTTGAGATCTTTGAACACGGGCTCCCAGGAATTGACTTCCGATTTTTCGAAAGGTCCCGTCACCGCATACTTCTGATATTTCCCTGTTTCTGCATAGACCCAGCCCATGACGAATGCGACGCCGGACGCCCCGCCCTTGATGCCGTTGTACCCGAATTTTCCGGGATTTTTCTTTACCCACTCCTTGAGCTCTGCGTACGACTTGGGCGGATTTTTGACATAATCCGGATTGTAGGCGATGGCAGTCTGGCTTTGGAAGAGCGGCATGGCATAGCCTTCCACATTGACTCCCAGTGTTGTCTTGGCGAACGGCGATGTGACATATTTCCAGGTGTTGGTCTTCTGCGCATAAGGCTGTAGAAGGTCTTCATCCATTGCCCATTTCATGAAAATCTCGTGGACGAGGGCGACATCGACATCGCTTACGGTTCTATTGGCCTTCTTCTCCGCCAGGAGCTTCTCAAAAATAGTCTGTGAGCCCGCATTTCCCGGCCCCGTGTGGATGGTGATGATCTGAACACCGGGATTTTCCGCCGTAAAGCCCGGCGCAAAGACATTCTGGCCCAAGGCGAGCATATTGACATCGCCCGCCGTCATGAATATGAGTCGCGATCTCTGTGCGACAGCCCCCTGCACTGCCAGCAGGCCAAACACAAACACGAGAAGAAAAGCTATGGGAATGCTTCTCTTTTTCATATCCGACGCCTCCTTGGATATTATTGTTACAAAATGAGAATGATTTCATAATGTAACAATTAATATAAATTGCACAGCTTTTCCAAGCTGTCAAGGGAAATTTCATTCCCCCTTTTAAAAGAATAGTGGAATTACCCTAAAATTCCTGTTTCTTATGCTTTAAAATTTCATGAGTACTTCATACATCAGAATCCCGCCGGCCACCGCCACGTTGAGCGAATCGACGCCGCGCGCCATGGGGATGCGGACTTCGTCGGTGCAGAGGTCAAGGACCTCGGCCGGCAGGCCATAGCCTTCGTTGCCGAGGATGAGGACGAGCGGGCCCCGCCGCCGGGGACGGAGGTTCAATTCTTCAGGGGGGACTGCTTTTTCAGTGAGGGTCGCGGCCAGGATCTGTGCGCCATTGTGGTTGAGCGATTCCAGCGCGCCGAGGTCCGCGCTCCAGACTGGTATGCTGAAGACATTGCCCATGGACGCGCGGATGGTCTTCCGGTAATAGGGGCTGGCGCAGCCCGGCCCCAGAAGTGCGCCGGCGACGCCGAGGCCGGCGGCTGTCCGGAGGAGCGCGCCGAGGTTGGAGGGGTCGGTGACGTCCCAGAGGCAGAGAAAGACTTCGCGGGGCGCCGTGTCTGCGGCCTCGCGCACTTCGCCGGGCCCTACCCTTTTGCGGGGCTCCGTCTCTTCGCCGGAGCGCACGCTCCTGTCGGCGGGGGGCGGCGCATACTGGCCGCCGTGCGCCCCACGGGAGCCGGCGCCTTCAAACGGGGCAAGTTTCGGCAGGTCCGCGATCGCAATCGCGCCGCGGTGGAATTTGAAGTCGACGAGAACGCAGAGCGCCTCGTGGCTCATGGCGCGCACGGGGAAGGCTGCGGGCCGACCCCGCCAGTATTCCTCTTCGGCCTCCGTGCACACGAGAAAGCGCGGCACAATGCCCGCGTCGAGCGCCTTTTCGATGGCGATGCGCCCTTCGATGACCATGAGTCCCCGGGCAGCGAGGTTCTTTTCTTTCAGTTTTGCGAGGAGCTCGAGATCCGACTCGGCGGGAATGGTCTCGCACTCAGGGACCGCATTGCCTTCGGAGGTGCCGGGCAGTCCGGTCGCGGCGCCCTGGCTGGGCCCGACAGAAAGAGCAGACACAGCGGCATCAGGGTCGCGCCCCGTCCCGCGCTTCACTCAATCGTCTCCACCCGGATCATATTGGTCGTCCCCTGGTGCGCGAGCGGCAGACCCGCGACGATGACGACGCGGTCGCCTCTCTTTAAAAGCGCCTTGTGTTTGCAGATCGATATCGCTTCGTTGACCACGGCGTCGAGGCGCGTTCCCTTTCCCGAGTGGATGAGCGGCATGACCCCCCAGTGGATCGCCATCTGGTGGTACAGGCGCTCGTTCGTCAAAAAGGCGTAGATAGGCATCCGGGGCCGCAGGCGCGACAGGAGCCTCGCCGCGTGGCCGGTCTCCGTGAGCACGATCAGCGCTGTTGCATCGCAGCGGTAGGCGACGGAAACCGCATTGTACGACATTATGGCCGGGATGTCGCCGTTCTGCACTTCAGGCGGAACATCGTGGTGGAAATCGATATAATCGAATTCCTTCTCGACGGTTTCGATGACGGTGCGCATCATGCGGACGACCTGAACGGGGTACTTGCCGATCGCGGTCTCGCCGGAGAGCATGACCGCGCTGGTGGAATCGAAGCAGGCGTTGGCGACGTCGGATACCTCTGCGCGGGTCGGCATGGGGTTCTCCATCATCGATTCCATCATCTGCGTCGCCGTGATCACTGGCTTCGCGGCCAGATAGCATTTGCGGATAATCTGTTTCTGCGCTATGGGGACATTCTCGATGGACATCTCCACGCCCATGTCGCCGCGCGCGACCATGATGCCGTCGGCCGCCTTTATGATCTCGTCGATATTTTCGAGACCCCGCGCGGACTCGATTTTGGCGATCAATTTGATGAAGGAACTCTTGCCCTGCGACAGCGCGGTGCGCTGGACAAGGCGCTTGACCTCCTCGACATCGGTTTCGCAGCGGACAAAGGAGAGCGCGATATAGTCGATATCCTGTTCGACTGCCCAGCCGATATCGGCGATGTCCTTGTCGGACAGAAAGGGAATGGGATAATCGATGCCCGGCAGCGTGAGGTGCGCTTTGGGCCTTAGGTTCCCTTCGTTTTCCAGGGCCACCACAATGCCTTTGGGGACTTTCCTGACGACTTTTCCCGTGAAGTACCCGTCCATCAGAATGGCTTTTTGTCCGACTGCGCAGATGCGGTCGATCTCCGGCAGATTGGTGTAGACCTGCAGGGGCTTTTTTGCGGCAAGTTTTTCGATGCCCGCGGGATCGGCGCTCTCGATGGTGAGCTCCGTCCCCGGCTGTACCGGTATCTGCTCGGTGTATCCGTAGAGGCGCACGGCAGGGCCTTTGATGTCGGCCATGATCGCCACGGGCCGATCGAGCGCCCTGCGCGCTTCGCGGATCATCGCCACGTCCTGGTTGGCCTCGTCGTATGTCTTGTGGGAAAAATTGAGCCTGAAGACGTCGACGCCTTCGCGTATGAGCTCTCTGATTGTCGCGGGACTGCTGCAGGCCGGGCCCGTGGTCGCGACGATCTTCGTCCTTTTTTCCATTGGGATTGCTCCTTGAGGCTTTCCGAGAACTATCCTCGAACGCGCCCATCATACTTCAAACAGGAGCACCGTTTCGAGACCCGTCCGAGGGCGCGCGTCACCGCGCTTCGGTATCCTAGAACAGCAGGCGCTTGATCAGCGAGGGCTCGAGTCTGAACGGCGAGCCCCGCCCCTGACAGAAATGGTGCACCCTCAGCATATGCACTGAAAGCTCGCTGTAAATCAGCATGTCCTCGCCCTCGACGCAGGATTCGGGGGGAATATCGGTGGGGCGCACCGACACCGCGTTCTTGTGGAAAAAACCGTCGCCCCAGGGACAGGGCAGCATGCCGCGCGCATCGCCGGACTGCACCAGAAGCTTGCCAACGGTGATCGGTTCGCCCAATCCTGCCTCGCCCTTGCGCTGCAGTTCCTCCAGCTTGTCCGCGACCGCGTCGAAGTCGAGTCCAAGCTCATCGAAGAAAATTCCGTCCTCTTCGATGATGCGTTCGGGGCTACGGGCGTCATCGCCCAAAAATCCTGCGGCGGTGATGACACCGGGTATCATTTTCTGAAATGCCTGTTTGTCGGCCGGTGAAGTTTTCATCCCTTCCTCCTTGGATCAGGCGAATTTGTCATAGTAGATCTTGCCCTCGGTGATACCGTTCTTCTTCATCACATTGATGCAGGCGTTGATCATGCCGGGGGAGCCGCAGAGGTAGCCTTCCCAGCCTTTGTCATTCTTCGGCACTTTCGTCTGGAGATAGCGGTCGAGGACATCGGTGATGAGGCCTGTATCGCCCTGCCAGTGCTCCTCCGGGCTCGGCTCGGAGAGCGCGGCGACAAAGTGAAAGCGCGGCCACTTCGCCTGAAGTTCGCGCAGATCATCGAGGTAGAACATGTCCTTACTCGTGCGAGCGCCGAAGAAATACCATATCTCCTTTTCGGGGAATGCGCCCGTCTCATGAAGACTGTGGAAGATGCTTTTGAACGGCGCCATGCCCGAACCGCCCGCGACGCAGATCATCGCCGCAGGGGTGTCGTGGACGCGGAATTCGCCGAAAGGTCCCACGAGCTCGACCGCGTCGCCCTCTTTCAGGAACTTGTGGACGTAGGTCGTCGCGATGCCGCCGGGCACGAGGCGGACGAGGAGTTCGACATGTTTTGTGTCGGAAGGCGCCGATGACATCGAATAGGCGCGCTGCGCGCTCTCCTTGATTTCGCCGTAGGGAGGGACGACGAGCTGTACATACTGTCCCGAGACAAAATCGATTGTTCCGTCGTCGAGCGAGAAGAGCACTTCCTTGATATCATACGTGAGATCGCGGATTTTTTCGATGTGGGACCTGTATTTCTTTATGCTGAAGAGCTCGCGCGGAAGTTCGATTTCGAGATTCTTGCGCACTTTGACCTGACATGCGAGGTGGATGTTGTTCTCGATCTCTTTCTGGGACATGAAGGGCGTCTCCGTGGGGAGATGCGGCCCGACATCGGAGACGATCCTGCATTTGCACGCGCCGCAGGTCCCGCGCCCGCCACAGGCCGAAGGCACGAAGATGTTTTCCGCCGCGAGCGTGCCGAGCAGGGGCGAACCGCCTTTGACCTGGAGTTTTTTCTCCCCGCCGTTGATGGATATCTCGACTTCCCCGTAGTTGTTGAGCAGTTTGTCGAGCACCGCGATGATGAGCGCGAGCACCGTAGAGATGCCGGCGACTGTCAGAGGGCCAACCAGAATTGGATTCATCGCCGCCTCCTCACTGCACCGCGATCATGCCGGAGAATCCGACAAAGGCCATCGCCATGAAGCCGATGGTCACGAGGGTGATGCCGGTGCCCTTGAGGCCCGCCGGCACCGCATTGTTCGCGTCGAGCTTTTTGCGGATCGAGGCCAGAAGCATGATGGCCAGCCACCAGCCCGCCCCTGAGCCGAAACCGAACACCACCGCCTGCGGGAAATTGTACTTGCGGATCTGCATGAAGAGAATCACGCCGAGCACCGCGCAGTTCACCGTGATGAGCGGCAAAAAGATGCCGAGCGCCATATACAGCGCCGGCGAGAAGCGGTCGATGATCATCTCGAGCATTTGGACGACGCCCGCGATCACGATGATGAAAATGATGAACGAGAGGTACTCGATCCCAAGCGGCTCGATGATGTAGTACAGCACCACCCAGCAGACCGCCGCCGTGATGCCGATGACGAGGGTGACCGCAATACCGAGCCCCATCGAGCTCTTGAAGTCCTTCGAGATCGAGATGAACGAGCAGGTGCCGAGGAAATTCGCGAGGAGGATGTTGCTCGTCAGGATACTCGCCAAAAAGAGAGAGAACAGACCAACATTCGGTGCATCGATCATGCCGTACCTCCTTCCTCAGCCCTTCTGAGGCGCAGGGGCGCCCGCCGGACCGGAACCGGCCGGGGCACCGGGAGCGGCTTTCTTGGCGGCCGCCTCCGCCTTCGCCCTGTAGTTGTTCGCGATCCACAGGGCGATCGCGACCAGGAAAAACGCGCTCGGGGCCATCACCATAATCGTCCATGGCGTGAACCAGTCGCCGACAATCTTGAACCCGAACAGACTCCCGAAGCCCAGGAATTCGCGGATCGTGGCGATCACGAGCAGAACCCAGCCATAGCCGAGTCCGTTCGCGAGCCCGTCCAGAAACGAGAGCCCCGGCGGGTTCGAGGCCGCAAAGGCTTCGGCGCGCCCCATCAGGATGCAGTTGGTGATGATGAGGCCGACGTAGGGCCCGAGCTGTTTGGAGATCGCCGGCTGATACGCCCTCAGCACGATATCGATGATGATGACGTAGAACGACAGCACCAGAACCTGCACGATCATCCTCACCTTGCGCGGAATGAGTTCGCGCAGCGCGCTCAGCGTCAGGCTCCCCATGGACGTGGCAAAGCTCACGCCGAGCACCATGATGAGAGTATTCTTAAGGTTATTCGTGACGGCGAGGGTCGAGCAGATGCCCAGCACCTGCACGAAGATCGGAGTGTTGTACCAGAGACCGTCCTTTATGACTTTGCTTGAGGCACTCACAGCGTTCCTCCTATCTGGCGGGCGAGCGCCAATTCCCTGTTGACGAGGGCGTTCACGAAATCGCTGGTCCGGCTCGCACCGGTGACGGCATCGACAGTGCCGTTCGCCGGGTCGAAATTGCCTTTTCCGGAGCCCTGGGCAAACGCGATCGTTCCGTTGGGAAGGGTCTGTTTCTCCCTGAACTGGTCCGAAAACCATGATTCCGAGATGCGCCCGCCGAGGCCGGGCGTTTCCTGCTGATCGACGACTTCAAAACCGCGGACCACAGTGCCCTTTGGATCGGTCGCGAGCACCGCGGTGATCGGTCCCCAGAGTCCGGGCATGGTAAGTTGGACGGCGACGTAGGGTTGACCATCGATGGTGGCGATGTACGCCGTCGCCTTATCCACGTTTTTTTCGGTGATGGACTGACTGTACTTAGAATCGATTTCGCTCGCCGGCGTCGAAGAGTCCGCGAGGCCGAAGGCCTTGAGGACGGCCAGCTGCGATTCGAGCTTCTTGTTGGCGTTCATTCTGGAGAGCGTCACCTGATTGGCGATTGCCAGGACCACCACAAAGACGATGCAGACCACGAAGGTGAATACGGCCGTATAGATGATCGAGTTCCTGTTCAGTTTCATCATGCGCCTCCTTTCGTCTGCGGCGCGGCAGGCTGGGCGGGCTGCGCTGAAGGAGGTTTCGGCGCTTCGGAGTCGAGTGGCTTTGCACCAGGCCCGACCTGTTTTTTGGCAGGCGCCGGCGCCTTCTTTTTGAAGGAATCGACCGCGATGTCGATGAGGTTCGCGAAGGTGTTCCCGAACAGTATCGCAAAGCTGGTGCCCTCGGGGAAGGCCGAGAACGTGCGGATTATCACCGCGGTCGCGCCGATGAGAACACCGTAGATGTAATGCGAAGGCTGTTTCTTCGGCGCCGAGACCGGATCCGTCGCCATGAACACCGACATGTAGAGGAACGAGCCGGCCAGGAGGCTCTCCATCGGCAGGGCCTTCTGAGCGCCGGTCGCGAGGATGATGAGGTTTGTGACCGCGCCGCCGACCAGCGTCGCGAGCATGATCCGCCAGCTCGCGGTCTTCGTCAGGATGAGGTATACGGCGGCCAGCACGATGAGCAGCGTCATGCTCTCGCCCATGGCGCCGGGCCGCAGGCCGAACAGCAGGTTCGTGATCGGCACGGCGGTGTGGGCCCTCATCTGCGCGAGCGGGGTGGCCGAAGACAGTACATCGACCGTCCCTATCCCGCAATTGCCGAAGCCGGTGTAGGCCCGCGAGAGCACCACGGCGAAGCTGATGTAGATAAAGGCGCGCCCCGCGATCGCCGGATTGAAAATGTTGCGTCCGAACCCGCCGTAGACGCCTTTGGCCATCGCCACCGCGAAGATGATACCGACCGCCAGAATCCAGAGCGGCGTCGCAGGCGGCCATGCCAGCGTGTACAGCGCGCAGGTCACCAGCACGGCCTCGCTCACTTTGCCCTGCCGCTTTCGTTCGAACAGCCATTCGGTGGCGATCCCGCAGACGAACACCACCACGGCCGCGGCGATCACGCGGAGGCCATACATCCAGAGCGAAAACAGATATATCGGCGCAAGCGCGATGAGCACCTTGCGCATCATCGGTTGTCTGAGGAACTTCATCACGCGCCCCTCCTTTTGTATTTCTAATCCTAATGCATGGAAGGGCGGCGTTGTAAAGGCATAATGCAGAATCCTGAATGAATCGTCTTATTCTGTCATGATCTCGCGAGTCTGCGTCCTGCGAGCATCTTCCCCGCGGAAAACGCGATGAACACCGCCCCCGACAACAGCACGATCACCGCGCCGGCAGGCAGATCGAAGTGCCACGAGACCGCGAGCCCCCCGACCGAAAAAACAAGGGAAAGAAGCGTCGCGTTCACCATCATGCCCGCCAGGTTGTGCGAGAAATACCCTGCGGTGCCGGCCGGCAGGGTGAGCATCGCGATGACCATCACGATGCCGACGAAGGTCTGGAGCAGGACGATCGCAACCGCGATGACGAGGACCAGCGCAAGATAGACCGCCGTCACGGGCACACCTTTTGTCGCCGCGAACTCCTCGTCGAAGGACGCGGCCTCGATGTGCCGATAGTAGCGCACCACGAGGAGGAGCACGATGACATCGAGCGCCGCGAGAAGATAGAGGTCCTGGCTCGTCACCAGAAGAATATTGCCGAAAAGATAGCTCATCGGATCGACATAGCCCGGCGTCTTCGCCAAAAACACCACACCGAGGCTCATGCCGATCGCCCACAGCGCATTGATCACCGTGTCCTCGCGCTGTTTTGCCTTGAGCGACACAAGACTGATGAGCAGCGCCGCGAGAATCGCGAACACGAGCGCCCCGAGCATCGGGCTGACCCACTTCGGCGCGCCGCGCGACGCCAGAAAGAGCGCGAGCCCTATGCCGCCCAGCACCGTGTGCGAAATCGCGCCGGCAAGACCCGCGATCCGCCGCACCGTCACCAGGGAGCCCAGAATCCCGAACAGAAACGCCGCGAGCACACTGCCGATCAGCGCGTTCCGCACAAAAGGAACCGAAGGGTTCACCAAAGCCTGCAAAAATCCGCCCATCACTCTTTTCCTTCACAGCATGCATTGTCCGGAAGCTCGATATCGTGCCGGACACGGACAACCTTGCCGCCATAGATGTCCTCGGGTACATTCTCCGCCTGCTCGATCGCGTGGCGGTGCACCGAGTGCGGGTGATCGACATCCTGCCCGACGCAGAGCACCGTATCCGCCAGCGCCGACACAAAATCCGAATCATGGGTCGCGACGAGCACCGTCGTGTTCCCTTTGAAGCGCTCCAGCACGTCGTAGAATTTTTTCTCGCTGTCGGCGTCCATGTTCGAGGTGGGTTCGTCGAGCACGAGGAGCTTGGGGTGTCCCACAAGCGCACGGGCGACGAGCACCCTCCGCCGCTGTCCCCCGGAGAGCGCGGAGAAGGGCCGCTCGCGCAGATCGTACACTTCCGCCTGGCGCAGCGCCCACTCGACATCCTCCTGCTTTTGACGCTTCGCGACAGGAGAGAGCCCCGAGAGCCTCCCCATGCCGACGACCTCTTCCACGCGGATGGGGAAGGCCGCATCGAAACCCGTGTGCTGAGGCACATAGCCGATCGACTCGATGCATCTGCGCGGCGAGGCGCCAAAAACCAGCACCTGCCCCTGCGCGGGCTCCAAGAGCCCCACGATGAGCTTGAGCAGCGTACTCTTGCCCGCGCCATTCTTGCCCGTCAGCGCGACGAACTCTCCGCGGTGCACATGAAAGGATACACTGTTGAACACTTCCACTTCCCGATAGTGAAAGGCCAGATTCTGGCACCAGATGGCCACATTTTCCGGCGCATGCGGCAGGTGCACCTCGTCCGCGGCTTGAGCCTGCGGCGCACTGTGATCCATATCGCTCACTTCATTTTCCTCCGGGGGCGGACGCGAGCAGGGCCTGGCCCATGCGCGACAGATTCCCGAGCCAGTCCGGAGCCAGCGGATCGATCGGCACGACCGCGGCTCCGACCGCGCCCGCTACCGCCTTCGCCGCGCTCTCCGAGAACTGGGCCTGAGTAAAGATGACCCTGGCCTTCTCTTTCTTCGCGAGGTCGACGAGCGCCACGAGCTCTCTCTGCGTAGGCTCTTTCCCGCCCAGCTCCACCGCAACCTGAGTAATGTTGAACATATCGAGAAAATACCCGAAAGCCGGATGATAGACGAACACTTTCGAGCCCGAAAGCGGCGCCAGCCTTGTCTTGAGCGAAGAATACACGGCATTGATCTCCTTCGCGTATTTCTCATAGTTCGCACTGTAGACCTCCGTCCCCGCCGGGTCCCGGGCGATCAGGGTATCGCGGATGACCGCAATTTCGGCCTTGGCCTGGTCATGGCCGAGCCACGTGTGCTGATCGCGGTTGGTGAGGGCGGGATCGATCTGTCCCCCCGCCGCTCCGACCTCTGTCTCCTGTTCGCCGGGGCGCAGGGTGCGGAACCT
>Ga0228535_1001840_pt1 | contig 26618 bp, 22 predicted proteins | sample SJ1metagenome_FD_168457 | JGI IMG/M metagenome (GOLD analysis project Ga0228535, IMG submission 168457) | Enriched culture of PCE-dechlorinating microbial communities from Ithaca, New York, USA - SJ1 | ecosystem: Engineered > Modeled > Simulated communities (microbial... > Unclassified | place...
ATGCGCCAGGCTCAGACATATGGAACAGTCTGAATGGGGCCAAAAAACCTATCTTAACATGCAACATTTGGAGGATTACCAACCAAGTGATTCCTGAATGTGCGAAAAATACTTGACACTACCGCTTCCGAGCCGCGTAAGCCAGTTCGGCTTTAAGTCTCTCCTTTCTGCGATTTTATTGCCGGAAACCAGCGCACAGAGCTCTTTCCTGGAGCGGAGTTGGGCCGAACGCCTGGCCGGGAAGATTCCCGCGCTCCGCTGTCGCGATTTCTGCGCAAGACTGCTGCCTGGGTAAGAAAAAACTTGCGCATAGGTAGCTGATCGCTAATCCTTTTAGATTTTTATTCGGATGGAGAAAAACAAACGAGCCGCACCCATGGTTCACGGGGCGGCTCGTAAAAATAGAAATTACCTGCTGATTTACTTCACAACCTGAATTTTCACTGCCAGCGAGTAATCTCCGCCGGGGCCGTAACCAAAGCGCGCGCCTTGATTGTCGGTCATCATCCAGTAACCAATATAGGTGCCGGCAGTCATCGGCGCGGTAACTTTTACATCCACCACATAAGTATCGCCGGGTTTGACTTCGTAGGTGATATCCCCGGGTTTGCCGATTTTGTCTCCCCAGACCAAAATGACATCAAAGTCTGTTGTCCAGGTGCAAGTGCCGGTGTTCTTGATTTTCCATTTTTTAATGAAGGTCTCACCGGGAGATACGATGGTATCGGGTGGATAGTTAACGTCGCCAAGAAATTCCATCTGATAGCATTTGGTGCCAGAAGAGGCGGTGGTCTGGGGGGCCGGGGCGGCTGGGGTGCCCACGACAGCAGTCGGCGCGGCTATAGTTGGACTGGGAAAGGGTGTATAGGTGGGCTGAGGCGTCCAGGTCGGCTGATTGCTCAGTTCGTCAACCTTGGCAATCAGGGTCTGCACAAAAGCTTCTGTGGCGGCTGCCTGCTGCGTCAGGGCGACGCGCTGGGCAATTTCCTCGGGGGATGGGGTTTTCTCAGCGGCGGGTTGGCAGGCACTGAGCGCGAAAATCAGCACGAGCGCTCCGCTCAGCAGGGTCAACCAAAGTTTGCTATTTTTTCCGTTCATCTTAGTTGCTCCTTATGCATTCGAATAATGCTAAGCTCTTTGCCGGGCAGCCCTGCTTATGGGCAGCCGGGCCGGGTCTTCAATGAGAAACCGCCCTGAAGTTTGAGCGGCTTTTGTTTATCAAGCGTTTTATTTTACCACAATCTGAACCTGGAAATATCCCTTTCCATCGGCGCCAATCCCAAACACCTGCTTGCCCGGACCGGTGAAGGCCCAATATCCGGTATATGTGCCGGCGCCAGCCGGGGCGGTCATTTTGACGCTGATGTCAATCGTGCCTCCCACCGGCACATCAGCGGGAAAGTCCAGGATAGCGGGCGCGGAAAGTTGATCTCCGCTGATAAATACGATATCAAATTCCGTGTTCCACGCGCAGGTACCCGCGTTCCTGAGGCGCCAGGTCTTGGTGAAGGTTTCGCCCGGGTTGAGTTTGGTGCCGTCGGGGATGGTCACATCTGATACGAGTTCGGCTCTCAGACAAAGCGACGGCGGCGTTGAAGTGACTGTGGAGACCGGAGCGATGTAGACAACAGTTGGGGCGACGGTTGGCGCGAGCGTGGCTGTGGGGGCTGGGGTTGGTGTCGGTGTCGGAACCGGTGTGTCGGTTGGCATTGCCTGAAGGGTCATACGCGCGATTAAGGTCTCGACCATATCTTGTGTGGCTTGAGATTGGATAGTGGCTGCCGCCTGGGAGGCGATATATTCCGCGGCGCTGGTGGGGGCGACTTTTGGGGCGCAGGCGCCAAGCGTGAGCGCGGCCGCCAGAAGCAGGAGGGCAAGCTTGGTCTGTCTGGTTGACCGATTTGTGTTCATATTCTCTCCAAGGAAATCAGAAGAAATCCGAATTATTCAGATAGTACTCCATCCCCGGTCCGGCGTCAACCAGCCTGGCAGCAAGCTGTACGCCCGGTTCGCTTTGGCGTACTTTCTGCGCTCACAGGTGTTTTGGGATCGGCGGATCCCCTCCGCGAGCGGGGCGACAGCCAGTGGCAGGTTTGTTTTCCGTTGGCGATAAGCGCGGACAAGCCAGCCAACGGCAGTGTTCCGCGCTTTTTTCCCCGATTTTCGAGCGCCCGCGAGCACCCCGCGATGGGCTCATCCTGACGATTGCCCGTGATTGTTTTTCCCGCGTACGGCGGCACTGAGGAAGCTACCGGCTTTGATAATAAAACGCGTTTTGAGCGCCTGACACGCTCTTGGGCGGGGTTTTAAACAACAAAGCCGCCCCAAGCTTCGGGGCGGCTTTCCAAGTCTCACAAGCCTTACTTATCCGAAATCAGCGCGACGCCGGGGAGTTCAAGACCCTCCAGCATTTCCAACGAGGCGCCGCCGCCCGTGGAAATGTGCGTTATCTTGTCGCTCAGACCGGACTGGTTGATGGCAGACACCGAATCACCGCCGCCAATGATACTGACCGCGCCGCTATCGGCGACGGCTTTTGCCACGGCGTATGTGCCCTCGGCAAAACGCGGGAACTCAAACACGCCCATGGGTCCGTTCCAGACGATTGTGCCGGCTTTGGCAATTTCGGCGCCGAAAGCCTTGACGGTTTCTGGTCCAATATCCAGGACGCGCCAGCCAGCCGGAACATCACCCAGCGGCAGGGTCTGCTTTTTGGCTTCCGCGTCAAAGGCATCGGCGATTACCATATCGCAGGGCAGCAGCAGCTTACCTTCCGACTTTGCCAGCAGCGCGCGGGCCTGGTCCAATACTTCCGTTTCCACCAGCGAGTCGGCCATTTGATATCCCTGGGCTGCCAGGAAAGTGTTCGCCATGCCGCCGCCAATTAAAATCTTATCCGCTTTCCTGAGCAGGTTCTCAATCACGCCGATTTTGTCGCTGATTTTTGCCCCGCCCAGAATCGCCACAAAGGGGCGGGTGGGGTTGGCGATGGCATTGCCCAGATATTTAATTTCTTTTTCCATCAGGAACCCGGCGGCTGAGGGCAGGTATTCTGCCACGCCGGCTGTGGAAGCGTGCGCGCGATGCGCGGACCCAAAGGCATCGTTCACATATAAATCCGCAAGGGAAGCCAGCGCTTTTGCCATGCTGGGGTCATTCCGGGTTTCTTCAGCGTGGAAACGCGTGTTTTCGAGCACCAGCACTTCGCCGGATTTGAGCGCGGCCGCCGCGGCTTCGGCAACCGGGCCGATGCAGTCTTCCGCGAACTTGACTGGCGCGGAAATGAGGGTGCCCAGATAATCCGCCACGGGCTTCATGGTGTAGGCCGGGTCCGGCGCGTCTTTCGGGCGCCCCAGATGGGAGCACAGGATGACGGCCGCGCCGTGGTCGAGCAGGTATTGGATGGTGGGTAAGGCGGCAGTAATGCGGGTGGCATCTTTCACCTTGCCTTCCTTGATCGGGACGTTGAAATCTACCCGGACAAGCACCTTCTTACCTTTCACGTCCAGGTCGGTGACCAGTTTCTTGTTAAACATCAAAACCTCCTTGGTTAAAAAAGTGCGCTCCACTGTTTGCAAAAAACAGCTTCGCGCACTCTCATGTTCAGTGCTCAGGCGCCGGATTACAGGGATTTGGCAACGAGTTTCGCCAAATCAGCGGTGCGGCAGGAGTAACCCCATTCATTGTCGTACCAGGTCACAACTTTAATCAAGTTGCCGCCCATGACCATGTTGTTGGGCAGATCGACAATTGAAGAGCGGGGGTCGCCTTTGAAATCAGAGGAGACCAGCGGTTGGTCGTAATCACCGGTGGTGACGCCCAGGATGCCCTTCAGGGGGCCGTTGGCAGCCGCGATAAAGGCGGCATTAAGCTCTTCCTTGGTGGTCGGTTTCTCGATGGTCGCGACAAAGTCCACGATGGAAACAGTGGGGGTCGGGACGCGCAGGGAATAGCCGTCAAACTTGCCTTTGAGATCGGGGATGACCAAGGCGACAGCTTTGGCGGCGCCGGTAGTGGTCGGGATAATGTTGAGACCGGCAGCGCGGGAGCGGCGCATTTCCTTCTTGTGCCCCTGGTCCAGGATGACCTGGTCGTTGGTGTAAGAGTGGATGGTGGTCATAACCGCGTTCAGGATTTTGAAATTGTCGTGCACAATCTTGGCGGCGGGGGCCAGACAGTTGGTGGTGCAGGAGGCGTTGCTGATAATATGGTGCACCGCCGGGTCGTACTTTTCATCATTGACGCCCAGGACGAGGGTCAAATCTTCGCCTTTGGCGGGGGCGGAGATGATGACTTTTTTAGCGCCGCCGCGCAGGATATGCGCGTCCGCGCCGACTTTGCCTTCTTCCGAGCGGGCGGTGGTGAAGATGCCCGTTGACTCAATCACGATATCAACGCCGAGAGCCTTCCAGGGCAGGTTGCCCGGGTCTTTTTCGGCGAAGACTTTGATGGTCTTGCCATCGATAACAAGGTTGCCATCTACGACTTCCACGCTGCCGGGATAGATGCCGTAGTTGGAGTCGTATTTAAACAGGTGCGCGTTCGTCTTGGCATCAAACAAATCGTTGATAGCCACGACTTCCAGTTCGTCGCCAGCGCGTTCCGAAATCGCTTTTAAGACTTGTCGCCCGATGCGGCCAAAGCCATTGATACCTACTTTAGTTTTCATAGAAAATCCTCCATGGAATATTGTGAATAAACAATTAATTTTACCATTTTCAGGGTTGAATTCAAAATATATTTATGCCAAGTAAAAGGTTGAAATGGTCAGGAAAGTGGTCCGGTGCGTTCCTCAAACAGGTTTACGACAGCCCGGGCAAGCTTCTTGGAATCATGCCGCCAGGGATAGAGGTCGTCCACCAGGTCTGCTTCGTAGACGTGATAGTTTTCATGCAGGGGCACATCGGCGGTCACCCATTCGATGTCTTGTTCCAGCTTGCCGCGGAAGCTGCGGTTGCACACCACCAGATCAAACAGGTCGCGGCCGATATGTTGTTCGATGACGCTCAGATGGTCGGAGGCGTTGAACCCGTCTGTTTCGCCGCGCTGCGTGGCGACGTTGCACACGAAGTATTTTTGCGCGCGGCTGGCTTCCAGCGCGTCCGTCAGCCCGGTGACGAGCAGGTTGGGCAGCAGGCTGGTATAGAGGCTGCCCGGTCCGAGGATAATCAGGTCCGCGCCAAGGATGGCTTGCACCGTTGGCGGATAGGCAGGCGTGGCAGCCGGGTCTAACCAGACACGCTTGATGGTGCCGGGGGTGTTGGTCAGTTCCGATTCGCCGCTCACGCGGATGATTTGTCCCGTTTGCGGGTCTTGTATTTCACCAATCAGTTCCACGTTTGAGACTGTGGCAGGCAGAACCTGACCGTAAATTGCCAATACGCGCCCGGATTCGGCGACTGCTTCTTCAAAGCTGCCTGTAATCTCGCTTAGCGCGGAAATTAACAGGTTTCCGAGCGAATGACCGGTAAGCCCCGTGCCGGCCTGGAAGCGGTATTGAAACACCTGGGAAAGCAGCGCTTCATCACTGCTGAGGGCGGCCAGGCAGTTGCGGATGTCGCCAGGGGGGAGGATGCCCATATCGCGCTTCAGTTCGCCGGAAGAGCCGCCGTTATCGGCCACGGTGACGATGGCGGTGATGTTGTGCGTGTATTCTTTGAGCCCGCGCAAGAGCGTTGCCAGGCCGTGCCCCCCACCGATAACCACCACGCGCATGCCCTTCTCGCGCCGTCGGAAGGATTGAATGGTATCAATCAGCGGGCGTCCGGAGCGCTCGAAAGGCTTGAGCAGGGAGCGATTTGCGCCCCAGATGCCAATCACAATCAGCGCCAAACCGATTCCGCCGAAGAGAACAAAGCGAATCGGACGGTCCAGCCAGCGTAAAGAAAGGAACGCCAGGATAGGAACCATAGTGGGGTTGACGGCGGAGCGGTAGTAGCCGAGGATGAGCAGCGCCAGACTTAACCCGAGCAGCATGGAACCCAGGATGGTGAGCAGAATCCAACGCTTGAAGCCTGTGCCGGGCAAGAGCCAGCGGGCTTCGCTTTTAAGCTTTTTCCATATTTGCGATTTGCGTTCGTCCTTGCTGCTGGAATCGTTCATCATTTGGATGATAGCAGGAATTTCAGGGGGCGTCAAACAACTTTGGGCGCCAGCCAGAATTGAGCCGGCAGCGGCAGACGGGTTGGGATGCCGCGGACGTATGGTATAATATTTCTATGATTGACACAAATAGAACCAACCATAACTCACCTTTGGCTGGTTCTTTTTATTTAATCGCTCACTGAAAGGAGAGTCAGCTATGCAGCCTTTGAACTTACCCGGAGAATTGGCGCGAGCCTACATCGAACGGGATGGGCAGGTTATTTCCCCCTCTTATCCACGCGGATACCCTTTTGTGATGGATCACGGGCTGGGCACCGAGGTCTGGGATGTGGACGGCAACCGTTTCCTGGACTTTGAAGCCGGCATTGCCGTCGCGGCTACTGGTCACAGCAATCCCCGCGTGGTAAAAGCCATCCAGGAGCAGGCCGAAAAATTTATTCACATCTCATCCGATTTTTATCACGACAAATGGATAACGCTTGGCGAAAAACTGGATTCTCTCATGCCGTGGGAGGGTCCGTCCAGTTGTTTCATGACCAATTCCGGCACCGAGAGCGTGGAAGCCGCGATTAAGTTGGCGCGGTATCACACGGGCAGCTCGCAATTCATCGGCTTTTTGGGCGCGTTTCATGGGCGCACGCTCGGGGCGGTCACCTTCACCGCCAGCAAAGCCAATTACAAAGGCGGCTTCTTCCCTCTTATGAACGGCGTTGTGCACGTGCCCTTCCCCAACCCATACCGTCCGCTGCTTCAACGCCGCCCGGGTATGGGCCATGGAGAGACAGTCGTGCATTATATTGAAGAGGAGATATTGGGACGCCTGGTACCCGGCGATGACGTGGCTGGGATATTGCTGGAACCCGTGCAGGGTGAGGGCGGTTATATTTTCCCGCCGGATGATTTTTTCCCGGCCTTACGCGACCTGTGCGACCGATATGATATTCTCCTGATTGTGGATGAAGTTCAGTCTGGAATGGGCAGAACCGGCAAGTGGTGGGCGATTGAGCATTATGGCGTGGAACCGGATATTTTGTTGACCGCCAAAGGGATTGCTTCCGGCATGCCGCTGGGGGCGATGGTTGCCAAGAAGCACATTATGAACTGGCCCAAAGGTTCACACGGCAACACTTACGGCGGCAACCCGATTTCTTGCGCGGCGGCACTGATGACCATCCAACTTATTGAAGAGGAGTACCTGGAAAACACCCGCGTGGTTGGGGCTTATTGTAAGGACGCGCTTGAAGAGCTGCAAGCCAAGCACCCCAGCATCGGGGATGTCCGCGGCAAAGGTTTTATGCTGGGGGTTGAGTTTGTGGTGGATAAGGACACCAAGCAACCGGCGGACGCTTTACGCGACGATATCGTCAACCTGGCTTTTGAACGCGGGATGATGACCCTGGGCTGCGGGAAGAGCGTGATCCGGATTACCCCGCCGCTTTCCACCAGTAAGTCCGAGGTCGATGAAGCCATGCTCATCCTGGATGAGGCCATCGGGCTGGCAGAAAAAAAGCATCAGCTGGTGTGATGCGTTTTAGTAGTTGAAATGCGGGCGCGGCTTTTGCAGAGCCGCGCTTTTTGTTCCTCCTCACGAGCGCGTTTGTTTGTCCTCGCGGGCGAGTTTGTTCGTCAACGCGAATGCAGCGCGGCGATTTCCCTGCTGGCATGGTAAGAGATTGCTTCAGTCGCTGACGCTCCTTCGCCATGACGAATCGGTTCGTAGGGCGGCTTACGATTCCCAAGCTGCCGCGACCCGATCGTCCGGTCGAGGAGCGCAAGCCGATCAGCCAAATATTCAGGAGATGGGGCGAACCATCCTTATCAGGGTGTTCTCTTGGAGATGCTGATCTTATCGGGATGCTTCGCCCCAAGCATAGGATACCGGAGTTCGCATCCGCCGAAAACCGATCGTCCAGTCCAGGAGCGCGACCAGCACCACTCCACCCTTCCTTTTGCATGTCCGCGCGGTTTATCCATTTGCGGTTAAAATGGGGGCATGCTTCCTGATTACCGCGTGCGTCAGCGCGACTATCTGCTTGAGATTTCCCGCGCTCTTACTGAAGAGCTGGATTTGGATACCCTGCTCCTTCGGATCCTGCGAATCGCGATTGAAATGCTGACCGGTCATGCCGGCTTTATTGCCCTGCAAGACGAAAAACAGGGCTGGCATATCGCCGTGCACGAAGGCATCGCCGACGCGCTGCTGACCTATCTGAAGAATTGGCTCGAAGCGCAGCCCAGCGAATCCGAAGGCGCGAGCGAGGCGCACGTCCCCGAAATCAACCGCATGCTGAACGATATCAGCATGGGCATGTTAACCGGTGTTGGCATTAACATGATTTTTCAGAAGCAAATCATCGGGCAAATTTATGTGTTTCGCAATTACCACGGGCTTTTTTCCACCAATGACCGCATGCTGCTGACCAGCTTTGCCAACCAGGCGGCCATTGCCGTGCGCAACGCGCGGCTTTATAACGAAACCCGCGAACAGTCCCTGCGCCTGGAAGCCCTGCTGGACTCGGCAGCGGACGGCATTCTCATCCTGACGCCAGAGCTGAAGGTGGAACACGCGAACAAAGCGCTGCAGCGGCTGCTGAATAACAGCGAGGAAGCCTTGCTCGGGAAGCCTTTCGCGAACGTTATCCGCTGGGCAAACCCGCCGCAGGGAACCACCCTCGAGGCTGCCATCGGCAGCGGATGGTCGCAAAACGTGCAAAATGTTTTCTATCTGGAAGGCGACCTTATCCGCGAGGGCATGCGCGAGCCTCTGCCGGTCGGGATAAGTTTCGGACCGCTGGTTTCATCCAACGGCGCGCTGCTTAATGTCATCGCCTCGGTACGGGATATTACCCGCTTCCGCACCGCCGAAGAGATGAAAACCAGCTTCATCTCCGTGGTGAGCCACGAATTGAAGACCCCCATCGCGCTGATTAAAGGCTACGTGAGCACTTTACGTCGGGATGATGTGGAGTGGGACCGAGGCGTGGTTTCGGATAGTTTGGCGGTTATCGAAGAAGAAGCCGACCACCTCACGCTCATGGTTGAAGATCTGCTGGACGCGACCCGTCTGCAAGCTGGCGGGCTGACCCTGAAAAAAGCCGAGCTTTCCCTCCCACAGCTGGCGCGCTTTCTGGCAGACCGCTATACCGCGCAAACAGACCAACATAGCTTCGCGGTGGATTTTCCGCTCGATTTTCCGACAGTTCAAGCGGACGAGGAGCGCATCCGGCAGGTGCTGACCAACCTGCTGAACAACGCGATGAAATACAGCCCTTCCGGAGAAATCCGGATCAGCGGCAAGTCGCGCCCGAAGGACGTTGTCATCTGCGTGAGCGACCACGGCCCGGGGATTGACCCGCGCGACCTTTTGTATGTGTTTGACCGGTTTTACCGCTCGGATGAGGCCGCCAAGACCACCAAGGGGACCGGTTTGGGCTTGTACTTGTGCCGCGAGATTATCCGTGCGCATGAGGGCAAAATCTGGGTGGACGAAACCTACAAGGAAGGCTCGCGCATCTGTTTTTCTTTACCGCGGGAAGCGTAGGGTTTTTTAGGATGGCGTTCGGGCTCGACTGTGCTTTTTTTCATCAAATTCTCATACCTGAGACCAACTCCACAAATGATGAATGCCTCAATCTGGCGGACCTTGGCGCTCCGGACGGCACGCTGGTGCGCGCTCTGCGTCAAACCGGCGGGCGCGGGCGGAGCGGGAGAAGCTGGCATTCCCACCCGGAAGCTTCGCTGACCTTCAGCGTGTTATTACGCCCGGAACCGCGCGAGTATCCTTATCTGACCCGCTTCACGCTGCTGGGATGCCTGGCGCTCGCGCGCGTCCTTTCCCGCAACTTTGGGGCGGACCCCCGCATTAAATGGCCGAACGATGTGCTTCTGGAAGGGAAAAAGGTGAGCGGCGTATTGGTGGAAACCCTTTGGCAGAATGAAACCCCCAGCGCGCTTGTGCTCGGGATGGGAGTGAACCTCAATGACCAGGCCTTACCCCCCCAGGCAAATGCGGTTTACCCGGCTGGCAGCCTGGAAGGACAAGCCCATATCCATATCACCCCGCAGTCTCTCCTGGATTGCCTGCTGCCTGAACTGCGGCGCGCGCGGGAGCTGCTGCCCACGCCCGGGTTTATCGAAGAAATTAATACCTGCCTGGCATTCAAGGGAGAGTGGGTGCCCTTGCGGACCAACACGGATACAGCGCTCAGGGTGCGTCTGATATCCGTCGCGGATGACGGCAGTTTATGGGCGGAAGGAGAGGACGGCCTCCTCTCGCGCCGCTATTCCGCGGAAATATCCGGCTGATTGCTCGGGTCACCGGATGGGTCCGCGTCCACAGGCGGGTTGGTTTCCGCGGCCGGACCGACGCTTTCGGCTGGAATGCGGGCGACTGCCGCCAGGGTATCCCCTTCGTCCAACACCATCACCTTGACGCCTTGCGTCGCTCTGCCCTGCACGGAAACATTGGCGGCTTTCATCCGCAGCACAATCCCGGCGGAAGAAATCAGAGTGATTTCATCCGTTTCCTGCAAGACCAGCGCTTCGGCCACTTTACCTATGCGGGCCAGCGCCGCGGGGTTCAGGGTGGCCACGCCGCCCGTGGCGCGGGATTTGGGCATGTATTCTTCCAGCGGGGTGCGTTTGCCGAAGCCTTTCTCAGTCAGGACGAGCAGGTAGCCGTCTTGCTCCACCACTGCCATTGCCGCCAGTCCGTCATTCGCGCGCAGATGGATGCCGGTGACGCCCATCGTTGTGCGCCCGGTCGGGCGGATTTCTTCTTCCGAAAAACGCAGCGCTTTTCCGCCGTGGGTTACCAACAGCACATGGTCTTTTCCTTTGGTCAGGCAAACCCAACCCAGACGGTCGTCTCCAGCCAACTTAATCGCGATGAGCCCCGAGGGACGGACGCTGGCAAATTCTGAGAGGGCAATCCGTTTGACGCGCCCGCGGCGGGTTGCCATGGTGCAGTAACTCGCCTGCCCAAAATCCGGCACGGAGAGCAGGGCGGTGACGGTTTCATCCGGTTCCAGGTTGAGGATGTTGACCAGGGCGATACCTCTGCCCTGCCGGCTTTCTTCGGGAAGTTCGAAAACGCGCTCGGAATAGACCTTGCCTTTATCGGTGAAGAACAGCAGGGTGGCAAGCGTGTTGCTGCGCACAAAGAACAAGACTTCATCTTCATCCCGCATCGTTTGCCCCAAGACGCCGCGCCCGCCGCGCCCCTGCGCCCGGTAGGCGCTGTCGGAGACGCGTTTGATGTATCCGCGCTGGGTGATGGAGACGAATACCGGCGCGTCTTGCACCAGAGCTTCGTCTGAGAGGTCGTTATCCATGTCGTGCTCAATCCGGGTACGGCGTGCGTCGCCGAATTTTTCGGTAACCTCGTTCAGGTCGATGCGGATAACCTCGAGAATCTTGTGGGGATGGGCGAGTAAATCTTCCAACCCGGCAATTTGTATCATCAGCTCTTTGTGCTCATCCTCAATCTTCTGACGTTCGAGGGCGGCGAGCCGGCGCAGTTGCAAATCAAGGATGGCTTGGGCCTGGATTTCGGTCAGGGCAAAGCGTTCCATCAGTTTGGTCTTCGCGGCGTCCGCGTCTGGTGAGGTTCGGATGATATGAATAACTTCGTCGAGGTTTGCCAGCGCGATGAGCAGCCCATCCAGGATGTGGGCCCGTTTTTTGGCTTTGTCCAGCTCGTAGAGCGCGCGCCGGGTAATAACCACCTGGCGGTGTTCCAGGTAATGGAAGAGGGCGCGCTTGAGCGAAAGCGTGCGCGGCTCTCCGTCCACCAGAGCCAGCAGCTGCACGCCGAAAGTGGACTGGAGCGGTGTGAATTTGTACAGCTGGTTGAGCACTTTTTTAGGTTGGGTTCCGCGCTTCAGCTCAATCACGATGCGCAAACCCCGCCGGTCAGATTCGTCGCGCATGTCTGATATCGTGTCCAGCTTGCCGCTCCGAACCAGTTCCGCGATGCGCTCAATCAGGCTGGTTTTGTTCAGTTGATATGGGATTTCGGTGATGATAATCGCGTAGCGGCCGGCTTTGATTTCCTCAATTTCCGCGGCGCCGCGCACGGTCAGCTTGCCGCGCCCGGTGCTGTAAGCCTGACGGATGCCCTCGCCGCCGACGATAATGCCGCCAGTCGGGAAATCCGGACCCGGGACAGCCTGCATCAGGTCTTCAACGCTCACCTCGTCGATTTCATCATAACGATCAATGAGGATGTTCAGGGCGGCGGTGAGTTCGCGCAGGTTGTGCGGGGGAATGTTGGTTGCCATTCCAACCGCGATACCGCTGGAGCCGTTCATCAGCAGGTTTGGCATGCGCGCGGGCAGCACTTCCGGTTCCTGCAGTGAGCCGTCAAAGTTATCGGTGAAGTCGACGGTCTCTTTTTCCAGATCCGTCAGAAGTTCTTCGGCGGTTTTGGCAAGGCGGGCTTCGGTGTAACGCATGGCAGCCGGGGAATCGCCGTCTATGGAACCGAAATTGCCCTGACCGTCCACCAGGGGGTAGCGCATCGAAAAGTCTTGCGCCATGCGCGCCATCGCGTCGTAGACAGCCGAATCGCCGTGAGGATGGTATTTGCCCAGCACTTCGCCGACGATTCTGGCGGATTTTTTGTAGGGGGCGTTGGAACGGTTGCCGAGGTCTTGCATCGCGTAGAGGATGCGGCGGTGCACCGGCTTGAGCCCGTCGCGCACATCCGGCAGGGCGCGCGCGACAATGACGCTCATGGCGTAGTCCAGATAGGCGGCGCGCATCTGGGTGTCGATATCCACATGCTCCAGATTTCCGGGGTTATTTTCTTCCGGCAGTTCGGGGAGTTCGGTTTCTTCGCTCATTGATTAATCCTGGGGCTGCGGGGCGGATTTTTGGAATGCCTGGCAACCTTAGAATTATACCCTAAAACGCGCCTTTTTGCCTTAGCGCCAAAAATTCATTGTTTTTTCCAATGTTTGCGCGATTAAAGGGAAAACCCTGACGCTGGTACTGATAGGTTTTTTCGCTGAAATTTTGGAAAGCTGCCTGGGAATAAATAAAAGAGGCTGATGAAACCATCAGCCTCCGGGAATTTACTATTGAATAGTGGTCAATAAATGGGGCAGCCCGGCAGTTGGTTGAAGGTCAGCGCGCACCACCATGAAGCCGGCATAAACACAAGCACGACGCCCACCAGCAGCAAGAGGGCGAGGAGAACAAGCAGCACGATCAGGCACCAGCCCATGCGTTTCTTCGCGCGCACCGGTGTGGGGGCGGGGGCAATCGGCTGCTGGGGCACCGGCGCGGAGACCGGCTGGTAAGCGGTATGGGTGGGGGCGGCTTCAGGGGTGTAAAGGCCGGGCTCGGATTTGGCGGCGCTCACGCGCAGCGGCTCGGTGGCGGCGCCTTTCACCTCGAAGCTCATTACGGTGTTTTCCGCCAGGGTAATCAAGTCGCCATCAGTCAGCTGCTGCGGACCGGCTATGCGGGAGCCGTTCAGGAAAGTGCCGTTGGTGGAACCCAGGTCTTCGATATAGATAGCGTCCCCACGGCGCAGAAAGCGGGCATGCCGGCGGGAGATTTCTGGATCTGGCACGGGCAAGTCGTTGGTCAGGTCGCGGCCAATAAAGACCTCGTCTTTTTCGATGTAGTAGCTGGAGCCGGGGATGGGACCGGACCGCATTACGATAAGGAATTTCTGTTCCGCCATGGTGTGCTCCTTTGGGTCAGGGTCGAAATAATTTAACATTTATAGTTTACTGATTTTAGGCGAGAATGTCAATCAGGGAGGGCGGGCAGCCGCGCCGCGCTCGTGATGTCGGTAGGGAGAGCGGCGGTCAGGGCCCCTCGCGCGGTCTGGAAGCCGGCGAGAGCAGAGATTGGCCTAACATGAAAAAGGGCCGATAAAACTCGGCCCTCGAACTCTTATACGTCATAGTTCTATGCAGCTGCTGTTTCCAGTGATTGTGACTGTTTATACAGCTGCCATCCCATGAGCACCACCCACACATAGGCAAGGGTTTTCGGTATCATCAACATGCCGAGCAGTGGGTGGACCGTGCCCGCCAGTACTACGGGGATATAAAACCCAAAGGATAGAATGACTGCCAGCGGCATGAAACGGAAGATTTTGTCATTTGACTTTTTCACTTCCTGCGCAAACAATACAATTATGATGATGCCCATAATTGCGAACGGGATGTTGCGCCATATGCCCCAAAGCACAGGCTGGTTATAATCAAACCATTCATTTTGAGGGAACCGGCAAAGCACAATGCGAATGGCGGTCAGCGCCCACATAACGATTGTCAATCCCTTGCGTCCTTGTATACCGTAACGCTCGCGCCAGATATAGTACAGTATCAAGTAAAACACGGTCATTGTGATTGAAGTAATTAATTTCCCAATACCAAGGATGGATGCGTTAGCTTCCAGCCCGGTTGTCCAGAGTGCATACATACGCGGGACGAGGTGAAAAGCATCGCCGCCGCCTAATAGAATCGCCATCATCCCAAATTTCTTCACAAGGGGGTTCGCCTTGCCTTTGGTGACCATGATAATACCGGCGGTAATAACGCCGATGAGGTAGCACACATCAAAGATAGTTTCAACAAGTGCCTGTGCCATAAGGATGCTCCATTTTCCTAATACAAAGTTCGTTTTACAATTTCAATGAATGGGTCAATGTGACTGGCGTTCATGCTAAGCAATATCCGCATGTTTGTGAGGATAAAATTTGAAAAACTATCCTCGTTTAAAGCGTCATTCCAGATATCCGGCGGGATATTTTTATCCTGCCGTATTCTTTGAATGATTGCCATTCGCAATTCGTGTTGTAAAGAACCCATCCTCTCGCGCCCTAACGTTTCAACGTTGCGCAAGCTATCCATCAATATCCCGGCTGAATCGTTAATTCGCTTTTGGAGAAAGGCATAAATTTCACGGAGTTGTTCGGGAAAGGCATCAGCCTGTATTTCCCTCCTCAACTCCATAAGCGCTCTCCGCCAGTAGTCCTCCGTGATAGCAAGCAGGATATCGTCTTTATTCCTGTAATAGTTATAGATCGTTCCGCTTGCTACACCTGCCTGTTCAGCAAGGGCGCGGATGGTTAATGCATCCGGCCCCTGTTTGCTTACGATTTCACGGGCAACTTCAAACAATGAGTCATGCAATGTTTCGTCTTTTCTTCGCATTAAATCCTTTCCTAATTTGATAAATGAACATGTTCATTTATATAATACATCAATAGCTTTTAGCTGTCAATGCCTGGGCGCAGGAATGTTATTGCTCAAAGTCGGCATAAGGAGGTGATTTTCGTACCAAATGGCGCTAATAATTGGAGTTTACTAATTATGATGTCTGAATTAACGGGGTTGTCGGGGTTGCGCGGCGCGGACTTTTGCCGGCTGGCTTGAGGAAGTCCGACGATAATCATGGGTGGGGACGAAGCAGCCCGAAGGAAACGCTCTTCTTCTGGAAATGCGTAGTTTACGGATGCTCCGCCCTGGCTCTGAAGGGTCCGGTTGAGATCAATTTGTGAGAAATGAACCCGCGGTCAGCTTCCTTCGCGGCCAGAAGACCGGCCGGGGCTGGGAGGCGGCGCTTGCCTGCCATTTGAGCTTGTGAAGTATCGATGTTGATAAGATTTCGCGCCACGCCTGAAATGCCGGACCTTCCCTGTCCTTACCGGATGCTCTGTTCTGAAGATTGGGTGATGCCGGGGCATATTATCGGGTTGAAGAGCGCTGCCCATGCGGAATCTTATTTATAAATCTCGCTCCCGGGCGCGGGGGATTTGACCACAATCAGTTCCAGGGTTTCTTCGCTGCGGTTCTGGGCAATCATTTTAATTTTGTAGGGGACGTTCACCACGCTGCCGCTGGGGTATACCCGGAATTCCCCGTCGGAAAGGGAAAGGTGCATCGTGCCGCTCACAACGGTCATATAAATGTTGGCATTGGAGTAGTGCGTGGGCAGCGCCTCGTCTTTGAGCAGGACCATGTGCATGTAGTGGATATACTCATCCTTGATCACGGGTTCGATGACATGCTCGGTGCGGGTGCTCATTGTGTAGACTTTTTCGATCATAACGGACTCCTTGTTGTATATGCTAAGGGCTATTCTACATTAAAGCAGCTCAGAATGGAGATTTGGCACCTTTACACGAAATTCCAGGCGCGAACCGCCTGGGCCAGCGAGTCGGGGAAAGCGCCTGTGATTTGTGTCCCAGGTGAAAGCCTGTGTTCTTTTACGAATGCCCTGCCCAGGTAATCTCTTGCTGGAATTAACCCGCCTGCGGGCAATGTTATAATGCCCAAGCCAGACCAGAAAGACAGGTGAATAATGACATTCGAAATTAACAGTGCCGGCTTCTACCTTATAATCATCGGGTTGTGGGCGGGCATGCGGGTTATCAGAGCCTTGGCGACCAGGCAATTCGACCTGAAGCGGGAGCTTATCGTCACGCTGTTGTTTGTGTTTCTGTGCCTGCTCTCTTACCGCTTGTTTGAACCTTTCCGCTTCAACTTTGAGAAAAACGTCAGGGCCAATTTCGTGCCGATCGTGAACAGCCTGCTGATGCTCCAAAGGGCGCAGGCAAGCCGTTATCCGCCGCTTATCCGCACCGTGCGCTTCTTGCTGCTTGGGAATTTGGTGGTTTTTATGCCGATTGGCATGCTGGCGGCGATTCTGTTTAAAGACTTACGCTCCGGTTGGAAGATATTCCTGCTTGGCGCCGGGTTTTCGCTGCTTGTCGAAGCTTTGCAGATGCTGTTGGCGGTGCGGGTGTTTGACGTGGACGACATCCTGCTAAACGCGCTGGGCGCCTGGCTGGGCTACGGCGTCTTCAGGGTATGCTGCTTATTCCGCCCGTTCAAACAGTTTTCTGACGCGGTTGCCGCGGCTCAAAGGAAAGGCGCTTTCGGGTTTTTTGTGATTGCCAGCCTGGGCATTGGCGCTGTATTTTTTGGATTTGTCTATTCGGGCTGGTTTAGCGCCAAAAACACAGGGGATTACGTGCTGGGAGAACAGAAGGGCCGCACGTTGCTGCAGTGGTTCAGGTGGCTGTTCTCGCGCGGATATGATTAGCCTGGCGCGCGCCCGGGCAGATGTTCTGGTATGGAAAGCCCGCGCAGGCATAGCGGGCCGCGGCGAGGGGTCAGATTTTCTTCCACCGGATCCCACGTTTAGGGTCTTTGCCAACAATATCAATTTTTAATTGTGCGCGATGGTCGCTCAAAGCTCCACCCACAAATCCATGATATTGGGGATGATCTACAAGATTTAAGTGAGCATTTTTCATTCTTGGATCTTCTGATACATCTTTGGTGGCGAAAATTGGACCAAGATCTGCAACAACTTCTTTCAATGCGTACAATGAAATCGCCAATCTACTCATTCTGCCCTCTTTCATTTGTCTGAAAATTTAACAGGCTTCTTTAGTGGTCTATGAACAAATATAAGTAAATTAGAGTCCTCTGTTCTGGCATGGTTTTCTGACTCTGCAAGGAAAGTTACCTTTAGGTATCGAAAAAGCTATCGGCTATTTTTTTGATGTTCAGTGCAATTCTGATGTATTACGACCTTTGGTCACACTTCTCGAGCGGTCAGGAGACCGGCGCAAGCAGGAGAAAATAAAAAGATTGTTTGCTTTGCTCAGCATGACGAATCAGCGACCCAACCCTGACAGCCCGCCCCCTACAGCCGCACGTTCCGCAGCTTCTCGAGCGCGGCGAAGTCGGTCATGTCCATCTTCAGCGGGGTGATGGACACATAGCCTTCCTGCAGCGCGCCGAAGTCTGTGCCGTCCTCCTTAACGCCTGAGGGCGGGTCGCCGGCAATCCAGTAGTAAGGCCTGCCGCGCGGGTCCAGGCGCTTTTCGAGCACATCCCGGTAGATGCGCACACCCTGGCGGGTGAGCATCACGCCGGCATAATCCCCATTCGGGCGATAGGGCAGGTTGATATTGAAAATCGGGGCGAGCTGTTTTCCGTTTGCCTCGGGCAGCAGCTGCCAGACCAGGCGCGCGGCTGTTTCTGCCGCGGAGCGAAAGTCCAGCGGTCCTTCGTGGTATTCCGGCGCGTCCAATGAGACGGCAAAGCCGGGTTTGCCCCAAATCGAAGCTTCCATCGCGGCGGTGACGGTGCCGGAGTAGGTTACGTCAAGCCCGATGTTGGCATTTGGGTTAATTCCGGAGACAACCAGGTCAAAATCCCATTCCAGCGCGCCCATCATGGCCAGCGCCACGCAATCCGAAGGCGCTCCGTCAGATTTCCACGCCTGGGAGCCGTCCGCGAGGCTGGTCGGGGAGAGGCGCAAGGGGCGGTGCATGGTTTTGACATGCCCGGAGGCTGACCAGTTGTGGTCTGGGGCGAGCACCACGATTTCCGCGTCCAATCCGCGCAGAGCTTGTGCCAAAGCCAGCAAGCCCGGGGCAGTCACGCCATCATCATTGGTAACCAGAATTCTCATGCATTCCTCCGTGGGTTTAGTGGCGTTTGCGCCGTTTTTGTTTTTTGGGGCTGGCCGCGGCCGCTGCCTGGCTGCCGCCTGAAAGCGCCGCCGGGCTGACGCCCGCGCCGCTCAGCGTGCCGCTGAAATCCGCCGGCAGGTTCGGGCGGTAGCGGAACATGCGGCTGATGACGGTCTGACGCACCTCAGAGAACAGCTCAGTGTACATCGTGCTGGCTTTGGATTTATACTGCACCAGCGGGTCGCGCTGCGCGTAGGATTCCATGGTGATGGACACGCGCAAGGCTTCCATTTTGGTCAGGTATTCCACCCAGGTTTCGGTGATGGTGCCGAGCAGCAGCTGGCGGTAGATGCGGTTCTGGGCGGCGTGCCCAAGTTCCCGCACGATTGTCGGCTTTTCTTCGGCTGGGATTTCATCCAAAGACAGGCTTTCGATTTCGGCCAGGCGTTTCGCTCCAAGCTGTGTGTTGAGCTGGTCGCGCGTGTTTTGCGGCAGGGAAGCCAGCGTGAAGTTGTTCGCGCGCAGGTGTTCCCATTCGGCGTTCCCAAACACCGTCACAAAAACGCTTTCAGCTTCTTCCAGGTGCGCCAAAACCTGTTCGCTCAGGTCCTTGAGCGGGATTTTCTCGAGTTGGTTGGCAAGCGAGAAAATATAGGTCATGCGCAGGGTTCCAGTGAGCTGTCGGCGGTGGGATTTGGCGTCGAAGGTGACGCGGGTGCCCTGGGTGGTCAGCTGCAGCAGGCGCATGCGTTCAATGTCATCATCCAGCGCCAGCGTGAGGTGTTCGGCATTGGCTGCCAGGTCCCGCGCGATTTCGCCATCCGGTCCGAGCAGGCGTTTGGCGCGGCGTTCGGTCATCAGGTTCACCTGATCCAGGATTTGCTTGCGCACATCCGGCCAGGGCTGGGTGGCCAGCTCGGTGGCCTTCAGCGGCCAGCTCTCCCCAAAGCGGCGCTCCAGGGTGAGCAGCAGCCGGCGGGTGAGCGTGAGCATCAAACCGGTCTTCAGCGCGTTTTGGAGCGGGGCTTTCATGCTTTGCGGGTCTTCCAGGAGGGCTTTTTGCTGGGCCTGGGGCAGGCGCACAGGGACTTGCAGCAGGGAAGAAATCTCGGTTTGCAGGTCGTGCGGTTCGCGCGGGTCAAAAGTTTGCAGGTAGGCATCCAACGAGTCGCTGCGCTCGGCCAGCTGGTCTTTCAGAGTCTGTTCGGATTTATCCAGCAGCGCGTTGACGTTGCCGAGCAGGTGGGCGTGTTCCGCCGAAACGGCCTCTTCTGCCAGCGCGAGAATGCGCCGGGTCAGGTCGGCTTCGTCAGCCGGGTCTCCCAGCTGATCCAAGGCCAGCTTGTAAAGGAATGAAGGGAAGCTGATCCAGGGGGTGTTCAGGTTGGGTTGGATATCTTCCAGGTAAGCCAGCAGCTTCCAGGGCCCTTCCGGGTCTTCCACGCCTGCCCTGACGCGCGGACCCAGCTCGGTGCGCAGCATATCCGTCACGTCTTCGCGCAAATCAGCCTTGTTAAAAATCAGGTCGCGCTGGGCGTAAATGCGGGTTCGTTGGGCGTTCAAGACGTCATCGTATTCCAGCAGATGCTTGCGGACGTCAAAGTTGGCGCCTTCCACGCGGGTTTGCGCTTGTTCCACCAGCCTGGCAATCATATTGGCTTCGATGGGCATGTTCTCGTCAAACTTGAAGCGGGTCAGCAGGGTGTCCACCTGGCTGCCGCCAAACAGGCGCATCAGTTCATCCTCCAGCGAGAGGAAGAAACGCGAGGAACCCGGGTCGCCCTGACGGGCGGCGCGGCCGCGCAGCTGGTTGTCGATGCGGCGCGCTTCGTGGCGCTCGGAGCCGATGACGTGCAAGCCGCCCAGGGCGCGCACGCGCTCCATATCGGACATGTAAGCTTTGAAGCGTTCGATTGCTTCGCGCTCTTCATCCGTCAGGTCGCCGTTCAGGTTTTGCACCGCTGCCAGGCGCTGTTCCATGGTCAGGCTGTAGGGGTCAATCTTCGCGACGGACGCCAGCACCAGGTTCACCTGCACCAGCAGGCTCTCCGGGATTTCACCGCCCAGCTTGATATCCACGCCGCGTCCGGCCATGTTGGTGGCAATCGTGACCGCGCCAAACGCGCCTGCGCCGGCAATGATGAGGGATTCCTCGGTGTGTTTGCGCGCGTTCAAGACCTGGTGCGGGATGCCCGCGTCGAACAGGGGCTGCAGCCGCTCCCAATCCGCGTCCGCAAGCTGCAGCGCGCCCAGCAGCCGCTCCCGGTTGGAAGCGTCCGCCAGGTCCAGCGTCTCAATGCCGTACTGCGCGCCAAGTTTGCGCAGCTCGGGCATGCGCAATTTGGAAAGAGGTTCATTCAGGACGGCCAGGTCTTTTGGCGCGCTGAAATCATCGCCCTTGGGGTTGAACTTTTGCCGCCAGGCTTCGCGTATCAACACTGTTTGTAAAAGGCGGCGCACCGGTTCCGAAGCGAGGCGTTCCGAAAGGCGTTCAGAGCTTTCCACAGAGGTTGTGCCGACCAGCTGCGGGCGCCCGATGACGTGGAAGCGGATAATCTCGAGCACAATGGCGCGCAGTTTGGCTTCCGCGGTGCGGTAAATCACGTCCGGGTAATCCTTGCGCTTGAAGAACAGCGGCTTATTCTGCGGGTCCGCGCTGTTGGCGTAGTAGTGGTAGCGGTATCCCTCTTCGTCGCGCGCTTCCAGCTCGCTCAGGCCGGTTTCGGGGCGGCTGGCGCGGTATTCCAGGTTGGTGGGGATGGCCAGCACTTCCAGCCCGTAGATGCGGTAGAACTCTTCCTTTTCGGTCAGGGCTGTACCGGTCATGCCGCCCAGCTTGCTGTACATACGGAAGTAGTTCTGGATGGTGATGGTGGCATGCGTCACGTTCTCGGCCTGGACCTTCACGCCTTCCTTGGCTTCCACCGCCTGATGCAGCCCGTCTGACCAGCGCCTGCCGGGCATCATGCGGCCGGTGAATTCGTCCACGATGATGACCTCGCCGCCCTGCACGATATATTCTTTGTTGCGGTGGAACAGGTACTGCGCGCGCAGGCTCTGCTCCAAAAAGCCCATCAGGCGGGCTTGCTCCGGGTTGATATCCTCCGGGCGGTCGGGGTCGCTGAGGGCTTCGCCCAAAAGCTCTTCCACGCGCGCCACGCCGCTTTCCGTCAGCGTGACCGTGCGGTCTTTCTCGTCCACCTCGTAGTCTTCAGGGTTGAGCGCGCGGGCGACCTGCGCCATACGGATGTAGTAATTGGAATCCTCGTGCGAGGGACCGGAAATGATGAGCGGGGTGCGGGCTTCGTCGATGAGGATGTTATCCACCTCGTCCACGATGGCGTAGTGGTGGCCGCGCTGCACGCGCTGGTCCCAACTCATGGTGATGTTATCGCGCAGGTAATCGAAGCCGAACTCGCTGTTCGTGCCGTAGGTGATATCCGCCAGGTAGGCTTGCGCGCGATGGACAGGGCGCAGCTGATGCGTTTCTTCGCGCAGGGAGTGTTCGTCGGGGTCGTAGAGATATGCCCGCTGACTGCCGTCCGCGCTGGCGGACATTTGCAGGATGCCGACCTGCAAGCCCAGAAGTTGATAAATCGCGCCCATCCAGCGGCCGTCGCGGCGGGCTAAGTAGTCGTTGACGGTGATAAGGTGCGCGCCTTTGCCCTCGAGCGCGTTCAGGTAGAGCGGCAGGGTGGCGGCCAGGGTCTTGCCCTCGCCCGTGCGCAGCTCGGAGATGCTGCCCTGGTGCAGGTTGATGCCGCAGATGAGCTGCACGTCATAGTGGCGCATGCCCAGGGTGCGCTTGCTGGCTTCGCGCACGGCGGCAAAAGCTTCGGGCAGGAGCGCGTCCAGGCTTTCACCATTCGAGAGGCGCGCGCGGAATTCGTCTGTTTTGGCGCGCAGGGCTTCGGTGCTGAGGGCTTCGAAAGTGGGTTCGAGGGCGTTAATCGCGTCTACTACCGAGACCATTTTTGAGATGCTGCGTTTGTGTTGGTCGCCAGTGAAGAGGCTGGTAATTTTCTTAAACATAAGGCGGAGTTTCCTTTGGTGTATTCTGGCTGTTATTATGCCAAATTTTTATTATAGCACAGGGAGTTTTTGGGGAAGCCGGGCGTAAAGGGCGGGGGGTGCTCGCCAGCGTCCAGTTCGAGTGGGGGCTGATTGCAGGTCAACAGATGATGTTGTGTTCGCGAAGGTCTCCCGAGCGGGCGAGGTTAGCTGTCATTCGGATACCCAAAGGGCACAGGTTGGAACGAATAATAGAGTGCTGGAAAAGAAGGTCCCTTGCTTGCGTTGAGGGTGACAACCCATTCGTCATTGCGAACCGTTTTGCCCAATTCATGTGCTATGGCGAATCCTGGTTTCGAGGCAAAACGGTGTGGCAATCTGATGGTACTGCTTACCAGGCAGATCGCCGCGCTGCGCTCCCGATGATGGGATTGCTGTCTTTCCTGCCGTGGTCGGTCTGGAGACCGGCGCGAGCAGACATTAGGAGACCGATACGATTAGATTATCGTAATTGTAAATGTTGGATTCTTGGATATACTTTAATCGAGTAAAAAAAAGAGGAATAAATGAAAAAACTATCCAGATTAGTAAGTGTAATTATTGTCATTGTAGCTCTTATAAGTTTTAGCAGCGTGCCGCAATTTCCAATAAAGGTGGAACAATCGAGCCTGGCGGTATCCTCTCCTAAAAGTGACATAGTCTCTGCATTTATACCCCTCTATATACCTAGTTGCTCAAAAAAAAAGAAATCTGTTATCTAAATCTAACGGTACCCGAATGTGTTGTGTTCTTTATCGTTTCTCACTTTCCAACCAAAGTTTGTTAGCTGTGAGGTAAAATAAGTTAAATCGCATTTTGGGGTGGGTTTATTTTTACTTATGAAGCTTAACCCATAATTGTTAAGGAGGAATTTTAAAATGTCCGAATTAATAGGATATTATTCTTTGGAACAAACAAATGATAAAAATGGGTATCTTGGTGCGATCTTAGTAATTGATAAGAAGGGAATTCCACAAGAATTCCGCGTCACACACTCAATCAAACCAACTGTCATTCAAAAGCAGTTATATGGAGAATCACTGGTTGAATATATTGGTGTAACACTTTGTGGTCTTCCCCTCTATAATTCATTAAAAGTCAAACCCAAAGCACTAATTGTCAATCAAAAAAAATTTTTAGGAATTGGTGATGAAATCGACTGTTTCGTCGCTTTTGCTCAAAGCCCGGATGAAACATACGTTTTGCGTGAAAACCATAATGAGGAGGTCGGCAATATCAAACCTGAGAATGGTTTATGCAAATCATTCTTTTTTAATTTCCCTCTGAGTTATGACAAGCAAAAGGAAAAGGATAGCATGGAGTATTTACAGGGATTCGCAAAATCCGTAGCTATTTTGGAGCCATTCAAGAGAATTAAAACAGCTCTGGATGCGCTGGCTGAGCAAGAAATTCAATTTCGTTAGTAGCCATTCCTAGTAACCTGTGACTTCTAATTTTGTTTTATGGGTTAGGAAACTTGCACCTTTCCCGCGGGCTAGTATCGAGGAAATCAAGATACCAAACCAAGTGGGGATTTTTACTTTTAATGGTGCTTCACTTATTATTGATTTACCATTATTCGAGCCTACCAGGGTTTCAATCGACTACATAAATCGAATAAGATTAGATATTTCAGATGATCTCAGTCTCTCTGTGTTTTTTGAATATATCGTGAGAGACGTTGCACCATTAACACCTCTTGTGGCCCCCAGCATTGATGAATTTCTAACTGGTTTTAGACCTGGAATCCCAATTGAAAATCATCTTATAAAATTACTCTCCCCGCGTAGCAAAGGTCATTCCTACGCCGATGACGAACTACACGAGGGGGGACAAATCGCATTACCTTTTGGTGCCAATGGAATAGACAGAACCATTTGTCGTCATGGAAATCTCCTGAATGCATGCCCTCAGTGTGATGCCGAGGATGACCATCGAAGAGAGCGGGAAAGAACAAAATTACTTGAAGGAAGGTCCTTAGACATATTTCAGTTATTGCGTCCCATATTAATGCCTCCTTTCGAACAAATATTAGAGGGACAAGAGTTTTTCACTCCCATTTTTAGACCAAAGCCTTATCAGGTGGCAGGGATAAAGTTCCTGATGAGCTATGAAAATGCTCTACTAGGAGATGAAATGGGGCTTGGGAAGACAATCCAAGCTATCATAGCCATTCGAATATTGATGCGCAAGGGTAAGGTCAATAATATATTAATCGTATGCCCTGTCTCATTATTAGGAAATTGGAAAAAAGAATTATCAGACTGGGCACCAGAGTTAAACGTTATCAGGGTTAGAGGTACTCAAAACCAACGAGCTGTGCTATGGCAGACCAGGTCCATGGTTCATCTCGCCTCTTACGAGAGTCTTAGAGAAGATATCGAAAATGGTTATATTACCCGGACGGGCTTCAGCGCAATCATTCTCGACGAAATACAAAGAATTAAAAATCCTGAGGCAAGGATTTCTCAAGCAGTTAGAAGACTAGACTCAACTTATCGCTGGGGTCTTTCTGGGACCCCATTGGAGAATAGGGTTGAGGATGTCGTTGCCATTTTCAAATTCATCAAACCTGACCTCCGTTTTCCATATCCTGATAACCCCGCATCAGTAAAGGAACTGATAAAGTCGTATGTTCTCAGAAGAAGAATTCAAGACGTCGAAGTTGATTTGCCAGAAAAGCAAGTTAATGAATTTTGGCTTGACTTAAATGAAGAGCAACAAACTGCCTACGATAATGAATATGCAAGGGCAAAAGAAGAAATTCGCATTCGAGGAGCAGGTAATCGGATATATATCTTTTCGTTGATTAATCGACTTAAATTGATCTGCAATGAAGAGGAAACTTCAGGTAGTTCATGTAAGAAGGATTTTGTAATAGACCGATTGGAAAGTTTACTCCCAGAAGAGAAAGCGATAATTTTTTCGCACTTTCCTAATCTAACCTTAGAAAAATTAAAATTAACTTTAGCTAACTACAATCCGGAATTATATTCGGGTGAGCTCAACCAACGTCAACGTGAAAGTGTTATTGATCGTTTTATTAATAACGAAAATTCGAGAGTCCTATTAATTTCACTTCGGGCGGGTGGCGTAGGACTTAATTTACAGGTGGCAAATCACGTTTTTCATTTCGATCATTGGTGGAATCCAGCAACAACAAGGCAAGCTGAAGGCAGAGCGTATAGAATTGGCCAAAGTCGGACGGTTTTCATCTATGATATTTTCACTAACGGAACGATTGAGGAGAAAATATATAATATACTCGCAAAAAAGCAGGAATTATTCCAAATGGTGATTGATGATTTAACTACCGAAACGGTATCTGGTAACCTTACGGATGAAGAATTATTCAGCCTGTTTGACCTACCCCCCCCAAGGCCTATTACACATTTGGAAGATGTAAATAATCCTGAGAACATCAGAGGCAAAATCAGGAATTTATCTGCTTCGGGCTTTGAAAATCTCATCGCAAAATTGTTTGAGAAAAAAGGCTTCACTGTTCATGTTCGTGGTGGTCCCCATGATGGGGGTGTAGATATTACAGCTAATGGACCAACTCGGATGGGCAATGAAAGAATATCAATTCAATGTAAGCATCATTTTTATGATCCAATCGGTCCTGATGTGGTTCGAGAAGCTATTGGCACCCACCGAATAGAAAATACAAATCGATTTTTCCTCGTTACTTCAGGGAGTTTTTCTCCAGAAGCAAAAAGGGTTGCCGAGGCTGGAAACATTGTTTTGATGGATATTAGCACTATTCTTGGGGAAATCATTAATCTAAATATCGAAATCTAAGTTCATAATTTGAAAATTTCTGCTCATACATGTATTAATCAATTTCTTTCGCACCCATTGCCATTACGGAGCGCAAAAAAAGGGATAAGGTAACATAAGTTTCGCACATTCAAAAAGGACATGGTCCTGAAATCACTTGGTAAGATGTAGTTGACAAACCAAAACAACCAAGGAGAACAAAACCATGTCAGACAAGATTGTACAATTA
>Ga0228535_1001843_pt1 | contig 26576 bp, 24 predicted proteins | sample SJ1metagenome_FD_168457 | JGI IMG/M metagenome (GOLD analysis project Ga0228535, IMG submission 168457) | Enriched culture of PCE-dechlorinating microbial communities from Ithaca, New York, USA - SJ1 | ecosystem: Engineered > Modeled > Simulated communities (microbial... > Unclassified | place...
CTCAAAGGCTATGAACTTCTTGGAGAAGTCATCACGGGAGTGATTTTCAAGGACGGAATACGTGTATCGGGCCAATCAGACAGGAACGCCGCCTGATGACCCATACACCAGATTTGACAATAACTCGCAATAGCATCCTGGGAAGGTAAGTATGCCCGCAGGTCAACAAGAATCGAATAATTAGAAGAATACCGGCTTCTCTCCGTTTTCATGACGGTGCCCTCCTGGGCGGTTCATTTTTTTCTGCTGACGGACCGGAAACGGATGTTCCGCCGAATTGACAATGCGGTTTTTCCCCGTTTGCCCAGGGCCGTCTGCCGAGTGTATCATCATTGTATGAAAAAAAGCGGAAAAGATCCCGTGAATGATACCCTGCAGCCGGAGCCCTTCCTGCGGCAGGAGATACGGCGGCTTGAACGGAGGCGGTGGTTCGTCTGGACGCCTCTTGCCCTGGCTTTTCTGACGGTGTATTTCCACCGCGTCGCTCCCGGGGTCGTGACGGACCAGCTGATGCGGGACTTCGGCATCACCCTGGCGGCCCGCATGGGCGCCCTGTCGTCCATCTATTTTTTTACCTACGCCCTTGTCCAGTTTCCTGCGGGAATCCTGGCGGATTCCTGGGGACCTGGGCGCACCGTGGCGTTCGCGTTGGCTATGTCGGCCTCCGGGGCTCTTTTCTTCGGCCTGTCCGGCGGAATGCCGGGGCTGTATGCCGGGAGGTTTCTTTCGAGCCTTGGGTCGGGACTGATCTTTGTCAGCATCGTGAAAATCCATGCTGAATGGTTCAGGGAGCGTGAATTCGGCACCATGTCCGGGCTTATCGTTCTCATGGGCAGCCTGGGGGCGATCCTGGGGGCAACGCCCCTGGCCTTCATCGTTGAAAACCTCGGATGGCGGGCCGCATTTTTCCTGATTTCGGGCTACACGCTGTTCATCGGGGCGATCTGCTGGTTTTTGACGAGGGACCGTCCGGCTGACGCCGGACTTCCGCCCATCGAGGAGATCGAGGCCTTCGAAGGAAGACCCCCGAGGGCGGCCCGGAGGGATGACGCCGGCACGGCCTCCGCCGGGATGGCAGGGATTCTGGGCAACCGTTTCACATGGGCCCCCTTTTATACATCGGTCGCCGTCTACGGAGTGTATATGACCTTTGTCGGCATCTGGGGCATTCCCTTTTTCACCCAGGTTTTCGGGATGACGCGGATCGGGGCGGCGAACTGCATGATGGCCGCCACTCTGGGCAACATGACCGGTGCCCCTGTGATCGGGTACCTTTCCGACCGGACGGGGCGAAGACGCGGCCCCTATATCTGCATTGTCCTGCTGTTTCTCGCCGCATGGTCCGGATTGATCCTGTCGGCGGAAGCGCCGGTTCCGGGCTGGGTTCCCTATTTCCTCTGCTTCGCCCTGGGCCTCGGCGTGTCGGGAAACGCCCTGACCATCGCCTGCGTGAAGGAGGTCAACGATCCCCGTTTCACCGGCATCGCGGCGGGCATAGCGAACTCGGGGTCCTTTGTCGGTCCCGCCCTTCTTCAGCCGGCCTTCGGCTGGATGCCTGACCGCCGCTGGGAGGGCGCCATGGAACACGGAGTAAAGCTCTATTCCGCCGGGGCGTACCGGGCCGCGCTCTGGCTGGGTTTCTTCGTCGTATTGAGCGGTGCGGTCTCCACTTTTCTGATCAGGGAGACCAACTGCCGCAATATCAGCGCTGAATAAAACCGGCCCTCCCGAAACTTCGGGAGGGCCGGCCGGTTCCAGGATAGCTTAGGCCGGGAAGTGCTGTCCGAGGGCGTCGGGGGGAATATTCTTTCCAAAACCGGGAGTTCCCTGGCGCCCGCTTTTGACGATGCGGGAGCGAACAAAGAGACGATCAGGAGAAGAAGATCGTTTTCACAAGGGAGCAGAGAAAAAGCGAGGACAGGGCTGCCCACAAGCACAGCACCAGTCCCCAGAAGAGCGATTCCGCCGCCAGGCATGCCAGGCGCAGAAGCAGGCAGGTCCCCGAAAACAAAAGGACAATGGAATTCACGATTCTTTCCATGAAAACCGCCTCCCCGTCGAGAGAATACCAGGCTATTTCCCGTTGATCGAATAGTGTGTTTTATTGAAAACAAGTATACTGCAAAAAGATGGAACGGTATCTTGTCGGGTTTTCCCTTCAGTCACTTCCCCTTGCTCCGCCGACAATTTCCAGCAGCCTTCCGAAGCTGTCCACAACGTCGTACTTCACCCGGTCCGGGTCGATCCGACGGTTGATTTCAGCGAAAAACTTGCGGGCGCATTCGATTTTCGTATGCTCCACGGCCCGCAATTGCAGGGAAGACATGGATCCCTTTGTCTCGGCCACGAAATAAATGTGTTTCACCGCACCCTCCCTGAAGGAGATAGCCCAGTCCGGGGTGTAGTCCCCCACCGGCGTTGGAATGAAAAATCCCCGGGGCAGCTTGGCATATACGACCACCTCGTCGCTGGAATCCAGTTCGCTCACAAAATTCCGCTCCACCCTGGAGTCGGTGATCGCGTAGTCGTAAATATGGTTCCTCAGCTTTCTGCTTGCGTTGGCGAAATCCTGCCGATTTTGCGCCCCCGTGAAAATCCCCATGTCGTGGGTCTCCGCAATGCTGTCGTAGCTGAGCCGTTCGATGATGACGGCGGCTTTCTGTTCGTTGATCAGCCGGGAGGCTTCGGAGATAAAATGCTCCGGATTATGCCGGAACTGATTGAACACCGCCTGTTGGATGCCGCTCAAGACAGCGGCGACGGTCTTTCGCGTCAGTTGCGTATTCTCCGCGATCTTGCCGAGCAGGTCATAGGTGACCATGGAACCCACCGATCCGGCAGAAATTTCCACGGCCGAGGTGGCGAGCCTGAAGCCCTCACCACGCCCGAGCTGGTCATAGGAAACGTGGTCTTCCTGGACTCCCCTCTGGATGGTGTACTGCAGGGATGTAACCCGCAGCTCTTGATCCAAGGTCCGGATGCTGTTCCGGACGAGCTCGCCGGAATCGAAATTCACCCGGTACACCGCCTTCCGGTTGATTCGGTTCCACAGGGCCTGAAACTCCTTTTTTCCGAAATTGGCGTTCAGGGGATTGACCTTCGGCCTGCGGTCATCGGCGATTTCCGGAAGGGCGGCTCCGCTGAGGACGGTGTCCACGAGGGCAAAAATCTGTTCCCTGTACGGAGCGAGGTCGGCGGGAAGCTCCGCCGTCGTTCCGTTTGTTTTTGCTTCGTTGTAGGCTTCGGAAATGAAATCTTCATCGTCGATGTAGTCGTTTTTCAGCAGATACCTGTATATCTGCCGTGCCATGACCGGGGTGATCTCCACAGTTCCGGCTTCCGTAACGATGACTTTTCCGGTGAAGAAAGCCTCGTCCGCCGTCCGGGGCCGTTGGGAAAGGGAGATGAAGATTTCGCTTTGCAGGTTTTCGACGAAAGACCTGTAACTCTCGTCGGTCACTACGGTCAGGACATTTACCTCGTGCACCGTCGCCGGGTTGTCCATGCGTTCTCCCTGCTGGTTGACGCTGATCCGAAGACCCCTCCCCACCTCCTGGCGGCGGGAGATGGTGTTGTCGCTGCTGTGCTTCAACATGCCCATGACGAAAACATTGGGATTATCCCACCCTTCCCGCAGGGCCGAATGGGAGAAAATGAACCGGATCGGCTCCGCAAAGGAGAGCAGCCGCTCTTTATCCTTCAGGATCAGATCGTAGGCATCAACGTCATCGGAAAGCCCGGCGTCCTCGCCCCGCCTCCTGACGGTCGGGTCCGCGAGCCGCCTGGTCCTCCTGTCCACGGAGAAGTAGCCGTTGTGGGTACGGCCCACGGGAATATCGGCCAGATACTTCCGATAGGCCTCATTATCGAAGGGCAGTTCACCCGGATATTCGTCAATTTGCCTTGTGTACTCCTCCTCGAAAATGCGGGCATATTCTCCCTGTTCGTCCTCCCGGCCGTAGTCCCGGTATTTGGCTACCTCGTCAATGAAGAAAAGGCTCAGGGTTTTGATGCCCCGGGAAAAGAGCATCCGCTCTTTTTCAAGATGAGCCCTGATGGCTTCCCGGATCTGAATTCGCCTGACGGCGGACTCGGTTATGTCGCCCACGGCGTCACCGGCGTGCAGAACCTCTCCGTTGGTGAATTCCACAGTGTCGCTGAGGGCGTCAATCTGGGCGATGACGAATCCCCGGTACTGATCCAGCCCGTTTGATTCGACGAACAGATCCCTGCCTTTTTCCAGCCGCTTGACGATCCGCCTGATGCCCCCGCTCCGGCGCACTTCCAGTTCCATTCGCGCCACCGGCGCTTTCGCCGAAATTTCCACGGACTCCAGATAAAGATAGGCGGTGGTACCGGCAAGACCTTTCACGGTGATTCCCCGGACGGCTATTTTCTTCACCAGCTTCTGGTTGTAGGCGTCCATGGCATCCAGGCGGTGGACCCTGTTATGGGAAGTCCTGTGGGTGGCGGAGTACCGCAGGATGAAAAGGGGCCTGAACTTGGCCAGCGCCTCGAGCGTTCTTTCCCCTTCCATCTTCTGGGGTTCATCGAGGATCAGAATGGGGCGGTTGCCGCTGATCACGTCGATGGGCCGTCGGGACTGAAAATCGTCCAGTTCGTCGTAAATGCGGCGGTTGTCAGCTCCCGTGGCGTTGAAGGCCTGGATGTTGATGACCATGACGTTGATCCCCCCATCGGAGGAAAAGCTCTCCAGATGGTGGAGCTGTTTGGAGTTATAGGCGAAAAAACGGGCCTTTTTGCCGTAGTGTTCCGTGAAATGCCCTGCGGTGATCTCCAGGGATTTCAGAACGCCCTCCCGAATGGCGATGCTCGGCACCACCACGATGAACTTGGCCCAGCCGTACCGTTTGTTCAACTCGAAGACGGTCTTGATATAACAGTAGGTCTTGCCTGTCCCGGTTTCCATCTCCACATCCAGGTTGACCCCGCAGCCGGCGCTGGATTCCAGCCGGTCGGACAGGGGCAGGTTCTGCCTGCGCTGCACTCCCCGGATATTTTCCAGCAGTCGGGCCTCGGAAAGCTGGAGATCGGCGTTCCGAAACCCTGTTTCTTCCGCGTCGGCCCCATGGTGTGTCTGCCCGGCGGCGGCATCTCTGCGCTGCCATTGCGTACTGCCCGGGTCGATGCGGTACGCAATGCCCGAGGTGTTCACCTGCCCGGCAAAACAGTCTGCCACTGATTCCACCGCCGCAGTCTGGAAGGGCTGCACCTTGAATTTCAGCTTCATGGCGAAACCTCAACAAAGCGAGAGAAGGAGCGAAGCGAAAAAAGGGACGTCTGGGAGGGTGTGACAGTGGTCATTTCTTCTTTCCTCCCCGTCGCCCAGATCCGGAAACGGGTGGCGATCAGGCTTTTCACACGATAGCCTAAAGAAATCACCGCATCGAGATTGTAGCGGGTGATAGTTCTTTTGACCTGTCGTGTCCCCTCCTGGCGAACTACCGAGAATTCCTCGGTAGTTGACTGAAGCTCAAGTTCTCCCTCTTCATAGATGTTTTTAAGGTGAAGTGAGACGTTATCAGGGGTGCACTGGAATAGTGTGGCCATATCGCTTTGGGTCATCCAGAGCGTTTCCCTTTCAAGGCGAATATCCAGCTTGATTCGCCCGTCTTCGCTTTGGTAGACGATTATTTCTCCTCCAGGGACCGCTTTTTCTCCTCGTTCGGATTTTTCGCTTTTCATATCGCCTTGACCTCCGTTCCCGGAGACATCTGTTTGAAAATCTGCTCCACGTTGATCTTGACGGCATCGGAGGCGAATCCCGAGTCACGGAACACCGCCCGCAGGGGCTTCAGGCCGGCCAGTTCCTTCACCAGTTCTTCGTCCACATCGTCGTCGAAGCAGGCGACGAGGGCGTTTTCATCGACAAAGAAGACCGTTTTACCCTGAAGGTTCTCTTTCCGTATGGGCAGCGACAAATCCACGCCCCAGTCCAGCAATACCTGGAAAAGCAGATCCTCCGGCGTGCGGTCCGGCTTGATGTTGTGGGTGAAGAGGTCCAGCTGGTCTTGCCGGATAGCGTCCGGAGTGTAGTAAACGTCGGCCAGATTGGAGGAATCGATTTTCAGGACTCTGAAGCCGATGTCCAGCGAGGAGGGATCCGGAGGGAGGGAAGCATCCTGCGGATCCGAAAACAGCGTCCCTCCCCGGGCTTCCTGTTCAGCCTTCCGCCTCTCCGCTTCAGCCTTGATGCGTGCTCCCGCACGGCGAATGCGTTCTTTGCCTATCTCGGCGATGGTTTTGTATCCTGCCTGAAAAGCCTCGGAATTCTCATCGCAGGGTTCGGGAAGCTGGACCATGATGAATCTGCGGTTGCCGCCATCTTCCGCGTTGAGCTGCATGACTGCGTGGGCGGTTGTGGCGGAACCTGCGAAGAAGTCGAGGATTATTGAGCTCTCTGAAGAGAGTGTTGCCATTTCTATGAATGATTTTAGAATCATCTCATCCTTGGGGTATGGAAAAACATCAGATCCTAATAGGTTTGCGAGTCGTTCTGAAGCAGATCTTATGGGTTGATAGAATACGCTTGATGGAGTGACTTTGTCTGTTTCGTGTAAGTAACGTCTGACCATAATCGATGTGTCTGTTACAAAAGAGATTCTCCCTTCAGAAACAAGACGATCAAATTCAGTTTGATCAAAGCTCCATCCTCTGTTTCTTCTAAGAGGGATTATTGTTCCCGTTATGGGGTTTTTAAGTACAAATCTTCTACCTCCGGGGGCAGTGGGGTCATCTTCTTTATATGCTCCAATCGCATCTATTTTCCGAAAACGTCGGTGCGCAAAGGCTGGTTTTCCTTTCATCGAACGGAACCAGCCTGCGAGTTCTGCTGATGCAGCACTAAAATCAGCACCATGAATTTGTCTAAGCCTTTCCACTTCTCTCAGAACAGAGTCGGCATCTTCCTTTTTTATTGACCAATTTGCTTCATGCTGTGTTTTTGCTTTTGCATATACTAAAACATATTCGTGAGAAATACTATTTGCTGTGCAGTATTTTTATTTGATCCCTCCCATACAATTTCTGCAATAAAGTTGAATTCTCCGTAAATTTCGTCGCATGTTTTTCGCAGACTTGAAACTTCCCCGTCATCAATACTGATAAAAATGGCGCCATCGTCACGGAGCAGGTTTCTGGCCAGCTTCAGCCGCGGGTACATCATGCTCAGCCAGTCGGAGTGGAACCGTCCGTTGGCCTCGGTGTTCGCCACCAGGCGGTTGCCCTGTTCGTCCTTCTGATTGGACCGTATCTGGAATTCCTCCGTGCCCTCGGCGAAATCGTCCTCGTAGATGAAGTCGTTGCCCGTATTGTAGGGCGGGTCGATGTAGATCATCTTCACCTTGCCGAGGTAGGTCTCCTGAAGCAGCTTCAGGGCGTCCAGATTGTCCCCTTCGATGAACAGGTTTTTGGTGGCGTCGAAGTTGACGCTCTCTTCCCGGCAGGGGCGCAATGTCTTGGCTATGGGCGCGTTGGCGGTCAAAAGCGCTTCCCGTTTCCCCGGCCAGTTCAGGTGGTACCGTTCCCGGGGACCTTCCACCACGGAGTCGGACAATTCCTGCCGCAGCAGGTCGAAATCCACCGCGAGCCTCAGATTGCCGTCCTCGCCCCGCGCCTCGGTCACGCAGCCGGGAAACAGCTCCCGGATGCGGGCGATGTTTTCCTGTGTCAGATTCGGGGAGTGCATTTTGAGTTTATCCATTGTTCTTCCCTTCCAGTTTTTTAGCTGCAAGGCTTCCGAGAATGGAAACCATGTGCCCGATGGCTGTTCTGTTGGGCATGACCGGATTCCGCTCATCCATGTATTAACCACATCCAGATTGATTTCCTGACGCCGGGAAATTGATCCTCTGTGATTTTAGCGCAGAAAACCAGCATTGCTTGCTTGATTCGTCCCTGCTTTTCCAGGTTCAGCGGAAGAAACTGTTCTTATTCTGTTCCGGGCCGTGCGGTTGAACCTTCGGACATTCGCGACTCCCTGACGATTGCCTTCCATTGTGCCGGAGCCGCTGGCGGAAATGAAGCGAATAGTTTGTTGAAATAAATCATCTTTTCAATGGTATTTTGAAGAGGTCGGAATGTCAATGATCGTGTTTTTCCGTGTTTTACAGGGATTTCGCTGCCTTCACCATCGGAAAGGGCAGGGGCGGAAGATGGGTCATTTATGGAAATGGCGGATTTCGAGGGATGAAAAAAAGCCCTCCCGAAACTTCGGGAGGGCCGGTCGGTTCCCGGATAGCTTAGGCCGGGAAGTGCCGTCCGAGGGCGTCGGCGGCGAGAATGGCGGAGCACACGTCCTCAGGTGAAACGGCGAAGGGCATGTTGTGGATGGTCTCGCCGGGGGCGCAGGCGGCCCTGGCCACGTCCATGATCCGGGCCCGGTCCGCTTCCTTCACGCCCATTTCCTCGAGGGTCACTGGCAGGCCCACAGAGGCGCAGAAGCCCATCACTTCCTCCAGTTCATCCTCGGGGGCGTTCTCGAGGACGAGCTGCACCAGCGTCCCGAAGGCGACCTTCTCCCCGTGGTAGAGTCCGTGGCACTCCTCCAGCACGGTGAACCCGTTGTGGACGGCGTGGGCTGCGCCAAGCCCGCCGCTTTCAAAGCCGAGGCCGCTGAGGAAGGTGTTGGCCTCCACGATGTTTTCCACGGCCTTCGTGCAGCTACCCGTCTCCACGGCGAGAAGGGCCTTGAGGCCGTCCTCGAGGAGGGTGTCGTAGCAGAGTTCCGCCAGGGCGAGGGCTGCCTTTGTGGCGTGCCCGCCGGGCATGTTGGTCTTGTCGGCGGCGATGCAGGCCCGGGCCTCGAAGTAGGTGGCCAGGGCGTCGCCCATGCCGGCGACGAGCAGCCGGGCGGGGGCGTTGACGACGACTTCGGTGTCCATGAGCACCGCGTCGGGGTTCTTCGGCAGGACGAGGTACTCGCTGAAGACGCCTTCGTCCGTATAGATCACCGACAGGGCGCTGCACGGCGCGTCGGTGGACGCGATGGTGGGGACGATGATCACGGGCGTTTTCTCGTAATAGGCCACGGCCTTGGCGGTGTCGAGGATCTTGCCTCCGCCCACGCCGATAACGGCGTCGCACTTTTTGTCCCGGCAGACGGCCCGGATGCGGTCGATTTCGGTCTTTGAACACTCTCCGTTGAAAATCTCGAACACAAGGGCGGATTCGTTCCCCCTGAAGCCTGCCTTGAGGGTACTCTCTAGCCGGCCCAGTCCTCCCCTGCTGAGAAGAACGAGGAATGTGCTCCCCATGGCCCCGATGTGATCCTTCAGCCGCTTCAGTTCTCCGTAGCCCTGGATGTACTTTCCCGGGGCGATCATGATTCTGGACATGAACAACACCTCGCTTGATATGATATTTCGTTCACTATTATATCATACCAAAATGCCCCCGGAAGAACGATATCCGGGGGCGGGAGTTATTCTCTTTTTTCTTTCCGTTACTTCTGCCAGGTGAGGGCGAACCCGGCGAAGAGGGCGCTTCCCAGGGGAAGGGCGTCCTCGTCGATGTCGAACTTCGGGTTGTGATGGGGGTAGACCTGCCCCTTGCCCGGGTTGCACGATCCGTGGACGAAGAAGGTGCCCGGCACTTTTTCCAGGAAAAAGGCCACGTCCTCCCCTCCCATGGTGGGCTCGGAGATTTCCTTCACCCTGTCCGCCCCGGCGACGCTGGCGGCGAAGGCCTGGAACTTCTTCGTGAACTCCGTGTCGTTGATCAGGGCGGGAGGCCCGGCTTCGTACTTCACTTCCGCCTCGCCCCGCATTCCCTCGGCGACCCTGGACGCGATGGATCGGATTCGCTCCTCCACGAAGGCCCGGGTGGTCGGGCTGAGGGTACGGACGGTTCCCTCGATGGTGCAGCTTTCGGCGATGATGTTGAAGGCCCTGCCGCCTTCGATGCGGCCGATGGTGAGCACCGCGGGGTCGAGGGGCGAAAGCTCCCGGCTGAGGATGGTCTGGAGTTCCAGCACCGCCGTGGAGGTCATGGTGACCGGGTCCACGGCAAGATGGGGGGTGGCCCCGTGGCCGCCCTTGCCCTTGAAGGTGATGATGAAGCGGTCCACCGCCGCCATGAGGGAGCCGTACCGGACGCCGATCTCGCCGAAGCCGATGTCCTTCCAGAGGCAGCCCGTGTGGAGGCCGATGAGGGCGTCCACGGCCGGGTTTTCCAGGGCCCCGTCGTCGATCATGGCTTTCGCCCCGAGGACGTTCTCCTCCGCCGGCTGGAAGATGAACTTCACCGTGCCGGCAAGCTCGTTCTTTCTTGCGAGAAGGAGCTTCGCGGCGCCCAGGGCCATGGCGGTGTGGGCGTCGTGGCCGCAGGCGTGCATGAGGCCGTTCTTCGAGGCGAAGGGAAGCCCCGTCTCTTCCTTGATGGGGAGGGCGTCGCAGTCGGCCCGGACGGCCAGCGTCTTCCCGGGAAGGGCTCCTCGAACGAGGGCCGTCACGCCCCATCCTCCCACTTTTTCCCGAATGTCCTCCGCGCCCATTTTCTTCAGTTCCTGCACGATAAAGGCGGCGGTTTTCGGAGTTTCCAGCCCCAGCTCGGGGATTTCGTGGAGATGCCGCCGCCATGCGGTTATTTCTTCCGACATGGATCCCGCTTCTTCAAGAATACCCTTCATTTTTTTGCCTCCGTTCGTACGGAAATGGTTTATTTTCAGTTATTGTACCTCATGCCTCCCGGATACGCTCTTTTCTCGCGGTACGAAGTGGGGTACACTTGCAGCGGCATGAATAGACCTGAAAAAGAGTGCGCCCGAACATGCGGGCGGATCGTTTCAGGAGATACATCAAGAACGGTATTTTCCATTGATGCGCTTCAGGGAAGGAAATGTGATCTCATGACAGGCAAAGGCACGGCTCTTTCGTTTCAGGACGTGAATTTTTCCTACGGGGGAGAGATGGTTCTGCAGGGGGCAACTTTCTCGGTTCCCCCGGGAGAATTTCTTGTTATCCTCGGCCCGAACGGCGGAGGAAAAACAACGCTCCTGAAGCTTGCTCTCGGCCTTCTCTCCCCTCTTTCGGGAAACGTATCCATTTTCGGCGAAAGACCCGGGAAAGACCGGGGAGTAGCCGGGTATGTGCCCCAGGATGCGGGCCGGAACAGAAATTTTCCCATTACCGTCCTGGAGGTTGTGCTCCAGGGAAGGATCGGGCTGCCGGGCCGAAGGGGGATACGGTACTCCGGGGAGGACCGCAGTGCGGCCATGGAAGCCCTCCGGTCCCTGAAAATGGACGGCATGGCCGGAAGATCCATGGGAGAACTTTCCCAGGGGCAGCGCCAGAGGGTACTTATTGCCAGGGGGCTTGCTTCCGATCCCAGGGTGCTTTTTCTCGACGAACCGCTCGCCAGCATCGATCCGGATACCAGGGATATGCTCCTGACCCTCCTGGGCGAGCTTCGGGGAAGAATGACGGTCGTGCTGGTGAGCCACGACATGTCGGCAGTTTCGGGACATGCGACGGCAATAGCGTGCGTGAACCGGAAGGTGTTTTACCACGATTCGGCGGAGATTCGCCCGGGCGTGATGGAACAGGTATGGGGAAAGTGCCCCGTTGAACTTATTGCGCACGGCGTCCCGCACAGGGTGCTCGCAGTTCACAGGGAAGGGAAATGTGATCATGATTGAACTTCTTCAGTTCGACTTCATGCGGAACGCTCTCTGGGCTGCTCTTTTGTGCAGCGCGCTGTGCGGCATTCTCGGGACCATGGTGGTGGTGAAGCGGTACGTGATCCTCGCCGGCGGAGTGGCCCATGCAGCTTACGGGGGAGTGGGATTCGCCCTCTATGCAGGCATTTCTCCCCAGGCGGGCGCGGTGGGCTTCTCCCTCGCCCTTGCCCTGTTCATGGCATGGGTGATGCTGAAAAAAGCTGCCAGGGCTGACTCCATAATCGGCGTCATTTGGGCTGCCGGAATGGCTGCGGGGATAATCTTCGCCGATCTCACCCCGGGATACGGTTCCGACCTCATGAGCTATCTCTTCGGAAGTATCCTTGCCGTAACACCGGAAGACCTGTACGTCATGGCGGCGCTCCTGGCGGTGGCCATGTCCGTCGGGATCCCATGGAGCAGGGAGATAGCCGCATTCTCATACGACGAGGATTTTGCGAGGACGAGGGGTGTTCCTGCAACACTTCTCCATTTTGTTGTTGTCGTGCTCATTTCCGTGGCGGTGGTCCTCATCATCCGCATTGTCGGTCTCATCCTGGTCATTGCCCTGCTGACGATACCGCCGTCGGTGGCGGAAAAATACTCGAGATCACTCTGGACGATGATGGGCATCTCGTGTGTTTTGAGCGCGCTCTTCTGCATATCGGGGCTTGCCCTTGCCGTACGGTTCAACCTCACTGCGGGGGCCGCGATCATCCTCGTGGCGTCGGCGGTATATCTTCTCTCTCTTCTTATTCCTGCCGGCGGGAGGAAACGATGATTCCTTCCTCCGGAGCGGTACCCTTTTCGGTCATGATCCCCTGGATCCTGTTCCTGGAGTTTTCAAGATGCATTACTGCCATGGCCCGGGCCTCGTCCGGATCCCCTCTTCGGATTGCGTCCACGATATTTTTGTGTTCCGAAAACACCTGGTCAGGCCATTTCTCGTAGGGAAGCTTTTCCCTTTCCCGTGTTCCCACTGAGACGATCCCTTCAGTGTAAAGGCGCGACGTTCCCTCGTACACCCGGAGGAGGACGGGGTTGTGAGCTGCTTCCACCACTGCGGTGTGGAGAATTGCATTGTACCGGACGCCAAGGGACCCTATCTCGGGATGCCTGGTTTCCCGAAGGGCGGACAGCTGGTCGAGGGCACCCTGTATTTTCGCCATATTTCTCTCGTTTCTTCGGAGGGCTGCGAATGCGGCGGTGGGCCCTTCGATCATAGTCCGCAGCTCGAAAACCTGGGCGATGGCGTCGCTCGGCCACACATTGAGAAGATTCAGGCTGTCGAGGACGTTCTGTGTCCCCTTTCCCCCGACAAACATGCCCTGCCGTTCCCGTATGTCGATTACTCCGAGGGCTTCCAGGGCAATAAGGGCCTCACGCATAAAAGAACGTTTCACCTGGAAATACTCTGCAAGATCCCTTTCCGGCAGGAGCATGTCGTTTTTCGTTATCTCCCCTGCCTGAAGGGCAATGTACATTTTACGGATCAATTCCCTTTTCGCATCATTCATTTTTAATCCACCTTTTTTCAGAGTGTATCAAAAAACACTTTCCCAATGAAAGAAAATTTTATTTGCTCCGTCAATATCCATATGATACGATACTCTCCATAATTGGTCGAGCAAGGCCGAGCAGAAAACCGGCCGGATTTCGTAAAAGCGACAGGCAGTGAATGATTGGGGAGGGTCTTGATGGCATCAAGGGACGCATTAAAAATATCGGAGAAGGACAGTGTGGCGGTAGCCCTCAGACCTTTGAAAAAAGGGGATTCCGTGGCAGTGGGTTCACGTGTATTGAAGCTTGTGGACGATATTCCCATGTATCACAAGTTTGCCCTCACGGATATCCGCAGAGGCGAAAAAGTGATCAAGTACGGTGAAAGCATCGGAGAAGCTTCGGAGAACATTTCCGCGGGCGGATACGTACATATTCACAATGTGAAGAGCCTGAGGGGGTAATCATTTGAACAGGATCATGGCGTACAAAAGGGCCGACGGTTCCGTCGGCATCCGGAACACGGTGCTCATTCTCCCCTCGGTGGTCTGCGCCGCTGAGACCGCGCGCATGATCGCCATGCAGGTCCAGGGAACGGCGGCCCTCCAGAATCATCTGGGGTGCGGCCAGATAGGCAGGGATGCCCGAATGACCATTGATACCCTTGTGGGGCTCGGAAAGAATCCCAATGTTTTTGCCGTTCTCGTGGTCGGACTTGGCTGCGAAACCGCAAGGCCGAAAGAGGTAGCGAAGGCAATCGCGGAAAGCGGGAAACCGGTAGAATGCGTGGTCATCCAGGAAGCAGGCGGAAGCCTGAACGCCGTCAGCCAGGGGGTCCGGATCGCCATGGATCTCGTTGCGAAGGCAAGCCTCGAGCAGAGGGTCCCGTGCGATGTTTCGGACCTTGTAGTGGCCGTGGAGTGCGGCGGGTCCGACCCCACATCCGGGGTGGCTGCGAATCCGTCGGTCGGCTCTGCATGCGACAGAGTGGTCAGGGGGGGAGGCACCGTTGTTTTGAGCGAAACGACCGAGCTTATTGGGGCGGAACATATCCTCGCTGCGCGGTCCGTGTCCCCTGAAGTTGGAGAGCAGCTCCGCTCCATATGCCGGCAGATGGAACAGCGGGCTCTGGATATGGGGACCAGCCTCCGGGGCGGCAACCCGTCCCCGGGCAATATTGCGGGAGGGCTCACGACCCTCGAGGAAAAATCCCTGGGCTGCGTGCACAAGGCAGGGACCTCCGTACTGCAGGAAGTCCTTCCCTACGGCGCGGCCCCCACGAAAAAAGGCCTTGTGATGATGGACACACCGGGCTTCGACGTGGACTCCGTCACGGGAATGGTGGCAGGGGGAGCCCAGCTCTGCGTGTTCACAACGGGGCTCGGAACTCCCGTCGGCAACCCGATCGCTCCCGTCATCAAGGTCACGGGAAATCCGTCGACGTTCGCCAAAATGAGGGACAACATGGATATAAACGCGGGGGTCATCCTCGAAGAGGATGTGACCATCGACGATGTGGGCGGGACAATTTTCGAAGAGATCGTCGCGGTGGCCAACGGAAAGCAGACCAGGGCCGAAATCCTCGGCTACTGCGAGTCCAGTTTCTGGCGCTGCGGAACATGTGTATAGACCTGTATCCGGAAGGAGCGGAATCATGGCGTGGCGCAGAAAACCTGAAGAGATGACCGAGGCCTACTACGTGGGGCTCATGAGCGGGGCAGGCTACAGGGGAAAGGACCTCCGGAAGCCTGTCATCGCTGTTGTGAATTCCTGGACGGATGTCAACCCCGGGCACAAGCCCCTTTTTGAGCTGGCACGGTACGTGAAGGAGGGAATCTGGGCAGGAGGGGGGACTCCCGGTGAGTTCAACGTTCCCGCCCCGTGCGACGGGATCGCCCAGGGGCCCGGTATGCACTACATACTCCCCCAGCGGGACCTTATTGCGGGTTCCATCGAGGCCATGGTGGAAGCCCATGGCTTTGACGGCATGGTCATGCTCGCCTCATGCGACAAGATCATCCCCGGGATGCTCATGGCCGCCGCACGACTGAACCTCCCCACCATTTTCATCACCGCGGGGACCATGATCCCCTACGCCGAGGGAGGCCGGGAGTACGTGGCCTGCGACGTGAAAGAGGCCATAGGCAGGAGAAACAGCAATTCCATCGATGATGAGACCTTCGAGCGATGGACGACCCGTTTCTGCGCCTCCGGCGGAGTCTGCTCCATGTTCGGCACGGCCAACACCATGGGGACCTTCCTCGAGGCGACGGGTGCGGCACCGTTCGGCACTGCGACCATGCTTTTCTGTGAGGCGGAGAAGATGCGCCAGGCCCGGGACGTGGGTGAACGGGCGGTCCAGCTTGTCCGTGAGGGGGTGACCTTTTCCGGGATCATGAACGAAGCGTCCCTCGCCAACGGGATCAGGTATATTTCCGCCGCGGGAGGCTCGACGAACGGGGTGCTTCATACCCTTGCCCTCGCGAAAGTTCTCGGCGTTCCCATGGACTTGAAGAAATTCGACGAAATCCAGTCGTCCGTTCCGGTGGTGGCGAAATTCAAGCCATCGGCGGAGAAGAACATCAGCGACTACCACAGGGCCGGAGGCGTCCTCGCCCTCCTCTCGACGATCCGTCCCCATCTTGACCTCTCCGTCCCCCTCGCCATGGGAGGGACACTGGGCGACGCCCTGGATTCTTTCCGGGGCACCGTGGACAGGGAGGTCATCCGCCCCCTCTCCGACCCCCTGCACCCCTCCGGGTGCTTTTCAGTCCTGTCGGGAAACCTTGCTCCCAGGGGGGCAGTCGTGAAAAAAAGCGGTGTTGATCCGAAGATGTTCCGGCACAGGGGACCTGCCGTTGTTTTCAATTCCGAGGAGGAAGTGAAGGAATTCCTCCTGACCAAAAAGGTCGAGCCGGGCTCGGTGCTCGTAGTCCGGTACGAAGGACCGAAGGGCGGCCCTGGAATGAGGGAGCTGTCCATCCCGGCGGCCATGCTCGTGGGAATGGGGCTTCACACCTCCGTTGCCATGATAACGGACGGACGCTTCTCGGGCGCCACCCGGGGGCCCTGCGTGGGGCACATCGCTCCCGAAGCCTGGGTCGGGGGTCCGATAGCCCTCGTTCAGGACGGAGACATCATCGAGATCGACCTGGAGGCGAATTCCCTGACCCTCCACGTGCCGGAGGAAGAGCTGGAAAAGCGGAGAAAGGAACTGAGGCGCCCGGAACGAAGGCTTGGAGGGGTGCTCTCAGCCTACCGCAGGGGAGTGGGATGTGCGTCCGAGGGCGCAATATGGCTCTTCCGGGACGATGAAGAGGAGAACTGACCAGCTGACTGGAACGGGACAGCCCCCGGAAAAAATCCGGGGGCTGTTCTTTGCGTGCAATTCCGAAAATCTAGAAGAGGTTCCCCTCGCTGTTGAAGGAAAGCTCGTAGGGCTCTCCTGTCACCGTAAGGTTGGGGTGCAGCGACGCATACGGCAGGAGGTTTTCCGAAATTTCGATTTCCCCGAGGTGGACCGTGTTCTTTATGCGCACCATCCTCACGGCGGTGCGGTCCATTACGTTGCTCATCTTGATGGCTGCCTGTATGGCCTGGCGGTCGTTTTTCAGCACCATGGGAAGTTTCACGCTCATGGGTACCGTTGACGTCAGCGCATTCGGATAGGTCTGCTCGAAATCGAATTTATCGAAGGCCCTTTTCGTGGTGAGGTCCAGGATTCCGAGACCGTTGGCATTGCCGCTCGACTTGTCGGTAACATCCAGCGCGCCGACCCGTGTTATTTTCGGCCCTCCGGATGCGTAGGGCGTATGATAGCGGCCGACGATGTTCGTGTCAAAGCCGGTTCCGCTGATGTCCTTCCCGATCTCGTCAAGGATGAGCACATCGAGCTCGTCGAAAAATATTCTCGGGTAGAGACTCCACGCTTCCTTCAGCAGTTCCGGCTCCCGGGTCTCTATCATTTCCTTTCCCATCACTTCAAGCCTTGCGGTCTCGTGATAGGCGTTCTCCAGTATGGCCACGGCACACAGGATGTTTTTCTTTTCGATGGTCACCCGTGCGATGGCGGGAACCGTCTCCGCCATCTCCCCGAAACCCAGCATGTGGGCGAAGTCGGCGCCTTTCTGCTTTCCCATGCCGATGGTGATCATCTTCATCAGTCCGCTCTCGCACGGTCCCCGGAAGGCCACGTGGGGCTTCACCCTGTTGATGACCACAATTGCGTCCGCCTCGTCCGCGTACTTGTCCAGGTACACGGGCCGCCCGTTGGCGGATGTCCCGATCTGGACCGTTTCCATGGTGGCCCGTATGGGGGCTCCCGCGAATTCCTCCGTAACTCCCATGCCGTGGAGGATGTGAAGCTGTCCTTCCGCTGTCGCACCGCCGTGGCTCCCCATTGCCGGAAAGAGGAAAGGATCTCCTCCCGCGGCCCGGATTTCTTTCACCAGTACCTTCAGCATGAGGGCGATATCGGTAATCCCCCGGCTGCCGGCAGTTACCGCGACCTTCCAGCCGGGCCGGATTTTTTCCAGGTATCCGCTTTCCTTCAGCTGCCTGGAGAGAACTTCTTCAAGATTTCCGACACGGGGCCGGTCGAATGTCTGGCGGACTTTCACCATCCTTGGAACGGGGATAGGGTCAAGAAGCTGATCAATTGCTGACATTGTCAATTCCCCTTTAACGTCAAATTTTCAGGGCGACGCGGAGACAGTCGTGGCTCGTTGCCGCCATGTTGAAGCCGTCTTCCCACTTTTCCAGGGAGAATTCATGTGTCACGAGGGGGTCCAGTATGACCTTTCCCGTTCCTACGAGGTGGATGGCGGTCTTCCAGTCGTAGGGTATCTGGGAGATTTCTCCCTTGACATCTATTTCTTTCACGATGATTTTGTGGGTGTCCACGGGGGCGGTAATGCCGCCACGGATGCCGCCGCCGGCCCAGAGGACCTTTCCGCCCTTCCGGACGATATCCAGGGATTCTGCTATAGGTTCCACGGATCCGGTATTCTCAAGCACGACGTCCACGCCGATGCCGCCAGTGAGTTCGGCGATGCGCTTTCGGATGTCTTCCTTGTCCACGTTGATCACTTCGTCGGCCCCCATCTTTTTGGCCATGGCGAGCCGGAAGGAAGCATCCCTGTTTACTCCGCTCATGAAGATCGGGCCTGCGCCGATGGCTTTGCATACCTGCATGAGCAGGATCCCCCTGGCGCCGGGTCCGAGTATGGCCACTGACTCCCCCGCACGGACTCCCATCCTGGAGACTATGCTGTGTACAGAACCTGCAGTAGGTTCCATAAGGACTGCGGATTTCGGGTTTACGCTTTCCGGGAGGACGTGGAGCTGAAACTCCGGCCACACCGTGTATTTTGCGAAACCGCCTCCTGTCACATAATGCGCCCGTCCGTCCATTGGCTTGAGCGTATTGCAGATGTTGAACCGGCCTTCAAGGCAGGCCGGGCAGTGGCCGCAGTAAAACGTCACGATTTCGCACACGACCCTGTCCCCCGGTTTCACCCGGGTGACTTTCGGACCGATCCCCTTGACCTTCGCCACGATTTCATGTCCCTGGACTACCTTCCGCTCCGGGTGAAGCACCCTGGCGGTCTCTTCCCGGCTGGCTCCCCACTTGTGGATGTCGCTGCCGCAGATTCCGCAGTACTCTACCTCGAGGAGGACGTCGTGGGGTGCGTAGGGATTATCTCCAATCCTTGGAACAGGAACTTCTTCGAGTGCGACCACTCCGTCGGGATTCGTGACAAGACCGAGCATTGTTTTTTCCATGGTGTTTTTCCCTTCCTTCTAGGGGGTATTTTTCTCCCGTGACTTCTTTCTGGATGTTCTCCACCGGGTATACATGGGCGTTGACTGAAGCAGTGAGAATAATGCTATTGCAAGCAGAACTGCGGAAATGGGGTTTGTCAGGAAAATCATCCATGAACCCTGGCTCATGAGGAGCGACTGGTGAAGGCTGACATCAAGCATTCTTCCAAGAATGAGGCCGACCACCATGGGGGCAACCGGGATCTTCAGCTTATCCATGAAATATCCGAGAATGCCGAATGCGAACATGAGCCCGACTTCAAAAAAGTTGTTATTGATGGCAAAGGAGCCGATGACGCAGAGCACGACAATAGCTACCGAAAGGATCCTGTTGCTGATCCGGGTGACAAAAATGCACGCCTTCGTGAACACGATCCCCTCGGCCAGCATGAAAAAGTTCGAGAGAAGAATGGCCCAGAGAAGGGTGTAGGTCACTCCCGCGTATTCGGTCATCAGCGTAGGTCCGGGCATTATCCCGTGGATCATGAGGCCGCCAAGGAGGACTGCGGTCGAAGAGCTTCCGGGTATGCCGAGGGAAATAGTCGGAATAAGCGCTCCTCCAACAACGGCATTGTTTGCGGCCTCGGGGGCAGCGATGCCGTAAGGGCTTCCCTTTCCGAAGGACGCCTTGTCATCTGAAAAGCGTTTCGCTTCGTTGTAGGCGAACCAGCACGCGGTATCGCCGCCCGTTCCCGGTATGATGCCGGTGAAGACTCCTATGAGCCCGGAACGGATAAAGGTGGGAATAAGCGGCCTGATTTCCTTCCAGGGAAGAAGTATCCTGTCGGTTATGGAGTTGATGCGCTCCACGGCTCCTTCATCCCTCTCGATGAGCCGTATTGCCTGGGGAATGGAAAAAAGTCCTATGAGGGCCACAGTAAAGGGTATTCCCGAGAAAAGGTTTATATTGCCAAGGGTAAACCGTGGAATACCGGTTATGGAGTCCATTCCCACTGTTGAAAACAAGAGCCCGAGGGAACCGGCGAGAAGTCCTTTGATCGCAGATCCCTGTGAAAGGGAGCCTATGATGGTCATGCCGAGCACGGCCACGGAGAAGAGCTCCACAGGTCCGAACATTACCGCTATTCCACCGAGTATGGGAGCAATGGTGAGGAGGAAAACGGAACTGATCAATCCTCCGAAGAAGGACGCAGTGAGTGAAATTCCGAGGGCCCTCCCCGCCTCGCCCCGCTGGGCCATGGGATATCCGTCCAGAATGGTCGCCGCGGCGGCAGGGGTGCCCGGGGTACGGACGAGTATTGCGGCGATTGATCCGCCGTACATTGCTCCCATGTAGATGGACGCCAGCATGCTGATTCCTGTCTCCGGGCGCATAACGAATGTCACGGGGACGAGAAGGGCTATGGCCATTGTGGCTGAAAGTCCCGGCATGGCTCCCACAAGAAGTCCCAGGCCCGTACCGGCGGCGACCGCAAGCATGTTGTACCCGGTAAAGACAGATGAGAGCCCGAGAAGAATGTTATCTAATATCATGAAAGGACACCCCTCTCTTTTTTATACTTCGAAGAACCGTTCCAGAAGCCCCATGGGAATGGGGAGCTTCAGAAACCAGATGAAGAGAAAGTAAATGAAAACGGAAAAGCCGAGGCTGACAAGAATGGCCCTGAAAAAGCCGATGGCCCTGAGGAACATGTACATGACGACCATGAAGATTGGGGTTGCCACGAAATATCCTACACGGGGTATAAGGAAGATATACAGGGCGATCAGTGCCGTGAAGAGTATCACCCTGGGTACGTGAATCTTTTGTTCACCGGCAGACTGGGGTGCGGGCTCGCCTGCCCCGTTTTTCGCTTCTCTCAGGGACTGGAAAACCATGGCGCCTGAAAGAAGAAAAACGAGTCCCGCGACTAACTGGGGAAAAAGGGCTGCGCTGGAGGGCATGGAATTGCCCTTGAAAAAAAAGTACCCTCCCAGAATAAAGGTGAATACGGCAAAAAGGCTGTGTTTTAGCACGTGTCCCAAATCAGCTACCTCCTGTGGCGGCTCCCCGGATTTTCGAATGCCCTCCAAGCCGGTAACGACATGGAAGAATTCCTGAAAAACCCGGGAACTCACGGTGGATCAGCATCGGTCCTGATTCTGAAAAAGGCGCCGCGGCAATCAGCGCGGCGCCTCCGAATCGGGGAAAAAAAATTATTTTTTCTGATACTGGTCTCTGACTTCCTCCCATATCCCTTTAAATATGGTTTCCTGTTCTTCGAGCATGGCCTTGTACTCGTCTCCGAACTTCATGTCGATTATAGAAGCCCGGTCGTTGCATGCCTTCACGAATTCAGGCATCTCCGCCATTTTCCTGAATGCCTCGACAAGGGCGTTTTTGGCCTCCTCGGGAATTCCCTTCGGGGCGCTGTAGCCTCTTGAAGAACCGGATACGACATTATAGCCAAGTTCCTTAAGGGTGGGGACATCGGGAAGCAGTTCGTAGCGTTTTTCTGCGAAAAGGGCAAGGGGAACGAGGTTCCCTGCCTTTATCTGGGGATAGGTGATTCCCAGGTTGTTGAAGCTTGCGTCTATTTTTCCGCCCATTGCTGCCTGCCAGGAGGGACCATCTCCCTCAAAGGGTATCATCTGGAATTTCAGGCCGGTGGCTTTTTCAACGATGAGGGTCGTGAAGAAGTCGTCGCCCCCCACGCCGGAATTCCCGACGGTGATTTTGCCCGGATTTTCCTTTGCCGCGTTCATGAAATCCTGCACGGTCTTGTATGGGCTGTCCTTCCCCACCACGATGATGCCGGGGTCTGTAATTACGTTTGCAAGAGGCTCAAGTTCGGTGATATTGTAGGTGATCTCCGGGTTCATAATGTAGTTCGTCTGGAGCATGGGCGTGTTGGTGATGCTGATCGTGTAGCCGTCTTTTTTCGAGGTCTTTGCAAGCTGGGTCCATGCAATGGCTCCAGTCGCTCCTGGAATATACTGGTTAATGAATGACTGCCCGATGACTTTTTCAAGGTACGGCTGGGTCAGCTGTGCCAGGGTGTCGCTTCCGCCGCCAGGCTTGAACCCCTGAAGAACAGTGATCTGCTTCGCCGGGTACGAGGCGAAAGCCGCACCTCCGACCATAACACAGGCAAGCACGACGAGTACTCCCAGAACCAATTTCGATTTTCTCATACGCCATTCTCCTCCTTACAAAGAGTTTTATGGATATTGTGGATCATTGAAGCCGATTGAAATTTTTTCTTTTTGGGCGTGACGTACATGTTTTTTTATGAAGCTACTAAGGCTCTATTGTGAAAAAACACATTAACTGCTCGGCCAAGCTCAACCAGAAAATCCAAATTCAGGATATCCTGTGCGTAAAGAATTGTCAATCATCTGTTCAGCCATGTCCGAAGGGAAGACTTTTAAAATCCGGAAGATAAATGAAATCAGGGGCAGAAAAAAGACGAGGGCAAAGATGGTAACTCCGAGGGCGTCCCGGATTCTTCCCGGTAGAAAGAGAGGACCGGCACAAAGGAAGAGGAGTACCGTTCGCAGATGAAGAGGGAGGTGCCTGGGTATCCCTCGATGGCTGAGGCGAGGCAGATAAAGAATTCTCCGGATCCTGTCTTTCCGGGAAAGGCACTGAATAGGATACAGAGAAACGCATAATGTATATGCGTTCGCAAGTCAGCAGAAACTCTTTTTCATGAAAAACACTTTATTTTCTGTCTTTTTGCCATATTTCGCATATCGCCGCGATCTCACGGAGGTCTTTCTCCTCCAGCTCTTCACCACAGGGAAGGACAACCGTCCGTGACGCCTCGTCATCGGGGGCGCCCGGAGGACAGTCCCAGGACAGGGGCGGTTCAAATCCTGCCGCACGAAGCCTCCGTTCGATTTCATCCTTTCCCTTTTCCACGCGGAAAGGGACCCCGATGGGGACGCTTTCCCCGCCGCCCGGAAGGGAGATTTCGAGAAGGTCTGAAAGCCTGGCGGCATTGTGTCTTCTTCTCGAGGGAATGGACTCCCATTCCGTCCTTTCCAGCAGAAAACGTCCCATTTCCGACGGGGCCCGGGCTTCATGGTCTCCATCGAGCAGATCCTCACCTCTTCGGAGCTGTGAGCGGTCTCCGGTGAGGCTTCCGAGTACTTTGCAGGAGACGAAGTATTCCATGGGAGGCTCGAGTTTTGTGTCAAGAGGGAAACGGGAGATGAGAAGACCGCCGTCCGGTACAGGAAGAAATTTGCGGAAGCTGTAAAGAATAAAATCGCCGAACATCCCCACCCCCGGTGTGAAAAGAGCGTGGACGCAGTCTTCAAAAATAAACGGGCGTTCTGTCACGGGAATGGCCTTGAGGGCTGCTTCAGCAGCCCTGTTCGGAAAACCGCAGAAGTGAATATAGAGAAAAACGTCTCCGGGCAGGAAGCGAGGAAGGGATGCGCTTTCGGGAGAGGAATAGAAGAAAAGGCGGAATCCCCGCCTGAGGAAGGGATACGCGATGGACGGACAGCAAAGGGAAGGAAGCCAGGCTCTTCCGGAAATCATGTCTTTCGGCAGTGAGTCCAGTCCTTTCGCCAGTGCCGATCTTCCCGATGCCACAGAGAGAGATTCCCTCCCGTCGACGGGCAGAAGAGAGAACAGGTTTCCTGAAACGGGGCGTTTGCTGAAAATATCAGGTGAAAGGCGTTCGTTGCCCGGTGCTCTCATTCGGGTGTCCCCTCTGGAAGGAGCTGCGTTATTTCCGGAAACAGCTATTTTCTTGTGAGTGCGCCCGCGCCTATTACGGCTGCATCGTTGCCCAGGAGGCTGAGTCTCAGATCGAGGATTTTTTTGAAAGATGAGGCCAGGTAATCGATCACTCTCGGCCTGAGGACGTCCAGGAAGCCTTCACCCCTGCTCAGCCCGCCTCCGAGAATGACCGCCTGGGGATCCAGCAGGTGAACGGTGGAAGCGATTCCCTTCGCCAGGTGGTCAAGGGCCCTGTCCCAGAGCGGAGCGACCGAGGGATCGCTTCGCCTTGTCCACAGGTATTTCAGGTCCGGCTGCAATCCCATGGTTTCAGCGTTGCGCTCGAGGGCATCAGCCCCGCTGATGCCCTCGAGATGGCCGTGGGATCCGCATCCGCATGGTTCTCCGGCGCCTACCGCAAGGTGTCCCGGTTCCCCGGCCATGCCGTGAAAACCTCTGAGTATCCTGCCGTTTATCACGATTCCCCCGCCGATACCGGTGCCGAGGGTAAAGATCACGTAATCCGTCATTCCCGCTGCTGCTCCTCCCCAGCCTTCGCCCAGTGCGTGGCAATTGGCGTCGTTTTCTATTTCCACAGGCAGTCCGATTTTAGCCGAGAGGATTTTCCGGACCGGAAGACCATTCCAGCCGGAGAAATTGGGAAGCAGCAGGGCGGTTTCCCGCAGGGTGTCGAGCATACCCGGAATTCCCACTCCTACGGGACATTCCGGACCTGCCCCGAGTATTTTGGCCATCTTCGCAACCTGTGCAGTAACATCGTCAGGTTCCCTGCCCAGCGTAGGTTCCGTGAGACGCTGCACGATCCTTCCGTCCTCTACGAGGGCGGCTGTGATCTTGTGCCCGCCGAGGTCGATCCCGATGGCCCGCATCTTCTATTTTTCCTCTGCCCGCTTCAGTGCCGAATGCTTGTGGATCATCGGGCCGGTAAGAACATATACAAGGCACCCGAGGACCAGTATTGCAGCGATCCATGCGGCGTAGGTCTCGCTGAGGATCCAGAGAAGCAGCACGAGCAAAGCTGCCGGCGCGAAATATCTCACTTTGTTTGATGGCTTGGGATATCTCAGGTTTGAAAGCTGCAGCGAAATCATCACGATTATAAAGATCTGGAAAACCACTGAAACCGGTCCGGTAACGAGAATGTGGTCTTCAGGGTACATGACCTGGGCGGCGAAGGCTGCAAGGGCGATCCACGAAGAGTTCACGGTGATCGGCAATCCGATGAATCCTCCCTGCCCGCGAAGAGGATCCACAAGCCGGAACTTTGAAAGGCGGAGCGCTCCTGAAAAGACGATCGCAGACGGCAGAATAGTCCTCCAGAACGGGCTTGGCCCGTTGAGCAGCAGGGCGTACATGAGCACCGCCGGTGCGGCTCCGAAGGCGGAAAAGTCAACGAATGTATCCAGCTCGGCGCCGAAATCGGTGGATCCCTTCAGCCACCGTGCAAGGTTCCCGTCAAGCCCGTCGAGGATCAGGGCAAGCATGATGAACTGGGCCGACCTGGCGAGAAGAGCAGGCATACCGAGCCTCATCGACTCAATGGTGGAAAGGATGCTCGCAAATCCGAAGAACAGGGCGGAAAGGGTCACCAGCGTAGGGACGATTCGTCTCCAGTTTGCGAGGACCCGCAGCTTCCTGAGCTGGTCCCCGGTCATCACTGTTCCTCCTCCCTGGGGAGTATCCGTGCGATCACCGTTCTGCCGGCATGCACCTGGTCGCCGACCCGGGCGATTATCTCGATATCCCCCTTGGGAAAGTACATGTCGAGCCTTGAACCGAACTTCATCATTCCGAAACGCTCCCCGCGTTTTACCGGCTGGGTTTTATCGTTTCTCAGCCAGTACACCACCCTCCGGCAGACGGGACCGACGATCTGGGTCACGAGGCAGGAGGTACCCTCACCTCTGACCAGTATCTTGTTATGCTGATTCACTTCCGAAGATTTCTCCTGGAACGTGAAAAGCCGTCTTCCGGGGAAATATCCCAGGAATGTGGAATAGCCGCCTATGGGAAACCGGTTCACGTGGACGTCGAGCAGACTCAGAAAAATGCTGATGCGCACGGTATCTGTCTTCAGGTAATCCTTCTCGTACACCTCGGCTATCTTTGCGATCTTTCCGCTCGCAGCGGCAATCACGGCCCCCGGTTCATCAGGGACGAATACGTCAGGATCCCGGAAGAAGAACAGCATATAGCCTGCACCGATATTGGCGGAAAGCAGACCGGCAAAAAGGGATGTTCCCATGGAGAGTCCCCGGATCGCACACAAAAGAAAAATTACTCCCCCGAACGCTGCCGCCCCCAGGAGGAACGGTTTGACTTCAGGACGGAATTTCATTGAAAAGCCCCCTCGTATTTTCGACTAACGAATAATTATACATTATGATGCCCTTACGGTCACCTAAATTTTCCAATCAGGGTGTTGTATCGTTCTTTTCAATAGTATAGATAGGGCCTCCTGAACAACCCGTAAAGCCTTGTCTGAACTGGAAAAGAAGCGTATTTCACGGTAAAATAGTGCAGGAAAAAGGGTATTTCAACCCCGAAAACCTTGCGGAGAGCGTGGGATGGATGTGTACAAGTCGCCAGTCGGCCAGCCGAAATTGAAATTCAAGGACATTCCGTTCGAATTCACACCGGACCCGAACAACAGATGGGTCCGTCTCGCCGACCTCGTCCCGTGGGAGGAACTCGAACTCCTCTCCGGCTACCGGAATCACTTCGGGAGCACCGGCAACCCCGCGCTGCCCTTTCGCGTCGCCTTCGGGGCGCTTCTCGTCCAGACCGGACTGCGTCTCACCGACGAAGAGACGGTCGAGCAGATCCGCGAGAACCCGTACATCCAGTACTTCCTCGGCTTCGAAGGCTACCGCTCGGAAA